>JAEEGJ010013090.1_pt1 | contig 20275 bp, 7 predicted proteins | sample 8958761 | NCBI WGS metagenome assembly JAEEGJ01 (sample SAMN16246546, study PRJNA631951) | gut metagenome | biome: gut microbiome; feature: rumen; material: RS-attached | host: Bos | place: Iran: Karaj | collected 2018-10 | reverse complement strand
ACATCACGCCCCTCACTCCCGTCTTCCGACGCATCACGATGGACCAGGTGCTCGTCGAATCGTGCAAGGAGCTGATTCTCCTCAAGGGTCTGCCCGAAAGCCCCGTCGAAGACCTCACCATCTCTCATCTCGAAGCCACCACTCGCGACCGCGACCTCAAGATCCAGGATGCCCTCGGCCTCATTATGACCGATTGCAACATCAAATGATGCATCGGATCGTTCATTAGGAAAACCGAAAGATTCATATCAAATCACGGCATAACCAATCTTGGCCAAAACTAGTTATTCTTCTACAGGAGTATGACCTTTCTTGGCCAAGATTGGTTATTCTTCTGTGGGAGTATGACCATTCTTGGCCAAGATTGGGTATGCCACGATAGGATAGAGTACTCTAACGGCCGATAGAGTGTTTGCTCCCGTTGGAGTATGACCTTTCTTGGCCAGGATTGGGTATGCCGCGTTCGTCGCATACCCTTTTTTCGCCAAGATTGGTTATTCTTCGTCTAGACCATAACCTTTCTTGGCCAAGATTGGGTATGCCGCGATTGGATAGAGCATTATAACGGCCGACAGAGTGCTTGCTCCCGTTGGAGCATACCCTTTCTTGGCCAAGTTTGGTTATTCTCCGCTCGCACTATGGCCATTCTTGGCCAAGATTGGTCATACTTCAAAAAGCACTTGTCAGTTCACAAAAAAACTAAAAAAATTGACGATAAGAGAAGTCATAATTTGGCAAAAATGCGTCAAAATTAAAAATATCATTATATTTTTATAAGTTATTTTTGGCAATTAAATAAAAAATTGATAAATTTGACCCCAAATATATATATAATAAATTAGAAAAAACTAATTCATCGAAGGCTGATACGTCAACTTATAAAATGAACTTTATTATTCATCGAAACGAATTCAAATTTTACGCGCGCGTGTAATGAAAACCCAAAAATGTTGAAGAATATATTGACCATACTGCTGCTTATGATGCTGGTGTCTGTGACGATAGCAGACACCAAGGATTATCCGTACGTGATTATCCTGGAGGCGAACGCTCCAGAACTCGAAGTAAACGATTCGATGTTCTACGAGATCTCGCGCGATGTCATCTTTCCCGTCAACCAATACAGCATTGGCAAGAATTCTGAGGTCCGCAAGGAATTGACAGAAGATATTCTTCCTCGTTTCAACAACCGCAACTACCGACTTGACATAATGAACATCCGTGGTGCTGCTTCGCCCGAAGGGCCTTACCCATGGAACAAGATTCTATCGGAACGTCGTTTGAATTCATTGCTGCAGATCATCAACGACAACAGCAACTTTGCCATGTATGCTCCTGTCAAGACCTTCGAGGTTCCCGAAGACTACATCTATTTGCTCCGAATGATGAAGGAGAATAACGACAAAGACTACGACCGTGTAGCCGACATCGTCAATAAGTATATCGATAGCAATCAGGGGACCTTAAAAAAGGAATTAATGCAGATCGATGGCAGACGCCTATGGTACCGTCTTCTCAGACAATATTTCCCAGCAATGCGCGCTGCCCGTGTAGTTCTAATTTTCCGAAAGAATTTTGACTTGAAAGCCGAAGAATTGAAACCTGTGCATCCATTGGTCTTCGAGAAGCCTGAGATCAAGGTACCAGATCTTTACCCCATTATGGCTCAGCGAAGTAAAGTTCCACGTCGCGAATTACTCTCAGTCAAGACCAATCTCCTCTTTGACCTTGCCTATGTACCTGGTTATGACCGCTGGTGTCCGATTCCCAATGTCGCTGTCGAATATTATCCGCTGCACGGACATTTCACCTATGGTGCGAGTTTCGACTTCCCCTGGTGGCAGCATTATTGGGATCACAAATACTTCCAGATTCACAACTACCAGATTGAGACCCGCTACTACTTTCGCAATGGCGATGTGCGTGAGCGAGGATATGGCAACGGAGCAGCCTATCAAGGATGGTATCTGCAAGCCTATGCCAACGGAGGCATATACTGTCTTTGCTTCGATGCCAACCGTGGTTGGATAGGCGAAGGCTACGGAGGAGGTCTAGGCTTTGGCTATGTAATGCCCCTCAGCAAGAATGGCCACTGGCGTCTGGAGTTCGGTGCACAGTTCGGGTACTTCTGGACCAAGTACGACCCGTTCCAGTATGAATGTCCAGTAGATCCTACCGAACAAGACCATCTCTACTACTACAAGTGGACACTTTCAGCCGACCTCTTCAAAAAACGCCAGTACCGATGGAGCTGGATCGGTCCCACTCGCGTGGGCGTCACACTCTCTTACGACCTGCTTTACCGCAAGCGCACAAAGAAAAGTATCAGTTTTAGAAACTGGGAATGGTCTTACTAACTGACGAAAAATAAAAAATAAAGGTTAACGTGAAAAAAACGAGCAGACATATTGCACTAAGCTTTATTGCAGCATGGCAGAAGTCATGCCGCAAAGGCTATGCTATACTTTCTGCTTCACTCTTTCTCGCCATGGCATCGCCGATTCTGATTGGCTGTGTGCGCGAACCAGAACTTCACCTGCACGATGGTGGCGACATCATCATCAAGATGCCCATCGTTCATCTCGAGCTGGATGTCTTCTGGGACTACGTCACCGATCTTGGCATCCCCTACGACTGGACCAAGGAGTGGTATTATGGTTGGGACGACTACGACAAGGAACTTTTTGGAACCCTTGGTTACGAACAACCGGATGCTTTCAACATCCGTCGTTACTATACAGGCATGAATCCTAAAGCGCCTCATACACAAGCATTGTCGAACTACGTCAATGGTTTCGTGCTAGAGACTTCGTTCAACTGGGGATTCTGGGACATCCTCGCATGGAATGACATCAAGACCATCGATGGTATCCAAAGCCTGATCTTCGACGAGTCAACTACACTCGACTCAGTGACCGCATATACCAATATGACGATGAACTCCAGTCGTTACCATGCGCCCCAATTCACCCGTTCGTTCTATCAGCCTGAAGGTCTTTTCGCTGCTTACGAGCAGGGCATCGACATCAACCGAAACCTCAATGATTTCTACTTCGATGAGGAGCGTGGCCTTTGGGTCAAGAACATCAACATGCTGCTGGAGCCTATCACCTACATTTATCTGACCCAAGTGATCTTCCACAACAACAAGGGCCGTGTGGTAGCCGTCGAAGGTAACGCCAACCTCTCAGGTATGGCACGAAGCGTAGTCTTGAACTCCGGCATCGCAGGAAGTGATGCAATAGTCGTCGACTACAACGTACGCTTCAAGAAGGATTGCAATATGAATGGTGAAAATGTCGATATAGCAGGCGGCCGCCTGATGTCTTTCGGCATGTGTAACATCAATGGTACCCGATTTGCCAAAAGCCGAGCCGGTGTCACACGTGCAGACGATGGCATAAAGCACTACATGGACGTGACTATGCAGTTCAGCAATGGTATGGACTCCACCCTCGTCTTCGATGTGACCGACCAAGTGCAGACGCGTTACAAGGGAGGCGTCATCACCGTAGAGTTAGATATGGACACCGTTCCGATTCCTAGGCGCAAGGGAGGATCAGGATTCGACGCCGTCGTAGTTGACTATGAAGATGGCGGCACCCATGAATTCGAAATGTAGAACGACAGCCACCAGACATAATCAAGTGAAACTATGAATCTTAAAATATTATATATTTCTCAAAAATGAAAAAGCATCTATTTTTCCTAACAGCAGCAAGTGTAGCACTCGTGGGCTGTACCAACGACATCTTTGTTGGGAACACTAACATTGAGACTCCAGAAGAGCAGGTTGCTATTGATTTCGGCAGCAGCACGCAGGCCAAGACACGTGCAGACCATGCAACATCGGCAGAACTTCTGGGCGGCAAATTCTACATCTTTGGCCAGAAGACCACAGCAGGAGCAACAAGCACTGTTTTCGACAACTATCTCCTTGAGTACGCCGAAGGCACAGCAGGTACGACAGAATCCAACACTGCTGACTGGGAGTATGTCGGTAAGACTTCTTTGAAGGATGCCTATCAGGACATCAAATACTGGGACTTCGGCGCTTCAGAATACAATTTTGTGGCTGTTTCGGGTCTTGGTGCCAATGAAACCATCAAAAACACGGAAGATGGAATGCGTATTGAAGTAACCGATGCGAATGCATTGACCAGCATTTATGTGGCTGACCGTATCACTGCCACCCCAACTGCAAAGGCAGCAACGGCTACGACTCCAGCCACCGTTCCTTACAACCAGACAGTGACGTTCAAGTTCCGTCGTCTGGGGGCTCAGATGCGTATCGGTTTCTATGAGACCGTTCCCGGCTTTGCCATCAAGAACCTTGTATTCTACTATGTCGGAGCTCCTTCGGGCAGCAAGACTGTAGGTGTCGGTGCAGCGTTCCCGACATCAGGCAAATTCACGGTGACATACGATGACGCAACAAATGCAGCAGTCACATCATTTGCCGGTGCAACCAATAAGCTTGCATTCTCGAATACTTTCGGCGAACTTGAATACACTTCTGTTTTGGCAGACAAGGCTGGTCAACCGTCCAAATACATTGCAGCCGATGGTTCCATCTCCGATACTGAAGTCAAGGCATTCATCGGTTCTTCAGCCAGCGAGGCGACCTTCGGCAAGGGCACTTACAACATTGATGGCACTCCGGTAAAGGACTCCGACTACAAGCCTATTCTTCCTTACGAGCAGAATTCACTGAAGATGCAGATGCGTGTTGACTATACCCTCGTTGCACTCGACGGAAGTGGTGAGGAGATTCATGTGCGTGACGCATACGTCAGCGTACCTGTTGAATATCTGAAGTGGAAACCTAACTATTCTTACACCTACATCTTCAAGATCAGCGACAGGAGCAACGGCTATACCGGCAAGGGTGGTGGCGGCGAAGTCACAATCGGTCCTGGTCGTGACCCAGATCCCGACAATGGTGGCGGCGATAACGATCCATCCGACGTTAATGGTGACGGTGAAATCGATCCTCCTTATGTTCCGGATCCCAACTACCCCAATCCATATATCGATGACCCAGACTCTGATGACCCGAATGATGTTATCCCCAACCCGGATGCTCCATTGGTACCGAACCCAGCCTATCCCGATCAGCCAGATGCTCCTAACGGCGACCAAGGCGACCCATCCAATCCTGTTCCAACGCCCGAGGATCCTAACAACCCAGGCAACCCAGATCCAGAAAATCCTGCCGAACTGTTCCCAATTACCTTCGACGCTATCATCGTTGATGCCGTTGAGGAGAATCAGGAGACCATCACTGAGGTCACCACTCCCTCCATCACCACCTATTCGGCCACAAGTGATGTAACTACTAACGATGAGTACAAAGTCGGTGAAGAGATCATCATCACAGCAGAGGACGGTGTAATCCCGACTGCTTGGGACTACATCCTTTCAGCTGATGAAATCACGGAATCCAAGGCCGCAAGCAAGTATGCAACCGCCACCTGGACTTCGCTTGGAACAGACTTAAAGGCTACTCTAACTCCATCAGAAGAGGGTTATTACATCATCCGTCTGACCTCTGGCAGCGGCACAGCCTACAAGGTAATCAAGGTAATCAAATAAATCCCTCTTCCCACGTGGAGAGGGATTTAGAGACAAGAATATTCAATTTTTAATATTAACCCTTTATAACTATCAAATTATGAAAAACTATTTTTCCTTCATTGCTTTAGCAGCTCTTGCACTGGCTAGCTGCACAAGCGACGAATTCGTAGGTGAAAACAAGACCGAAACCCTCAAGAATGAGGGCCAGATCCTTTTCACTACTGGTACATCAAGCATCACACGCGCCGACCACGTAGGAGCAGACGCTGCCAATCTCTTAAACAATCGGTTTGTTGTCGGCGGTTTCAAAGGGACGGAATCACCTGCCACGACCATTGTATTTGACAACTATCTTGTCAACTGGACAGCAAACACTGCCGGCACAACTGAATCCAATACCAATGACTGGGAGTATGTAGGCATCACTGCTGAAGATCCTTCCGGCATCGCTGGAAACACACAGACTATCAAGTATTGGGACTATGCTACATCGCAGTATGATTATGTTGCCTATTCTACGGGCTCTTCAACAAGCGTCACTGCAACTGCCATCGATGCGGCAAACCTCACCACAGCAGCTTATACGCTTAAAGGTTCTGCTGAGGATCTTGCCAAGTGCTATATTGCCGACCTTGTAACCCATTACAAAGAAGATAAGGATCCCGCACAGCCGAAATATCAGGATGTTGTGAAACTGACTTTCCGCAGCCTTGGCACAAAGGTTCGCATGGCCATCTACGAGACCGTTCCTGGTTACTCTGTAAAGGATGTGAAGTTCTATACTGATGCAACCACAGAATTATCAGCCGGTGCATCTGAAACCAACGCTACATTGTTCTCTACTGGCACAGCTCCTACAGACTTTTTCTTTGCAGATGGAATAATGACCGTCAGCTTCCCAACAATTGGTTCTTCCAATTTAGCAGAAACTGATTACAACAAAGCCCATGTATCATTTGCGGCTGATGATGGTGCAACTGGAGCTACGACAAAGGATTTTGGCGCATTGAATTATGGAGCTAAGGAAGCAAACGAGAAAACCGATGGCGACATCTGGCTCGGTCGTACTCTGCCATCTGCATCTTATGCAGGAACTGCCGATCCCTATTATCTGACTGTTCTTCCCAACGAAACTGGCACTGTTCTTGAGCTTCGTGTAGATTATACCCTTGAATCCATCGATGGTTCAGGCGAGGTAATCACAGTTCATGGTGCTTCCGCATTTGTTCCTATCATCTACACGCAGTGGAAGCCCAACTATGCTTACACTTACGTATTCAAGATATCTGACAACACCAATGGTTGGACAAGCACTGCTGGCACAGAAATTGGCACAGACCCTGCAGGACTTTATCCTATCACCTTCGATGCAATTGTAACGGATGCTGTTGATGGCACACAGGCTACTATTACCACCGTTGCCACTCCTTCTATTACGACCTATCAGAAGGGACATGACGTAACCAAGGATGAGTACTCTGCTTCTGCTGATGATCCAAACATCTATGTTCAGGTAATGAGTGAATCCACTCTGAAGGACGACCTTGGCACAAACGGCCAGCTCTATACTGTAGCCAAGACAGCTACTGCCGAAATTAGCGAGGCCACAGTTATGGATGCCTTGAACATTATTGAAACAGCCGAAGGCAATGTTACCACAGGCCGTAATGGTATCCAACTGACGAAAGCTATCAGTAATGCGACAATCACCGCTGTTCCAGGCGCTGATGGCAATGACATCACAGTCGATGCTGGCACAGCTGCAGAGTTCACGCCTGCTGCTGGTACTTATGCTTACGTATATAAGGTCGCTGATGGCACTGCTGGTGAACTATATACCAATATAACAGTTGCAACTGGTGACGATGTTTCAGATTATTATGTAATGAATGCTGATGGCACTTACACTGCTGCTACTGGCACTGCTGTAGAAGGCGCATACTACTACAAGAAGTATACAGTTAACAACACGACCTATGCTGTCAAGGTCATCAAAGTTGTTGAATAATAACTAATTTAAGCCAAGTGGGGTTCGACTCCCCACTTGGCTGCAAATTAACAAAAGAATGAAAAAGTATCCTTTATTCGCAACGGTTTTAGTAGCATTAGCCAGTTGCACAAGTGACGAGTTCGTCGGCGATCCCGAACTCGGTAAGGCTAACGACAATGCGCCTGTCACTTTCAACTTTGATGTCCCTGCAATCACTCGCGCAGACAATGAAGGCGCTGATGCAGCTGCAAAGCTGAATAACCAGTTCATCGTGTATGGTGAGAAAAATGAAACTTCAGGTTCCGCTCCCACAGATGGCAACCTTGTTTTCCAGAACTATCAAGTGAATTATGCTGCCAACTCGGCATACACCACTACTTCTAATACGAAGGACTGGGAATATGTAGGCTACACACACTCAACTAAGTACGCTACGAACATTACCCCATCCTCGACTGAAGTGCAGACCATCAAGTACTGGGACTATGGTGCATCAAACTACGTTTTCACCGCTGTTTCCGCCAAGCCTGAAGACATTGAAAATGGTCTAGTGGAGATTGAAAAGACTACTTCAGGCACTACGGTTTATGACAAAGGCTATAAAGTAACTTTGGCAAAGGGCAGCGATAATACCTATCCTAGTCTCGCTGATCTCTTCTTCTCTGACCGTAATGTCATCGCCAAGAGCTCAGGTACTGATCGTACTGCCAAAAATACTTATGGTGGCAATGCCACAATGAAGTTCCGTAACTCACTGACACAGGTTCGTGTCGGCATGTACGAGACCGTTCCCGGCTATAGCATCACTGCCATTAGTTTCAAAGTCACTAGCGATGCCATTGCCAAGCAAGGCGACGCAGAAGCTTTTGGTGCCATCTGCCCCAACGTGACAGCTTCAAACTTCGAAGGAACTATCACGGTAACATATTATGACAATACAAATACCGATACCGAGAATCAACCCAAACTGACTATTGAAGCAGGCGATGGACTTTCGAATACCGACTTGATTCTTGGCACGAACATCAATGAAATCAGCACCGACAATCCTTTGGCAACTACTTCTGCTGCTCCCACTTTTGATACTGATGGTGGTACATATACCGCTGTTCTGCCTCAGATTACCAATGCAAAGAACCTGCAATTGAAGGTGAACTATACGCTCTACAATAGCGTAACGAAGGAGATCATTACTGTAGAAAACGCTACCGCAGAGATTCCTGCTGCATATGTTGCTTGGAAGCCTAATTACAAATACACCTATCTTTTCAAGATTTCTGACAATTCCAATGGTCACACGGGTGAGGGCTCAGATCCTGCTGGTCTCTATCCCATCACCTTCGACGCTGTTGAGGTTGTTGCTGAGGATGGACAGGCAGAATACATCACTACAGTTTCCGAGCCTTCTATCACCACCTTCGGTGTGAAGGAAGGCAAGTATGTATCTGGCGGTAGCGAATATGCTGCTGGTAGTGATATCTATGCAACCTTCGTGGAGGGCAGCAATGTTATCAAACCTACAACCTCAAATTACAAGGTTTACACTGTAACAACCACCGATGCCACCAACTTCCCAATCACGGAAGCTTCTGTTGCCGAATCTGTTGCTCAAGGACCGGATGGTTCAGTGATTACTTGTACCGCATACACAACAAACGTTTCAATTGTAGAAGAAGTTCCTGGCGAAGATGGTGTGAACATCACACAAGATGCCGTTAAGCTCGGAAGTATCGCTGCCGGCACCTACGCTATCGAATACACCGCTTCTGCCTCTTGGACTGGCAGTTATGACAAGGTTTACAAAGTCATCGTAGTACAGTAAACCCTTCCTACTCTCCGCCGAGAGATACAAGCCAGGTGGGGTTCGACTCCCCACTTGGCTACAACGCATCAGATGAAATGTTCGCACAACAAAAGCGGGACGGTCTCGCGTGCGTATATTATATAATGTATATGCAAATTGCAAAGCAAAACATAAAGTCGGTATTTACGATACTACTGTCGATGGCACTGCTGTTGACGATGGCATGTTTTGCCTCTTGCTCGAAGGATGACGATATTGTCACCCCAGAAAAGCCTGAGACAACCGACAACAAACCCATCAGTTTCTCAGGCAGTATGCTTGAGGGAAAAGCTGTGACACGTGCCTCGGGCCTTGAGGAAATACAGACGAGCTTTACCGTCTATGGCTACAAGAATGATGCCTTCGACAGCGGCACTAACAGCTACACCAGCTACCAGACCGTATTCCCCGGCTTTGTCGTCAATTGGATCGACAACTCCGCATATACTACCACCAGCAATACGAGCGATTGGGAATATGTAAGTATCACTTCCAATCAGACCATCAAATATTGGGACTTCGGCGCCAATGCCTACCGTTTCTTCGGCTATGCCTTAGGCAAAGCCACCGATGACCCGGCGACACGCATCGTTCCTGTTACGGCCAATGCCAGCAGTACCCCTGTTACCCTATCCGCCACAGTCGATGCTTCCTCCGATGCGACTATTGTCGCCGCACCCTATTTCACCCGGCTCTGGTTTAGTACAGGCAACAGCACAATTTACCCAAACAAGATGTTTGGCCAGCCTGTAATCCTCGAATTCCTCAAGCCCTTTGCCCGCGTACGCGTCATTTTCACCTTTGCTGAGGGTGCCCAAATCCAACATTCATCGTTGGCCGACATCAGGTTCAGACCATCCGATGCCACAAAGCAAATTCCACAGAAGGGCACAGTGACTGCCACTTATCCCCTCACTGGGACAGAAACGAACGAAACCATTACGGCAGTGCCGACAGATTATCTTGCTGCTATTACGCAAGACTATTGGGAAGGTACTGATAGCGATCCTGCTCACCTTATCTGGTATACCGTTCTACCAGGAGAACAAGACATTTACACCATGTCTGTCAATGTGGAAGGCGAAGCGAAAACCACCTTCGTACCTGGCGAATACATGGACTGGAAGGCAGGCTATGAGTACACCTATATCTTCAAGATTCTTGAAGGTGGTGGCATCATCTTCGATGAAGTGCAGGTGGGCATCCGTAATTGGGAAGACGCGGGGACTGAATATCATCCGGTTTTCAATTGGTAAGAATCGCATTAAGACGCATAGGACGTTTTGCCAGAATATATATTTTCACGACATGTCAGTAAACGCTAAATATATCAGTCCGTCTGCTATCAAGGCAATCTTGATGGCAAGCACGATAACACTCTGCCTGTCGGCGTGCTCCGACGATGCGTCAGAACTGGGAAGCAATTGGGATACCCTCGAACTTGTTTCATTCTCCCAGCCACTCGTCGATGTTGACCAGGCCACAACACGTGCCATCACCTTACCAGATAATTATAGCGTTTTCAGCGACATTTACCCGCAGGCAAGTTCAGAATATGCTACTATTCATGCCTATCTCATCGCAAACAATGCTGTAAGCAATGAAGGCAATTTCACCTTTAATAAAGATGCCGTCGTAAAGACGGATGATGGGATAATCACCAAGACAGGATGGTCGTCCAACATCAGTGTGAAGCAAGGTACAAACTACTATGTCTATGGCTTCATGCCCGCGAGTCTTTCTGCCAGCATCGCCAAAAACAATGGCAGTTACGAAAACAAAGCCATTATCAACATAAACAACCTCGATGCCGTATCACCCGCCGATATATGTGTCGTCACTGGAGTGAAGGGATTCGAAACTCCCATTACCGACAGTTCGACCTCAGGAAGCGTCGACCTCGGTTCATTTTCCTACACAGGTCAGGCGAAAGGCAACAACTACATCTACCTTCTGCTCGATCACCTCTATGCATGTGTTGACCTCGAATATACACTCGAAGCCTTCTACAGCACCTTGCGTCAGATCAAGCTTCGCAAAGTGGAGATTGCCGCTACCAATTCGAAGAAGCACAACCTGACGATTACCATCGATGGCAACAATGCTGCCGTCTATTCGGTCAGCGACACGGAAGCATCCAATGCGAGCGGAAATGCAGTGATTTATGACAAAACTGAGACTGAAGCAGAAAACATTCCCAACACCCTCGAGGGCTTTCTCAATGTTCCCGGCTTCTTCAAGCCAGAACTGACCAATCAGTTCGTCGTAACTTCATACTATGACGTCTATAACCGCAAAGGCGATCTGGTAAGAAAAGGCTGCAAGGCCGAAAACAAACTCTCCCTCCGAGGGACAAATATCTCACGAGGTCAGAAGCGCACAGTAAAGTTCACCATCATTCCCACTTATCTTTACGTGCTCTCCGAGCCCGATCTCGACAATCCGACGATTGAGTTGACGGCGGAATAAGCAAGGTGCACTATCGAAGGAGTTCAGAGCGAAAGAAAATATGCCAAGAATACTATCATCTACATATCAAACCTGGAAGGACTGCAAGAACCTATTGTTCTTGTTGCTCCTCTCCTTTGCCGTTACCACAGCAAATGCCCAAGTAAAGATTACCATCGGAGGCAACGTCTATGGCGGTGGCAACCAAGGTGAGGTCGGAACTGAAAAGTCGGAATACACATTTGACAAGGGAAATACCACAGATGACATGACCTCGGTCATCATCCGAAGCGGAGAAATCAAGAATGTGTTCGGCGGTGGACGCATGGCTGGTGTGTATGGCAATACGACAGTTACCATCGACGGTACAACCTCAACCAACCAAATCATTATCGGCAATGTTTATGGTGGCAATGATATAGCAGGTGAAGTAAAAGGTGGTGCAAAAGTCAGGTCAACCTATGATGCTGAGAAAGCTGCAAAACCAGTCTACATTGCCAAGTTGTTTGGTGGCGGAAATGGTGATTATACTTATGGAACAGAGTTAGTTGATGATGTATATCAAGTTAAATCGGGCGATGACGTTATAGCTACCTCGGCCACAGCGCTAACAGAGCCGAATATTGCCAAAGTCGCCATTGACCTACATTCTGGTGCTTTCGGACAGGTATTTGGTGGCGGCAATAAGGCTACCGTCAGTGCCCAAACTGATATCACGCTCAACAACCAGACAGATCTTGACTCCTATACAACGCTTTCAGGCGACGAGAAGACCGTCTTAGAGGCCTACGGATGGTTGGATGAATGGTTCACTGACAATAAGCCCACCTACCAGTTCAACCGTGTATTCGGCGGCAACAACAAGGTCGATATGGCTATCCGTCCTACCTGGCATCTGACGAAAGGCAGCATTGATGACCTCTATTCAGGCGGCAATGCTGGCGGCATGACCTATTCCAATGGTATTCTGCTCGCTATTTCGGGCGATGACATGACCATCAACAACGTCTATGGTGGCTGCCGTATGGCCGATGTCAATCCAGGCAACGGAAATGGCTTAGCCCTACTGAATCCCGAAACCGTAGATGCCAATGGCCTCCAAGAGGGCAACACTGTTGCTACGTTCGAGGCTCAGTATGCAGCCCGTGTGCTTATCACCGGTGGTAAGATCACTAATGTCTATGGTGGCAACGATATCTCCGGAAAGGTATATCATGGCACCCAAGTGGAAATACTCAACAGCATCATCGGCGATGTCTATGGTGGCGGCAATGGTTCGTATGCATATACCGACAATCAAGATTTGAGCAGTGATGCCTTCTGGAGTGATTACTATTATGAAATACCGGCGGGCAAAACGTCTGCCCAGGCCCTAAGTCTGCATCGTCCGAATGTCGAGCGCTCACTGATCCACGTAAAGGGAAAGAGTGAAAGCGATCCGACCTATATCGGAGGTGCACTCTATTGCGGTGGCAACAGCGCAACCCTCCGCACAATGGAAGGAGACCTGACAGGAGCTTCTGCCAATTTAAAGATTGGCTCTTATGTCATAGCCAAATCGATGTTCCTCGGCAGCAATGGCGAGAATATGATTGATGGCAAAGTCCATGAAAAAGTGGATGGTTCTTGGACGGATACGGAAATCCTCGCCAAGTATAAAGAAGCGTCTCCTGATTTCAGTCAGATGAACCTTACCACAACTACCGACTTCGAAGAATATATGAAAGGTGTGGAAGTCGCCATCATCCCGACGGTCACTTTCGACGCTGATTATGAAGCTTATAGCGCCAAGGTAGGTTCTCTCTATTGTGGAGGCAACATAGGCAGTATGTCGGCCGAAAGGACCTTCAATATGGGTTTCCTCAACAATCTCGTCATTTTCGAGAAGGTGGTAGGCGGTTGCAACAATGCCAATGTAGCACAATCCGATTTCAACGCCTCCCACATAGGAGGTCTTACAGGAAATGCTTCAGACAATAGCCCCAAGGTGATTCTCAACATCGATGGCTTGAGGCTGGAACCAAGGAAGTTTGAATACGACGCAACAGACCATACATTCAGTTACGCCGATTGGATTACCGATGCCGATGGTTTTTTGGTTAGTGGCAAGATTTACGGTGGCTGCTACAACAGTGGCTATATCAATGGTAGCGTACAGATCAACTTGAGACAGAACGCCATTTCTGAGAATGTAATTTCAGCCATTTCGGAAGGAACTATCACAAAGTCGTTAGACGATCATCGTGAGGAAGTCTTCAATACTGCCCTCAGCATATTCGGTGCCGGCTATGGCAAGGATTCTGAGATTTGGGGCAGCACCGAAATCAACCTTAACTCAAACGATGCCACAACTATCAACATCGTGAAGGTATTCGGTGGCGGAGAAATGGGTGTCGTGGGCGAAAACGCTACTGTCAATCTCCTTGCAGGCAATGTCGGCAAAATCTATGGAGGTGGCTTTGAAGGTCCATTGACCGGCAACACCACAATCAACCTCTTTGGCGGTACAGCCTACGATGCCATCGCTGGTGCTTGTAATGCACGTATTGGCGGACACGCAGAGGTATATATTGGCGATGTCAGCAAGACTACCTATCCTACCATTACCAACAACGTATATGGTGGCAATGACTTCGGCGGCAAAATCGAATCTTCGTATGAATTCAGCGGCAAGTTGATGACGGGAGAAACTGTTTACAATCAAAATGTACTCACCGCATCCACTTACGTGGAATACAACAAAGGTAAAGTAAACTATATCTTCGGTGGAGCAAAAGCCTCATACGATTACAGCGTCGATCCATATCTTACCAAAGTTGGAACGGTTGACGATGTTTCAAAAATTCCCGCCAATGCACCAACCATCAACAATGCCTTCGTTCATTTCAAGCCAGGACAATACGCCAACAATGCGGTAGCAAGAGTCTATGGCGGCGGTCAGGGATATGCAGGCCGTTCAAAAGATGGTCCGATATTCTGGCAGGACCAGTGCCAGGACCAGAGCTATGTACTCTTCAACACCTCTGATACTGTCACATTCCTGAAGACATTGGTATTCGGCTCAGGCGATGCCAGTGGTCTCGGCATGGATATTCCTGTTGAAGAAGCTCACGCCAATTCAACTGGTGTCACTGCTGCAGCAGTCGTGGATCTCATCAATGGCAAAGTGGATAAGGTGTTCGGCGGCAGCTATCAGGCTGGTGTCACCCGTCGTACCATCGTCAACGTGCCCGAAACGTCCACTATTTCAATCGCCTCAGCACTCTTTGCCGGCGCCTATGGCAGCAAGAACGAATTCCCTTGCGATGTCTTTGAGGGCAACGTGAACTATAGTAGTGAAAATGCCCGCGTGCATTATATCTATGGAGGCAACAACGATTATCGACGCACGCTCTATGGCAAGGTGAATATCAATTCACCAGTTCGTTATTTCAGCAATGAATACGGCCTAACTTACGGCACTGTCTATGGTGGCGGTTATGGTCAGAATTCCTGGTCACAATACACCGAAGTGAACCTTAATGATGGCGCTATGGTCTATGAGGTATATGGTGGTGGCTACGGCGGTGATGTGCTCAACAAGGCTTCTGTCCTGAAGATGGCAAGCGAGAATAGCGATTGGGTCTTTATGTTAGGCAACAGATATTCAGGCGATGAAGATGAATCAACTGTTACTGCTTCTTCATCAAATATTAATGACTTCGGCGGCCTATCCAACCCTCTTGCCGCGGGCAATTACTTAGCAACCGACTACCTCTCGAAACAACCACAGTTCGACACCAAGCACAACACAAACGTCCACATCTATCTGGGCGCAACGGTTAGAGAGTATTGCTATGCCGGTGGTTATGGTCAGGTATTGGCCGATAACAGCACCACGGCAACGGTCAGTGGTTCGACCTACATTGAACTGCTTGGAGGGACAGTTGGCAAGGACATTTATGCAGCTGGAACCACCGGTTCTGTAGAGGACAAATACAAGTTAGAAGCCTCGTCTTTTACTGCCTCAGCCAATGCATACGTTCGAGGTGGCACCGTTCGTAACGTCTATGGTGGCGGCTGGCGCGGTAGCGTAGGCTACAGTTCCTATGGAAACTGGAAAATCGATAACGTTGACAAGGTTGCAAATCCCACTGCCATCTGGAACGATGGAAGCAACGACATCCTTGGAGAAAGCAATGTAGTCATCGGTCTACCGGATGCAACCGACTTCTATGCTGGCGTTCCCGCCATCAAGCGCAGTGCGTACGGTGGTGGCGAAGGTGGCGCTATCTATGGCACAGCCAACGTTTACATGTACAACGGTTATGTCGGTTATACCTATGAAGATTCCACATACGAGGAGAAACTCGATGACGAGACAGCCGAAGATGGCGTAGGTGAAAATGATCTGGATGAAGCCGGCAACATATTCGGTGGCGGATATGTGGCCAATAGCTATGTAGACATCTCTAATCTGTATATGTTTGGTGGCACCGTCCGCAACTCATTGTATGGTGGCGGTGAAATCGGTCCAATCGGACGTGGCACGGTCAAGGGACAGAATAGTGGTCAAGCGCTTATCTCCAAGGCTGGCGAGTCACACATATATATGTATAAGGGTGACGTCAAACGCAACGTTTTCGGCGGTGGCCGTGGTTTCGACAGCTGGAATAGTAATGGCTGGATGACCGAAGAAGAAAAGCGAACCATAGACCTCAGTTCGAAGGGCTATATCTTCGGCATTACTGATGTTAACATCTATGGTGGCACAATCGGTACTCCTGAAGGCATTGCCAACGGTTATGGCAACGTGTTCGGTGGCGGCAACATCGGTTACGTCTATTCCGGCCATGGCACCAAGAGCGGCACACGAGGCGATGGCAACAAGGAAGGCTACTACTATGACAGTGATGACAATCTCACCGAAGACAGCCGTGTCAACGTCGAAGTCTTTGCTGAGGCAACCGCTCCGGTCTCAGTCAATGGTCATTCATATTCCGACGGTGACTTTATAACCAACGAAGACCTGAACACCCTCACCAATGGTTCCAGTCAATGGAGCAGCATTGATCAAACCGGCATTACCATTTACAACGCCATTTTTGCCGGCGGTAATGTTTCGGTAGGTTCTTCATCAATATTCGCCTTTGCCAATACCATATTTGGCAATGCCACTGCATCGGTCATCGACTGCTATACACGCGACCTCATTTCCGTTGGTGGAGATGGTGTGGGTGGCATTTATGGCGATGGCAACCTTACGTTCGTCGATGGCTACCGCGAGTTGAACATCACCAACTATGGCACCGACTACTTCGCGCTGCCGAAAGTGCTCGATGCTTCTACACAAGCCCAATATGATGCACTGACCCCACGACAGAAGGCTTTCTATGTCACCCGTTATACCTTCGACGGCAACTACGATGGAGGCTCAAGCGATGCCGCTTACTTAATGTATCAGAAAGGCGATGTCGTATTGAACGACGTATATGAAACTTTCAATGATACCCAAAAGAGTCACTGGGCAGCCTCACAGTCGGTCATCAATGAGGGCCGCTATATCAATACCGTCCAGCGATGTGACTTCTGCGGTATCAGGGGTAGCCGACTCGTACTACGTGGCGCCATGGACCGTGCTCAGGACAAGGACGAAGCCGACTACACTAACTATACCATCAACCGTGTGGGAGAACTCTCGCTTAATCAGAACAACCTGAACGGGGTTAATCATGGCTGTTACTTTGGCATCTACAATGTAGTGAAGCTGCTCGGTGGTGTCACTTCCGACGTGAAGTTTAACTCTGTACGTACCACTGAAAGCGACAAGCCTGATGACGCTGCCAATGGAACCACGACCTATTACGATTGGAAGAACGCAAGAATCACAGCCAATAACCGCAACAACGGTACTTCGCTCAATAAGATTGCATTGGCCTCTGGCGTCTACCTTGAAATTGTGAAGAGCGTAAATGGGAATGGAGACAAGACTTACGGTCCTATTACAGGCGTAGTACAACTCGACCTGCTGAATGTTGCAACAGGCGAAGGCGGCGGCTATGTATATGCCGAGAATATCCATGGCACTCCTTCTTTTGATGAGAATAAGAATCTTGCATCGGTATTGGCTATTGCCAACAAGGGACATGTTGTTACCAATAAGGCCTATACCTACACTGACGCAACTTCCTCGGACAAGATGGAGACATCCGGCAACTTCATCCATCCTCTGAAGCAAATCGTTGACGACTGCTTCCCTACGGCCAACAACTTCTCGCCCGAGAATTCAAAATCACCAGCCCACTATTGGTATATTCGTGGTGAATTCTTTGTTTACGAACAGCTCATCTCGGCTTATACAGGTTCTGCAAATGCTTACAGCACAGAAATAACTTTGCCATTGACCATGAGCGCACAGGGTAATGGCAGGATACGACTGCTCAATGTGCTGCCAGGCCTATATGCCGACCCGTCAAAGATTGGAAACTTTGTATACAATTACGATCCCGACCTCGCTACAAGCGACTCGCTGCGCATCTCGTATGCCACTGCCGAAAAGGCCTTTGGACAAAACGACCCCATCAGCTATTGGGATTGGTACATGGCCAGCAATGTCGATAAAGCGAAGTTCGTGCTCAACACCTATGTATGTCGCGAAGAAGTGACAGTAAATGGCACAACCTACTATCCAGGCCAAGGCATTACTGAGGAAACATATAATTCTTTGGCTGGTTATCAGATTGAGGGCGAAGATGGTAAGACCGTTGATGTACAGTCCTTGTTCAACGTTACGAATGGCATCGGCAACTATAAGGATACAGGATTCCTGCTCACTGTCGATTTGACTAATCCCAGCAAGTGGAACGACTACTATACGCTAGCAAGTACAAGTGAACCCGTAAATCACAAGCTAACTACTTCAGGATATAATAGTCTTACTGATACAGAAAAGGCCAATTATATCAAGAGTGCCACCATGCGTTTTGAGGCAGTAGATGGTAAGACAGAAGGCACATTCGGACAGTATCACTTCGAGCAGGATGCTGTCACTTCGCAGGGTGTCATTGAAATGCAGACTCCAGAAGTAATAAGTGGTGTAGATCCTACTACTCAAGCGAAATTCGAAAAAGCATATGTCGCCAAGGAAGATTGTGAGATAACCATTGGAGTTGGAAGCACGACGCGAACCTTCATGGCCAATTCACCCATTTCTGAAGAGACCTATAAAAGTCTTTCTCCTGAAGACCAAGCCCATTTCGAGAATGCCTACATCTGCGTCACCACCGTGCTCATCAGTGAAGGCGACTACCACGTCATGAACGAACTGGTAAGTGAGACTGAATACAATGGATTGACGGCAGATGTTCAGAATAAATTCCAGCCTGCCTATTACTGCACTAAAGCCGGTGACTGGGGTGGCAAGTTCTATTCTGCAGGTCATAACTATCAAGCCATTGACTATTGCCAGCTCCATGAAGATGAACGCAAGTACTTCGAATTCAACTTCGATGCGCTCGAACTGCTTGGCAACGACTACACTCCTTATGGTCCTTTTGATCAGAATAGCATAACAGAACTAACAAACGCCGGTGCCAATCTGAATAATAATGTTATTTATTATGACTATCATGTGGGGAACAATCTGCCCGATGAGGCTTCAAGAATCTACTCAAAACCAGCAAATATAGACTACAAGGCCACTGTGCCTGCTACTGGTTATGAACACACTTCGAGCACCTATGTCGATGGTACCACAACAAAAACTCTATCTGCAGGCACTCAGCTCAATCAGGACGAATTTGTCAACCTGCCTAATGACCGTCAGCATTATGCCTACTTTGGACTGAATGATGCCGACAAAAAAGATTCCGATGGAAAGTATCACACCTACATCGTCACAAAAACGTTCGATGTGGCAGGTACAATGTATAATGCCGGAATGAAAGTCAGTGAAAGTGTCTATAACAATCTTGGCTCAACATTGCAGCAGAATCTCAAAGAGGTAACAATTACTCCAGAGCAATTTAGCAGTACCACCGATGGAAAGTTCTATTATTGCATTGAAGAATATAAGGTCGGAGAGAAGGATCAGTACATTGAAGGATATACCTCTAATACTATCACAGCTCTCAATGGAACATATGCCAAAGGCTCTACGGTACCAGTCGGGACAATTCTCACCTATAATGAGATAATCTCGAATACCGTCAACTTCCAATATGGACTCGAGATTACCGGGGACCTGCCCCTCGAGGAGGCTTCACTCTATGTGCCTGTCACAGCCAACATCGAAGACCTGCAGGAGGACCGCTACGTCACTGTCATCTACGAATACACCTATTCGGAAAGCGATGCAGCAGGTGTCAACTACGAGACGCGCGTCGAGAAGCATATCATCAACATCCGCTTGAAGTTCTTAAGCGGCGCACCTATCATTG
>JAEEGJ010013089.1_pt1 | contig 20276 bp, 17 predicted proteins | sample 8958761 | NCBI WGS metagenome assembly JAEEGJ01 (sample SAMN16246546, study PRJNA631951) | gut metagenome | biome: gut microbiome; feature: rumen; material: RS-attached | host: Bos | place: Iran: Karaj | collected 2018-10 | reverse complement strand
ATCCCAACTTTATTTGGAGGGTGTTGATTTATTTGGTATTTTTGTGGCGTATTATTACCTTATGAGATAACATCAGATTTATACCTAATATTTACGATTATGGGACTTATTGGAGCGATTATCATTGGTATTCTGGCTGGTTTCATAGCCAATAAGATCATGGGCAAGGGCGGTGGTCTTTTGTGGAATCTTGTTCTCGGTGTCATCGGCGGTTTTGCCGGTGGTTTCCTGTTCGACTTGTTGAACATCACATGGGGCGGCACCATCGGCCAGCTGGGCACGGCCGTTGTGGGAGCCGTCGTCGTGTTGTGGATAGCTTCATTCTTTAGGAAGTAAGGCATCAGACATCATTGAGGTTGCCGCAGAAAGGCCTTCCGCTGACGGGAAGTCATATGCGAAAGGGGAGGGGAGTTCATTGATGTGAGCAACCTTGGGATTTAGTATGCTTCAGCAGATAGGAGAACATAAAAGCACAGCAATGAGAAGAGGAAAAGCCGTTTGTGAAGCGTTGAAGGATGTGCGCCGGAAGATAGCGCAGGTCAACGACATCAATTACAGTCCGGGCGAATGCCATCACGAGGGCGAATGTGCCGGCACCTGCGCCGCCTGTGAGAAGGAAGTGCGTTTTCTGGAGAACCAGTTGCGTCTGCGCCGCCTCGCTGGAAAGACAGTGCGTTTGGCGGGTGTGTCATTGGGGATTGTGGCTGTTCTTGGAAGTTGTGTCAGTAGCGAGACAGCAGGGTTTGTAAAAGATTACCACGATACATCCTTGGCTGTTGACTCTGCCAGCCAGGATTCCACTACAGTACAACCAGCCAAGACACTTCAGCCTTCATCTGAATGATAGTTGATTCACTCCAACAAAGAAAGCAAGAAACTTGGTTGTTTGTTATGTTTTGTATTCGGCTTTAAATATGTTTGCTAAAGGTAGCTTATATGCCAGGGACTTATAAGAAATATCGACTGACATCAATGGAAGAGCCAACGGACGAAATGCTGCAGGCTTTGATGGAGGATGTGGTGAAGGCTGCTCGTGAGTCGAGTGCCAGAGCAGAGGCTGAAAAACAACGCCGTTTTTCTGAAGTATTGAAAGCCATAGCATTAAGATGTTCCCAAAGAGACAACAAACCCAATGGCTGAATGTTGTCCCACCCATTGTGTGGTTGCCGGTATTTCTATGACAACTCTATTGACAATCAATTGTCTCGTCTGCTTTACAGAACTGTTGGAGGCCATCCGGTTTTCTGATTTTGACGACAAAGAAAGCCTTTTGGGCAAATTGCAAAGATGACCGAGATAATAAGGTGAGTGTTGTCTGAATTCAGGACTCAGGTTTTAGTGTAGAAACATTTCTCTCTCTATTTCCAGCACACGGGAGACGTCAAAGAATATCTGTTTGCGCGGATACTCTTCCGACGGCTCTTTTAGGTCGAAACCGTCGCACTTGTTGCCTGTCAGGTATTGCGATTCGAACTCCCAGATGTCAAGATGATAGTGCATGAACATGTATTCGTCGGAAACCATCGTCACGCTGAAGGGCCGTTCGCTCGTCCCGTCGCCGGTTCTGGCTATGGTAGAGAAGATGATGAACATTCGGGTGAAATATTCCTTCGCCTCTTTCTCGGTCACGTCATGATGATGCGTTGAGTCTTCCAGCATCATGCCTATGGACAATCCGGCATTGGAGAGTGCTTCAAGGCTTAAAGGATTTTCCTTGAGCAGCTCTTTTGCTCTGGAAAGGCATTCCTCATATTTTCCTTCTTCAAACAGTTCATTCAGCTTCCGGCCTTCTGAGAATCCGGAAAAAGGCTTAAGGAATGACAGCCCGTAATATGCCAGAATCCTTTCGTTCCATGTCATCGTGGTGTCAATTTCACTGGCTGCCATCCTCGCCACCAGATCATTGATTTTTTGTGGGTCATTCTCAGCCACTTTTTTTATTTCCTTCCAGTCAACGGGTATGAAATCACTTTCTTCCTGTGCGTGTGTGTACACCGGTAGGAAGAGGATCAATGTGAGAATGGTTAATAGCTGTTTCATCATCTTAGGTTTTAGATTGACAATGTGGTTGTATACATAATCAACGGGGTGCTGGTGTTATTATTGCCATTGTTCGGTTAATCTTGTTCCGTCCATTTTGTATCCCGCCGTATCCAAATGAAGGTATGGGATATCCGTATGTCTTCCCGCCATCAGTAGTGGTACTTGCCCGGGAAGTTCCAGGGATGGTGTTTCATGGGGCTTTCGTTGACGTGGTAGTCCCGTGCCACCTCATGGATGTCATGCGCCTCTATCCATGAGGTCAGGGTGTAGAGGGAGCAGGACCGCTGGTTGGACTTGTCGAAGACCCTGATCTTGTAGAAGTCGCTGTAGACGACGAGCCTGTCACCGGAGAGGCGCAGGAGGACGGTCCTCAGCCTGTCAAGCCATTGCTGGAACTCTCTTTCCAGGTCGCGGAGCTCGTCGAAGTATCTGGCGTTGAGGTTCAGGCTCATCTTTTCCGGGACGCCTTCGTCGTGGGAGAGGTACAGCCTGCCGCCTTTTTTGGTGAGGTAGAGGTCGTATGTGAAGTACGGCTCGTTGCAGGAGGCGTACAGGTGTATCCTTGTATCGGAGAGAGAGGCGATGGAGTAATTGTCATAGTATCCGTGGAAGCGTCTCAGGGCATGCAGTTTCTTGTCCACCTCCCTTGCCGCCTGGACCAGTGTCACGGCGAGGATGATGAAGTCGGGGTAGGCCGTGTCCATGCAGAACAGCTCGTCGAGCTGGGGTGGGGGAGCGGTCTCCTTCTGCTCGCAGAGCACGGCATCGCCGGGGGACATGAGATAGGTGTCGAAGCATCTCTCCCGGTAGTACCCGCTTGGTGACGGGTGGCATGGGTGGTGATTGCGGAGCAGGCGCTCTCGCTTCTCCTTCTTGGGGGTGTTTTCCAGCAGCCTGAGGGTGACGCTCTCTTCAAGCGTCAGGTCATGGTGCGGCTGCCTTCCGGTCATCTGTTGGTAGAGGAATCCGATGTCGGTTATCTGGAACGGGTATTCGTTGTTGATGAACCGGAATATCTCGATGAACTGGTCGAGTTCGTATTTGTGCCGGAGGGTGCCGGAGAAGGTGGTGTATTCGTTGGTCTTCTCGCGCAGGTCATCCAGGGTGGGGATGATGCTGATGAGGGTTCTCCTCACCTGGTATGGGAAGACACAGATCAGGTCGTGGTATTGCCGCCGCAGGTATTCCTCGTTGATGGAGTCCCATTCCCACTTGCTCCATTTGGAGCTCAGGTATTGTTGTCCCTCATCCTCTTCCGCGTCGCTCACCTCTAGGCCGTACCCGGCTTCCCGTCTTTTCTCCTCCTTCCATTTCTCCAGGTCCTCAAGGATTTTCCTGCGCCCTTCCAGTCTTCTCCTTTCCTTTTCTCTTTCCTCATCCCTCGTCCTTCTCTCTTCCCATTGCCTTTCCCATTCCTCCTGCCTTTGTCTTCTTGCCTCCTGTATCCCTTTCCATTCCTCTTCCAGTTCTTTCAGTCGGTCCTCCGCTTTCTTGAACTCCTCAAAGAGTTTCTGGTGCTCCTCATGCCTTCTTTTTGTCTCTTCCTCCTGTTCTCTCAGCCAATTCTCATGTTGTGATTCCTGCTGTTCCAGCCATCCGCTGAGTTCTTCGTTGTCTTTTTGCCTTATGTCAAGCGAGTCATGGATCCTGGCCACCTTCTCCATGAAGTCGTCGTAGTTGTTGTCAAGGGAGACCGCGGTGGTCAGGGAGTGCCAGAGCGCCTTGATCCTGGGGACGAGCGTCTTGGGCCGTGCTGCATCCTGAGCGGCGTCTTGCCTGATGGTGTGAAGGTCCCCGGATGCCTCGAGCCGGATGCGTATCTTGGCGATGAAGAATGCCATGTCGCGTCTCATCTGCCCCTCGCAGTGGAGTTCCCTGGTGTCCTTTTCCCGGAGTATCCAGGGGATGAGGTCGGTGTGCGAGGAGAAGTGCTGCCGGCAGAACTCCTTTGCCTCTGAAGGCAGCAGGGCGAGCTGTTCCTCATAGGTTTTGAGGAGCGCGTCCTTCTCGGGATGGCTTGTGCCGGAAGGCCTTTTGTATGTGCTGGCGGTTGGCATTATCTTTTTCTTGTTTGGGGTGGCGAGAGGGAAGGAGAGGCTGTGTCTGAAGGCGGGGGAGGAGTTTTTATCTTATAGTTGGGAGATGGGGATAGGTGTTTACGTCTTTCCCGATGAAAGCGTCAACATTCAATAGACGTTGGCCAGCCATTCTGCGAAGAAATAGTCGTATACGCGGTAAACCCCGTTCTCCTGGGTGATCAGGTCATTCTTCAGCAGAAGCTTGACGGCAGACTGGATGGTGCTTGCAGAGCCAAGCCTGTGTTCCTTGATGAATTTTGCGGATGTGATATTGGCCGCTTTCCCGGCCTTGGCGATGGCTTGCAGCACCATCTTTTGCTTGGGGGCAATATGCGACAGGATGTCCTTGTAGCTGTTTTCCTGTGTCATGACAACATGGCGATACGCCTCGGCAACCATCTGTTGGTCACATAGGCCGCCGGGTTCTGTCATGGCAAAGAGTTCATTCATCGTCATTTGCACAAACCAGGTAAAGCCATCATACCTGTTCCACACGGTCTCCACGGTCTCTCTTGTGAGCTGTCTGTCATTTTCCTGGAAGAGGCCGATGGCAAAGTCTGCATACGTTTCCACGGGTATCGGGTCGAGGCTCATGCTGATGGTGCTTTGGTAGAACGGCTTTGAGGGAGAGTTGAACATGTTGCTCATGACATGCCTCTTGCTGCCCGAGAAAATGAACTGTGCCTTGTTGCATCGTTGTATTTTTGTGCGCAGCAATGCCTCCACGTTCTTCTCCGCATACTCACCTATCTGCTGGAACTCATCGATGGCAATGATGCAAGGCTTGTCCGCCTCGTTGATGTAATTGAAAATCTCATCCAGTGTGGTTTGGGGAACTTCGATGTCGCCAAGGCCGATGTCAAAGGAGGGCGCTCCTGTCATTGTGTCGAGTTTGAAGCCCACGCGAAGGGAGGAGATGACTTGGAAGAAACGTTCCCTCCACACTGTTGGCTGGGGCTTGAGTTGGTTGTAGATCTCCTTGCCCAGCACATAGACAAATTCCGCGAGCGAGGTGGTGGAGTATATGTCTATGTAGAAGACATGGTATTGTTGCTGGATGTCCGATTGGTTGAATAAATGATGTATCAGTCCTGACTTCCCCATGCGGCGAGGTGAGATGATGGCCACATCCCGGCCATTCTGAATCTGTTTGCGTAGAAATTCCGTTTCGTTCGACCTGTCGCAGAAATATCTATCAGACAGATACTTGCCTACTATGAAAGGGTTCTTTACAGAGTTTTTATCCATGGTTGACGCTATTTTATTGCAAATATAATAATTATAGATGTAATAAAAAAGCTTTTTGAACAAATTTTTCCTATTTGTTATTTTGAAGTGCTCAATAGGTTGGTATGTAGCTAGCTTTTGCTTGCTTTCTACTCCCCACATTATTTGCTTTGGTTCCTTATCCTATTGTCCTGCCGCACCTGATGTTTCCACCTTGAATCCATGGTTGGCAAGGAAATGGTCTCTGTCAGGGAAACCTCTCATTCCGGGATAGCCGCCGAAGGACTCAAATACCACGCTGTCGTTGTATAAGACATGCTGGAACAATGACAGAACCTCATGCTTTTTTTCTTCCGTCATGGGATGGTCATACAGGGTAAATTGATACCTGTTAACCCCATGCCATCTGAACAGCAAAACGCTTTTTCCAGGCTCCAGGTAGGGGAAAAGGTTCTTGCCTATCTCGATGCCGATGACCCCTGCCTTGTGCATTTTTTCTTTAATCACAGAGAATTCCTGCATGGACAATCCTGCTGTCTGGAGTACCGTCTCAAGTTCACGTTTGTCATCCAGGTCTGTTAGTTCTTCGCATTCGCCCCTATTCCTTATCGTGAACTCCTGAACATCATCATTCCTGTAAAGAAGGACTATCGAACAGGTATCGTTCAAAGAGCTGCGCACATATCTGACCAAGTCATACATGTTGTCTTGATGTGTCTTGAAATGATTCTCCATCAAGGCCGCATCACATGGGGCAGGTTTTGGGAGAAGATAATAAATCAGGAACCATAGGACAACATTGAGGATATGTAGGGAAAGGATTGTTTTTTTGTAGGAGGTGGATGGTGGGATGGAACGAATGAAGGAGGCTGTGATAATGATCAACAGCAGCAAGGATATGAACCACATCCATGCCAAGGCCACGATGACAGGGCTTAGCAATCCAACCATTTCGGCCTTGTCATGGCTTTGGAGCCCTAAAGCAATAAGTCCGGCAGTTATGGAGAGTATCAGCAATATCTCTATAACGCGGTAAGAATAACGTAGCAGTGCTCTTGTTCTCATTCACCCTTTGTCTTTAGTATTCACATTGAACTTTCGTTCATTCAAGAATAGTTCATCATCTACTTAGTGCTCACCCCAAAACGTTCCCATAAAGCAGTAGTTGTCGAATGGGTCTTGAATGATATAGGCGAAGGGATGGTCGGCATAGAAGTAAGCCTCTGTCGGATTCATCGTTTCACTCAGGGTGACAAACGAGACAGAAGTGATGGCACCTGCCCTTGTCCCATCCTCATCCAGGATGACTTTGGTCTTTTGAACAATCTCACCAATCTTCATCGGTTCGGATTGAATGCGGTTCAGTTCGGCATGGTTGCTGAACATTCTGCCGACTCCCAACGATGCAAGACAGCTGTTAGCGTTGAGTGAATAGTCAATCTCAAATTTTGGGATTTTGACATAGGTATGATTGTAAGATTTCAATTGGCTCATGGCGGAACGGAGTTTCTCCCCGTCAAGGGATTGGAGCAATGTTGTTAGGCCGTCAATCTTGTCTGGCAGGATGATGTAGAGCCTGTAACCACCTATATAGGGTATCCTGAGCATGGAGAAGTCATCAAGTTTCGCATATGAGAAAACTTCCTCTTTATCCGTCATGTTCATCATATTGACCGTAGAGCTGACCCCACCCTTGAAAGGTTCCTCTTTTGTAGACTCCTTGTCAAACTCTTGCACCCATCTGCCGTTGAAGAAGTTTGCGACGAGCAAGTTTGCCGACCCTTCGTCAGTCTGTTTGACAGGGAAACTGCTGAGCAATCCCTCCGTCTGTTCGGCACACCATTTGTCAATCATTTGCTGTTGGGTGCCATCAACATCTCCAGTGATGATATTGGCAAAATAGTCGTGTTGCAAAATCTCCTGGAAGGATGGGGCTATGTTTACGCGCTTTCCTGCTTGGAACAACGTGGCAGTCCGCATATATGACGAGGAGCCGAAGAATTCGTCTTCTATTGCTTTTGCCTGACCTATCATCAGCCTGCGGCATAACTTGTTGGCTGTCTCTATGTCGGCCGTGTCAATGTTCAGGGCATTGCAGATTTCTTGTCGGGTCAGGCCTGATGCGCCATTGTTGATGATGTTCAATGAATAGAACATTCCAATTGTAGAGACGAAGACATTCTTCTCTCCTTCCTCCTCAGCAATTCTCTTGAAGAACTTGATGGAGAAGTCATTGCCGTTGCGGACTAAGATTTGCTGCTCTTCGTTCAACCCGTAGTTCTCTTCCGTCTCTGCCGCCAATTCCAATACTGACTTTTGCTGGGAAACTTTGCATCCCGTCAAGACGGATAGCAGGCAGACTGTATAGAAAATAACCCAATTTAATCTCTTCTTATTCATTTCATTACAAATTAGGGATTCATTCATGATGCTTTCTTGGTTCCAACATTTTCACTGCATTTTGCCACACGATGGCATGAAGGATGATGTATCACCACGTCACATAGTGCTACGTGATATCGATCATCTAAGAGACCGTTGGAACACCTGTTCAAATACATCCATCTCTCGCTTGGCCATGCCAAGACGTATGGCAAGGGATTTCCAGTGCTTCACACCGGCTTTCACTTCACCGATGATGCGTCCGGCTTCGTCTTTGCCAATCATATATTCCTCCGAGGAGTCAAGCAACACCTGAAGGTCTGCATGATTGGTTGAGGAGTTGATGAGCAAGGCCTGGTATTCATTCAACGTGGGATTCATGTCGTATGCGGGAGAGAGCGTCCAGCCCCGTGGTGTCAGCAAGAAGCCATGGTTGCGGAAATGGTCATCGCTGTTGCCGATGGCTATGTTGAACGCCACCCGACGGTAGAGCTGGCGCAGGTTCTCCTCCACGTCACAACAGCTTTGGAGGATGAAGTCCACGATGTCGAGATAGCCGTTGCCTGTCTTGGCATCACAGCCATCTGTCAAACCCAGCAGGGTCATTGCTGACGCGAAATGCCTTCTTCGTCCCTCTGCCGTCCTATCGAAACGCCTTGAAAGCAGGGCATGGTATTTCTTGCCTGTCTCCATGACGCTTGTGTCAGCGGCTGTCACGCCAGCCTCCTTGGCCAGCAGATGACTGTGGTGCTCCCAGAGACCGACATCATAATCATCATTCCTTGACGGGAACTTGGCAACACAGAGATGGCCTGCTTCATCAATCACGCTGGCTTTAGGACGGGCACCCCCAAGTGAAGTACCGGGGTGAACAAGTTGCAGCAGCCATTTCTTCTCCGGCAATTGGTTCTGTTCCTCGCTCTTCTCAATCTCCATGCTGGCAGCTACCAATGCCCTGATGTCGGTCAAGGGGGGAATGCGAAGTGACTTCTCACAGTTGATGAACCCGTCGTCCTCTTTCGCCTTGAAGCGGAAACCACCCATACGGGAGTAGTCGTCAATCCCCATCAGATAATCGAACGAAGTGAGCTTGCGGAGAGGCCGTTTCTCTTCGGTGGCAAGGATCTGTTCGCGTCTGTTAAGCAGCAATCGCCCCCAGCGGTCAGGCAAGGCGTCGCTGAAGCAGCCGAAGATATCCCTGCCAGGCTGGGTGTATTGCTGGCCGGGATAGTTGTTGATGTCGGCACTCAGAAAGAGACCGCCATGCTGACGAAGCCAGTTGTTGTCATATTTGAATGAATAGGAATCAGAACCGCGAAGCGATTCGTATCCCAGTTCGCCGACCTTCAGGGGCTCGTCCAGCCAGTCGAAATCCGCATAGATATATAGTGTTTTCATTCCTTATTGACTTTTTCTTCTTTCACCTCTTTCTCGGAAAAAACCAAGCTTGCTTGTTTTTGCACTCACCTGTTCGTCTGTTGCTTTTTGGATGCACGTTCACGATGTTTCAGGGCAAGGTCCTGCAACGCTCTGCCCATCTCATCTTTCTGTGCCAGCAACAGTATGTCATCATCGAGTTGCAAGGCATAGAGTACACGTAAATATATGCCTATGGCAACAGTTGGAGCGCCTTTCTCTATTCTTGCGACTGTCATGGGTGAGCAGGTGGCGCGTTCTGCCACCTGCGCCACACTAAGGTCACGGCGCAATCGAGCCAGCCTGATTTGTTCACCGACTGTCTTCATCTTCATCTCCAGCTTCCTGGGCAGTTTGTTACCCATTGTTGTTTTACTCATATAGGGATATAATATTATATTACGAGTACAAAAATACTACTTTTTCTCTATTTTATGTTAGGTTATGAAAAGAATATTCTATTTTCAAGTTATTTTTAACACTTCAATGCATGATTTTGAACAAAATGACATATGACAGATGTCATTTCATATCAACTCTATGTTTTGCAGTTAAGTATCAGGTCGTTTTACCAGTATTTAGCAGGCTGCCTTAGTGGAACTATAGGGTCAGATTCCTTATAAAGTCAATGGGAATCTTTTGCCTGTCCATGAGTTCGATGACACGTTCATACTCGTCTATGCGTCTTACATTTCCGGAAACGGTGTGGTAGGAGCCGCCAGACTTGTGCTGGTCCGGCAGGAAATACTCAATGGTGACCATCGGATGCTCTGACAGTTTGGACAGGAGCAATTCCATTTTCCGGTTCAGTTCCTCATTGCCGGAGTCGGCGATGTCCGTCCAGCCGTCGGTAATCCTTCCAGCCTCCCTGATGGCTGCCTCGTGGCCGGCCACAGCCGAGAAGGGTGCGAACTGTGCGGCACGGTTCATCATGCTCATCCTCGGATGATTTTTGGGCTCGTAGTGAGGCAGGTTGATGATATCGTCGTATTCTCCCATGGTTCCTTTCCTTTTTGAATGTTATGCCTTGTGCCCTCCGATCTGCTCGTTTCGCTCCTTGGCGGTGGCGCCCTCCTCGAAGTTAAGCCCCCGGAGGATGGCGTTCTTGCCGAAGCGCTGCTTGATGGCCAGCTGTGCCTCCTGTATCCGCCGTTCCTTGTCGAGTTCCGCTTTTTCCGCTTCCTGCTGCCTTGCCAGTTCCTCGTAATCCGTAAAGAGGTCAAGTTGCAATGGGGTTGTGCGTCTGTTCGCGTCAGCCTCATTCACCACGTGGTTGACGGTCAGGTTAAGGCGTCGCACCAACAGGTCCTTGTTGACGATGCGGTCGAACAAGTCCACGACGGCTTCCGTGATGAGTTTTGTGGATGAAGTCTGCCGGCTCAGGTTGGCCGTGCCGTGGGCGTGCTTGGGAACCTGCCGTCCATAGTAGTCGGTGGTCACCTCTCCGTGATAGCGTGCCCTGATGTCGGGATTCGTCAGGCTCTCGCGGTCATAGCCCACCGTCAGTATCACCTGGTCTGTCACCAGCCGTTTTGAGACCAGGTCGAGAGCCATGTTCTCCGCCATTTCCTGCACCACCACACGAGCCTTCTTGAAATCATAGGCCGATTGCAGCACCTGTCCGTTGCTGAAGCTGTTGTTCTCGGGCTTGTAGGCCTTCACCATGTCCATCGTGCATGGCTCCCATCCCCACGCATGGTCTATCAGCAGCTCGGCATTCACGCCGAAGAGGCGGTACAGCAGCTCCTCGTTCTTGACGGACTGCCTTGCCACCTTGCCCATGGTGTCGATGCCATACATGGCCAGTTTCTCCGCAATGCCCTTTCCGACCCTCCAGAATTTGGTGATGGGGCGGTAGTCCCAGAGCAGCCTGCGATAGGACATCTCGTCGAGTTCTGCGATGCGCACCCCGTCTTTGTCTGCGGGAGCCTTTTTCGCCACGATGTCCATTGCCACCTTGCAGAGATACATGTTCGTACCGATGCCCGCCGTGGCCGTGATGCCCGTCTGGCCCAGCACGTCCCGGATCATGGTCATCGCCAGTTCGTGTGCGCTCATCTTGTAACTTTTGAGATAGTCCGTCACGTCCATGAACACCTCATCGATGCTGTAAACATGGATGTCCTCGGGAGCGATGTATTTCAGATAGATGCCATAGATCTTGCTGCTCACGTCGATATAGTGCGCCATTCGTGGCGGGGCGGCGATGTAGTCGACAGCCCAGTCGGGATGTTCCTTGAGTTCTATGTCAGAAACGGACTTGCCCGTCAGTCTCCTTGAGGGAGATTTCATCTGCCGCTCATAGTTTACCTCACGCAGGCGCTGCACCACCTCGAACAGACGAGCACGTCCGCCTATTCCGTAGGCTTTCAGTGAGGGAGTCACTGCCAGGCAGATGGTCTTCTCCGTCCTCGATACGTCAGCCACGACGAGATTGGTCGTCAGGGGGTCAAGCCCTCTGGCGACACATTCCACCGAGGCATACATGCTTTTGAGATCGATCGCGATGAAGGTCCGTTCTTGGTTCTGCATGGATGGTGCGCTGGTCAACTTATCATTATAGTTTATACTCAAAAGGAGCGGCGGGCAGTCCAGCCTTGTTGCGCAGGTTGGGCTGTGCCGTCTCGTCGTAGCCGAAGCGGATGACAGGATGCGCCAGGCTCTCCGGGATATGCAGGATGACCTTGTTGCCGTCGATGGTGGCATCCTCTTTCCGGAAGCTGCCGTAGTTGCGGGTGTTTGCCCAGAACCAGTCAGGCTGCTTGCCGTCGCTGGTGACGAGGCCGCCGTCGCAATGGTCGAACTCCAGGATGACCTTGTCGCCGTCACGGGAGATTCCCTTCAGCGTCGGGCCTTGGCACTCCACGTGAGAGAAGCCGTAGGTGTGGTTCAATGCCCATCTACAGAGCCTCTCGCCCACGATCCATTTGTAGGGTGGGTGGATGTCGTTCAACACGTCGGTAATGTCGGTTGTCACCACCATGCCCGTGTTCTTCTGCCGCATGGCCTTTGCCTGTGCCGTCCAGAACCGGGGCAGGTCTATCCATGTCTTCTGTACGATATCCTCCCGGCGTATGGAATAGAGGTAAGGGGAAATCTGCACATAGTAGAACGGCAGGTCGGCATCATTCCATAGTCCGCGCCACACATCGACCAGATGCTCCTGTTTCGCAGTATATACGTCTGTCTCGCCCAGATCCAAGAGGTTCGCCTCGCCCTGATACCACAGGAACCCACGCAGGGCATAGCCTGTGAGCGGGCGTATGAGGTGTTCGTACATCGGGCGGCGGCCCGGTGTCTTGCCGTCGGGAATCCATTCCTCTATGCGCGTGCCGCCCCATGACGACGAGATGAAGCCCACGGGCACCTGCAGCGAGTCCTGCAACATGCGTGCGAAGAAATAGGCTGCTGCAGAGACAGGCTTCAGTGAGGTGGAGTCCACCCGTTGCCAGCCGTCCGTGGGCAGCACGTCGCTGTTCAGGTCCGGCCTCACATAGAGCACGCGGATGTTGGGGTTGTTGGCCTCGCGCCATGCCTTCAGCTGGTAGTCGGCATCGCCTTTCTGGGGTTTCCTGTATCTCGGATGGTTGTTCATCGAGTACTCCATGTTGGACTGTCCAGAGGCCAGCCACACCTCTCCCACAAGCACATCCGTCAGGCGGATTTTGTTCTTTCGTCCACTGATGACCATCATCTGCGGTCTGCTGTTGGCAGGCATTGCTTTCAGTGTCACCCGCCACAGGCCGGCCTTGTCTGCTGTCGTGCTCAGCGTTTGCTTGCCAAACGACACCTTCACCTTCTCGCCTGTATCAGCCACACCCCAGACGCTCACGGGTTTCTCTCTCTGCAGCACCATGTGGCTGCTGAATGCCTCGGCCACCTTGACCTCTGCCATTGCCGTCGCTGCCAGTGTCAGCATGGCCGTTATTGCTATGAGCAGTTTTTTCATGTTTTGTCTTGGTTTGTCTTAGTGTTGGCAAAGATACGAAAAATCTCCCGTGCATGGTGAATAGCACAGACTCTTTTTGATATTTTCGTCTTGCTGACGAACAGCAGGAAAGAGTAGGGGAGAGAGCTTTCGCCCCCTCCCCGTCAGGATGCCATAGTATTGGTGGATTAGAATGGAGCGTCCTCCTCCGTGTCCGGCTGGTTGAACGGATCCTTCTCCTTGGTCTCCACGGTCACGTCACCCGATGGCTGCTGAGCTTCCACCTTGCGCTTGCCGAAGTTCATGAAGTCGATTCTGTCTGCCGACACCTTGATCTGTGACTGGGCGTTGCCCTCCTTGTCGTTCCATGCGCGGGAGGTGGCGTTGCCGATGATGGTGACGAGCTTGCCCTTGGTCAGGTACTGGGCCAGGTTGACATGGTTGGACTTGCTGGAGGTCACGCGCACCCATGTGGCCTTCTCCTCGCCGTTGATCTTGTCGTTCACTACCACGTCCATGGACATGAATTTCCCGTTCTTGCTCTCGATGACTTTTGCGTCCTTGCCGATTCTGGCGGTAAAAATTGTTGTAATCATAGCTGTAATGTTTAGAATGTTATTGAATGAATTACTCTCGCTCGTTTTTCTTTTCCTTTCGCCTTGGAGCCTTGCTCCTCTGCGTTTCGGGAAGTTGTTTTACGCCGCCCCAAAAGATGGCGGACGGTTCTCCGTCATTCGGAAAGTGTGCGTAAGTTTTGTCTGCCGCAGGCAGCCGATAGGGAAGGAAAAGTTGCGTAAATACCGAGGAGGGAGCAACGCCGCTGACTATCTTTGCGAAGTAAAATCACGTCTCCCGGGATGCAGTTGGAGCCACGCCCGCTTGATGGAATCATCAGTAGCCCCCTTGTGAGGGGGCTTGAAGGATTGGTGATACTTGGATTGTTTCCTGTTCCAATGTAAATGGTTTTAATGTCTGGGATTTCTTTGTGGGGTGGTCTTGTCGGATCAGTGCCCCGAAGTCCAGTGGTTGCTGTACCACATTCCGCTGTCGGGGTCATAGATGCCCACCTCTTTGGTTCCGTCTCCGTTGTAGATGACAATCCAGATGGTACCGTCTTCGAACAGGGTGATGTTGAACTCCTGGGTGCCGGCGCAGATCCATCCTCTGTCACCGAAAGGGTTCTTGCCTGCCATCATTTGTTGTGGAGCGGCGAAGGTCATGCCGAGTATGAGAACGAGGGCGAACAGGCCCTTTTTGATTATCCTTTTCATCATATTGTGGTTTTTGGTTTGGTCCGCTAACGAATTAAAGGAGATGAATTAAAGGATATGGCCTTGGGCTTTAAAGGATAGGTTGCTTATCGCATCATGCTGCATGTGCAGTACAGCAGGTTCCGGCAATTGCCAATGTCGGTTTGCCGCCTTGCCGTTGGAGATTGTGTCAGGTGGCTTTTGCGGCTTACGCATTGTCTTGGTTTTCAAGGCCTGTGCCGCGCAAGTCTGCCGATGTCCGGTCCGTGTCTTTGAAAATGGCTTTTCTGACCTTGGCGTCCCTCAGGTCGGCATAGACCAGGGTGGCACCGGTCAGGTCAGCCTTGTAGAGGCTCGCGGCACGCAGGTTGGCGTATGTCAGGTCTGCATTGGTCAGGATGGCCTTCTGCAGCCGTGCGCCACGCAGGTTGGCATCCGTCAGGATGGCGTCGGACAGGTCTGCGTTTTTGAGGACTGCGTCCCTGAGGTCTGCGGCGGTGAGATCCAGACCCTTTAGGGAGTAACCGTCTCTCACCATTTTTTCGAGGATGGTTTTCAGCGACTCCCCGGTGACCAGGTATCTGACGTTGCCGTCTTTGTCTTTGAGTTCGATGGTCTTGTCAGGCAACAGGGCATCATCCCTGGAATAGTCAAGGATGACTGGGCCGTCATTTGGGTCTTCGTCAGATGGTGTTGGAGCCTGGCTGGTACGGGATGGTGTGCCTGTTGGACGTGGCTGTCCGCTGGTTGCCGGGGATGGGGCTGCCTGGGCATTGGGGGCGGGTGAGCCGTCGGGAATTTGCATGCCCATGGCGACGGTCAGGACGTTGCGTCTTCTCAGCAGCGAGCGTCCTCTTGTGGTGATGACGTCCATGGTGAGGCCGCGCTTCCCGATGAGGGCGTGCAGCCGTGCCATGTCGCCCGTTGTCAGCACCAGGCTCGGTATGGCGTTCCTGTTGAGGAAGCGGCCGCTGGCGAAGTCCTGGCCCTTGCCCGTATGAAGGATCCTGACGGAGGCTTCCTTGTGCAGGATGCGGGCGATGGTGACGGCGTCCTCGCCGTAGGTCTGATAGTAGTAGCCGCGGGCGCCCAGCCTTCGGACGATCGCGTAGTTGTGCTTGTTCTCGCGTATCCAGGCGATGACCGCGTTGCGGGCCGTCATGGTGCGTGCCATCCACCGGACACCGCCGTAGGATGCCTTGAATCCGGCCTTGCCGATGGCGGAGATGTTCACCAGCGGCCTTGTTCCCGTCGCGGCGCCTAGGGCGTAGCGGGTGGTCCTGGCCACGCCCTTGGTGGTCCATCGGGTCATCTTCCAGCCGTTGTGGGCGGTCTTCATGACGCCTGTGCGTTTCCTGTAGTCCACTTTGTTGAAGGTGATGCCCCGTCCACGGCGGATGACCTGGGACTTCTCCCGTTTTAAGGAGAAAGACAGCGGCAACCGTCTTGGTCTTTGTCTGAAGTCGATGCCGTCCTTGACGGTGGTGCGGAAGATCCATCTGTATTCGACGGCCGCCCTGAGGTCTTTCTGGATGTCGGCGCGTGTGCGGTCGTTCCATCCGAACACGGAGGACACCGAGTCCTTGGCCGCCTTGCCCTTGGAGACCAGCCATCTGCCCGTGCGGAACTTGCTGAGCAGGAATACGGAGCCTGCGAGAGGGAGGAGGACGGTGGCCATGGCACCATGTGTCAGGCCGCCTTTGAGTGCCGACCATGGCGAGGCGTTCAGCCATGCCGTATCGGCCTTGAGTTGCCGGATGGGGTCTATGGGAGCCGCTCCATTGGATTTGGGCTTTGCGGTAGGGGAAGATGAATTTCTCGGCTTTTGGCCCTGGGCGTTGTGGCCGGCATCGTCGGCCGACGGGTCGTTGGCGGAAGGGGTAGGGGATTCTTTAGACTCTTCTTGGGTAAAAGCGGCAGAGCCGAGCGGCGAATCCCCGTCGCTTTGGCCATCAGATTGCATGTCCGCTGGATCGTTGGCGGTAGGGGAGGAGCCTTGGGCGTTTTGGGCTGCTCTTTGGGCGTATTCATGCGCCTCGTTGGCGGCGAAGTTGAGTTCGTCAACCACCTTGTCGCCGTCAAGGTCATCGGAGTCCGCGTCAGGCGGGATGACCGATAGGGCGTTCTGGTCGTCTTTCATCTCGTCGATGGCATCTGCCAGCCGGAGCAGTTCGTTCTCCTGAAGCCTGTCGAGGTAGAGTTTTTGTCTGACTCCTTGCCGGTCTGTCACCGCGACGTGCAGTGCCCCGTAGATGTCAGCCATGATGCCGTCCACGCTGACCATGCGGTTGGTGCCGTAGCCGTCGCCGGACAGTTCGGTGTGGAAATTGTTCAGCGTCTTGTTGAAACGGATGTCGCCGCCTTTCTCCTGGAGAACCCCTTTGATGCGGTCGATGGCCTCCTGCTTGCCGAGGGAGATGTCCCCCTTGTAATAGATGGACCTGCCCTTGGCGTTGATGACATTGACCGACAGTCCCATCTCGTTCAGGCGGTGGATGACCGGCTGCAGGTTGTGGCGGTTCAGCGTGAACGTCGCCACCTTCTGCGTGCCCACGCGGACGTACCTCACCTTCTCGCCCGTCAGCTTCGCCAGGGTGTGCGCTTCCTCACCGTAGGTTTGGTAGATGTAGCCTCCGATGGACGGCCTTCTGACGAACACCATGTCGGAAAGGTGCTCTTTCTGCCAGTGGTTGATGGCCTGGTAGGTGCCGTTGGACGAGTGCTTCTTGAAATGGTCGGCGAAGATCCAGGGAAGGGCGTATGCCTTTCTCGCGCTCCCCTTGATGCCGCCCAACGCCGCCGACCATGCCTGCGGGTTGGCATTGGTGTCGTCGGCCAGGATGAAGTTGGCGAGGAACCCGATGCTGCTGCCCCAGTATGCCCGCAGCTTCGCAGGGATGAAGCGGTAGCGGAACCTGTCAGGCCGGTAGTGCTCTCCGCGCTGCACGTGCTTGTTGTTGCGCTGCGGAGCGTAGGAAGAGGATTTGGGCGTTTTCTGTTCACCGCCCCTGCGGTATTCGAAGTTCTCGCCGTCGGACTCCGGCTGCTTGTACCTTCCCGTGCCGCTCGTGTCATACGGCTTGTAGGCCCCGTAGCTGTCATAGCCGTTGGACGCGCCGCCGCCGTGCTGGTCGCTGCTGCCGTCGTTGACGGAGGCATGCCTGTTGACGCTGGCGTAGCTGCTGCTGCCGTCGAGATCGCTGGAGCCATGGCTGTCCTTGTCGTTGACCAGCTTGTCGAAATTCTCCTTTGACTTCCTTGCAAAGGCGTCCTTCGAGTCCTTGGCCGCCTTTGCCGCCTTCGCGCTCTCGCTCATGGTGCCGCCGCCCACCGCACCCGTCGCCGCTCCCGCTGCCGCCACGGCACCCACGGTGACCGCCACCGCCGTCTTCGCCGCTTGTCCGATGGTCGACATCGTCATGCCGGAGACAAAGGCCCCCGCGCTTGCCGCCGCGTTTCCGCTCGGCCCTGGGAAGACGGCCCTTGCCAGGTCAGGCACCGCCCTCATGACGTATGAGCCGGTGAAGAGCGCCACGAGGTAGTTGATGATCAGTCCGAAGTGGTTGTAGGAGACCGACACGTATTTCTCCCAGTCGGAGATGGCCGTGTCGGTGATGTTGCACTCCACCTCGAGGTAGTAGAGGATCATCCAGTTGACATACGCCATCGCCAGGTATCCCAGGCACGGGTACAGGGCGATGCACAGGTATTTCTCTATCCATTTCGCCCAGTGGTTGCGGTACGCCCCCGCGATGGACAGTCCGAACATGATGGGGCCGAACATCCCCAGCACGATGGTGCCGAAGTCACCCACCACCAGGATGCCGCAGAAGAACGCCTGCAGCGCTATCTGTCCGATGCATTTGAGCACGTTCTCCACCATGGTGGAGATGCAGTTGGCGAACTCTATCATGCCGGCGGCGAAGCGGTTCTGCCGTCCCGCCTTGATCTCGCTGTCGATGTAGTCGTTGCGCAGCTGGTCGTAGTCCTTGCTCTCGAGAGACGTGCGGTCCATCCCGTCGTAGTTCCCGCTTGCCGCGAGGAAAGCCACGAGGTCTTTTTTGCGGATGGAGTCCATCCGCTCTATCCTCATGGCCATGGTCTTCTCCGCCGCCATGATGTCGCCCTGTTCGGTGGCGTAGAGCTGCCTTGCGCCCATGGCGAGGTCCGTCTTGATGTTCTCGAAGAAGAGGAAGAAGAACGGCCACGCCGAGATGACCCCTGCGATCAGCACGGGCCTGAGCAGCTTGACGATGTCAGGTCCCCTTCTCCCCATGATGACAGGCCACATCTCCCATCCCAGGTAGAACAGCACGCAGATGGCGGACACCGCCTGTGCCGCCTCCGTGGCGAAGTTCCCCTCGATGCTTTCGCCCACCTGTCCCAGGTGGTCAACCATGGTGTTGAAGAACTGGTTGATCTGGTAGGTCACCGTCGTGGAGTCGGGCACCACGGTCATGACGAGGGAGAGTATGGATAGGCTTGTCATCTGGGGGTTGTTTTGTTTTCAGCGGTAGGGAGAGAGACGTTGTTTTTTCTGCGGTAGGGAAGGGAGTTCTTTTGGCAGTAGGGAAAATGATGCATGGCTTTTGGCAAGAGGGAGGGGAGTCTTTTTGGACTTCGGCAATTGGCTTTTTTCAGCAGGAGGGAGAGAGAAACGTTCTTGTTTTCTGCGGTAGGGAAGGGTGGCTTCTTATGGCAGGAGGGAGAAGGTTTGCTCCTCCTTCTTTCTTGTCGTTTGGGGATGTGCCTTTCTCTCGGCAGGGAAGGGTGGCTTCTTTTGGTGGGAGAGAGTGGGGATTGTCGGGTTATCCTGCATCCCAGTATCCTTTCCTCTTTGGTTTTCCATTCCGGTTTCCTTTCCATTTCCATTCCTATTATTATTGCCTTGCATGTGGCTCATGTTCCGGTAGGGAAGGGGAGTCCTTATGGTCGGAGGGGACGGCTGTTGGTTTCCTTTTCTCTTCCTTTTTCTTCATCCTTTTCATCCTTCACTTGCTTTTCTTCCTTGGCCGTGTTCTTTTTGTTTTGCATTTCTCCTTGCCGGGACGTTGTCTGGAGAGTCGGGATGAGGGTATGGACCCTTTGGAGTCATGGCAGCGGAATGGCGAAGGAGCTGTAGATGATTTCGCCCTCCTTGTCGAAGAAGAACCACTCCTCGGTCTTGCGTCTCACGCCTTGGTTGGCCACCGTGTACTTGCACCTGATGCGCCAGCCGTTGAATTCCTTTTTCTGCATGGAGTGTGCCATCACCTCGTTGATCTGCGCCGCCACCAGCATCTGCTTGTTCGCCAGGTAGGCCAGGTATCCGTTGCCCGGGTCGTATTCCGTCATGTTGTTGGTCTTCTTCATGAAGAACTCCGTCACCTGGTCGACGGTCTTGGTGATATGTGCGATCTCATGCTCTGACATGTACATCACCCCGAAGGTGGAGTCAGGCTTGCTGATTTCGGAGACGGTCAGTTTCTCGTCAGGGTACATGTTGGCCTTGATGTGCCGGATGACCAGGTCCTCCATCTTCTCGTGGCTGTCGGAGCAGGCGGAGAGGGATGTCAGGGTGAGGGCCAGTAGGGGAATAAGGATTTTGTTCATCATTTCTGTGTGTGTTGTGGGAATGTTGGTTGTGGGTCCCTGGGCGGTGCGTAGGTTTTGGGCACCGCCTGCAGGGAAGGGGTAGCGCCGCCTTTGCCGCCAGCCCTTTTCTTGGAGGCTGTTGTGGGCAGAGGCGGGCGTGACGGTGCTGTGCGTCAGTTGATGAAGGAGTACGCCTTGATGCGCTTGAACGGCTTGAAGACGATGCGGTCTTTCTCGGGTACGGTCACCTTCTCTCCCGTTGCTGGGTTCCTTGCCTCGTGCTCGGGGACGGTGCGGACGGAGAATTTTCCGAAGTCCGGGATGGTCACCGGCTCCTTCTCGGCCAGCATATCGCCGATGGCGCCCAGCACGGCATTG
>JAEEGJ010013088.1_pt1 | contig 20279 bp, 15 predicted proteins | sample 8958761 | NCBI WGS metagenome assembly JAEEGJ01 (sample SAMN16246546, study PRJNA631951) | gut metagenome | biome: gut microbiome; feature: rumen; material: RS-attached | host: Bos | place: Iran: Karaj | collected 2018-10 | reverse complement strand
GAGCCGGTGCATCCGCAGTTCGATTTCCTGAAGAATACGGTATCCGTCTCCAACGAGTGCTTCCGGCGCTATGACAACTGCCGCCTGACGGTCGAGGTCATCGATGTGCTCGGGCGTAAGGTCTGGAACGCCGAAGAGCGGGTCAACGTACCCGAAGACGCTACGGTTTGCGACATCCTGAAGGTCAAGTTCCCGCTGGATGTCTATCCCGTCCACTTCATCAAGCTCCGCCTCCTGGACGCGGCCGGCAACCAGCTGGGCAGCAACTTCTACTGGCGTTCGACCGACAAATACCGCGGCCGCGAGACCGTCAGCGGCCCTTGCGCCGCCAGTTTCAACGCCATCAATTCACTCCCCTGGATTAAAGTCGGCGCCACGGTTTCGACCGGCAAAGACAAGGAGGGAGAACATGTGGTCACGGTCAAGCTCCAGAACAAGAACAAGGGCGTTGCCTTCTTCACCCGCCTTCAGTGGCTGGGGCCGGACGGCAAACCCGTGCGTCCTTCCTTCTACAGTGACAACTTCTTCAGCATGATGCCCGGTGAGACCCGGACGGTCAACATCAACAACGACCTGTCCGACCTTCCGTCCGGAACCTACACCCTGGTCGTCGGCGGTTTCCATCAGAAGGAGCAGCGCTTCACGGTGAAGATTTAAGGCGAAGTTTTTGAAAATCGGATATTTATCCCTATATTTGCAGCCCTTTGCGGAAAGTCCGCGGAGGGCTTAATTATTAATTTATTATCAATCAAAATGTTAAAGCAGTACGAAACCGTTTTCATTGCTACTCCCGTTTTGTCTGATTCCCAGATGAAGGAAGCGGTTGCCAAGTACACGCAGCTGATCAAAGACAACGGCGGCGAAGTCGTGTACGAAGAGGATTGGGGGCTCAAGCAGCTCGCGTACCCGATCCAGCACAAGACCTCAGGTTTTTATTACCTGATCGAATTCAAGGCGGACCCTCAGTTCGTGGGTACCCTCGAGACCCAGTATCACCGTGACGAGCGGATCATCCGTTTCCTCACCGTGGCCCTGGACAAGAACGCCGCGGCTTATGCCGAGAAGAGAAGGGCCGGCAAGACCGCCAAGGCCGAAGAAACCGTAGAAAACAAGGAGGACTAAACCATGGCAGACAATCAGAACAGCGAGATCCGTTATCTCAACCCTCCGACCGTCGAAGTCCGGAAGAAGAAATACTGCCGCTTCAAGAAAGCGGGCATCAAGTATGTCGATTACAAGGACCCTGAGTTCCTGAAGAAGTTCCTCAACGAGCAGGGCAAGATCCTTCCCCGCCGCATCACCGGTACTTCCCTGAAGTTCCAGCGCAAGGTTGCGCAGGCCATCAAGCGCGCCCGCAGCCTCGCTCTCCTTCCCTATGTTACTGACCTTCTTAAATAATTGAGCGTTATGAAAATCATCCTGAAGAAAGATGTCGCCAACCTCGGCGACGCCGGAGACATCGTAGAGGTCAAGACCGGTTACGCACTCAATTATCTGGTCCCCCAGGGATTCGCCGTCATCGGCACCCCTTCCGCCATCAAGCAGCACGAAGAGACCATCCGCCAGCGCGCCCACAAGGAGGCCCGCAACATCGCGGAGGCCGAGGCCCGCGCCGCCAAGATCGCCGCGACTCCGGTCGAGGTCAAGGTCAAGGTGAGCGAGAGCGGCAAGCTGTACGGCTCCGTGACCGCCATCCAGGTCGCCGAGGCCCTGCAGGCCGCCGGCATCGAGGCTGAGAAGAAGGACATCACCGTCCCCGAGATCAAGGAATGCGGTGAGTACGAAGCCAAGGTGAAGTGCTACAAGGGTGTCTTCGCCGACGTCAAGATCAACGTCGTCGCCGAGTAATCCCTTTCCTTACCGACAATGAAACCGACCCTCCACGAGGGCCGGTTTTTTTCATCGCCAGTCGCGGGGGCGAAGGGACAGGGTGCGGGGCTGGGAGTAGTCGCCGACGGGGCAGATGGTGGCGGTGCGGCGGGTGAGGTTGTATACCACCGACCATTGGGTGCGGACGTCGCCGCGGCGCTCGGCTTTCTGGCTGATGGCCTGCAGCAGGGCCATGGCTTCTTCTTCGGTCATGACCGTTGCGAGAGAGGCAGATAAATCCTCTTGCATCTTTTGATAGCGTTCGTCGGAGCTGATCACGGTCTGCCAGCCTTCCGAGAGATAGAAATTGGTCACGAAACGGGCATCCAGGACTTTCAGGACCCAGGGACCCTTTCCCCGAAGGCCGTCTTCCTTGACATACTCCAGCACGACGGTGCGGCCCGAGGCGTCGGAAAGGAGGAAATGATAGTTGGTCTTGTCGGCGGCCCGGACCCGGCGCTGTTCCCCGTCCGCAAAGAAATTGTACTCCTTGCAAAGCGCCACCGCCTCGTCCACGGTCGCCGCCCGGTCCAGCATCAGGCGCATCAGCACGGTCGTCATGACCGTATGTTTCCCTTCCTCATACTGGCAGGCGCAGCCGCCTCCGACCAAGGCCAGGACGCTGACGGCCAGGCCCTTCTCGTTCATCCCGTCCATCATCGCGTAGGGCGCGGCGACCAGCATCGAGAGGTCGGTCTCCCCGTCGGAAAGCTGCGCGCCGGACAGGCCCACGTGGTCCATGGAAACCAGGCTCAGCGAGCGATACGCCCCCCGCTGCCGGGTGCGCATTACGATGGCCGACCCTTCGTCGAAGTCATAGTCGAAATTGCGGGCATAAATCACGTCACCTTCCGGCGTGACCGCCTGAAAGGCGGAACAAGCAGGCCGCCAGGCCAGCGAAGAAGCCGGCATGGAAGATAAATTCAGCAACATTTCGGCGACGCCCCCCTGGACAGCCTCTTTGGAGTTAAGATCGGCATCCACGAAGTCCTGCAGCCGGTAATCGGCCCTGTAGTCCAGGCGGAAAAGACGTCCTTCTTCCAACTCTGTCAGACTCCGGACCGTGCGTGCCTGCTGACGGGTACGAAGCAACTGTGCCGGCTGGCCGGCCAGCACGGCAAACACCATGAGCCAAGTCAAAATCTTCATACTGCGAATATAACCATTTTTGCGTTTAGAGAAATCGCAAATTATTGCCATCTTTGTATGAACTAAAAGAAGGAAGAGTGTCAAGGAAAAGGACGATCCGCTGCATCCTGCTGTCCCTTATCCTCTGCGCCGGAACTCTCCGCGCGCAGGAGAGGGATGATTTCGGCATCTGGTCGCAAATCGACCTGGGCGCAAAGATCAGCGACAAGTGGAGCGGCGGCCTCTGGTTCGAGCACCGTTCCAAGGAGAACGCCCGGACGCTGGACTGCGCCCTGGTGATGCCCTATGTCAATTACAAGCCCTGGAAGCATCTGCTGCTCGGCTATTCCTCGGAATTCATCCAGACCCTCAGCGGCTGGCTCATCACCTGCCGTCCGGCCGCCACCCTGCTGCTCGGAGACGGCGATCTGACCTTCGCCCTGCGCGAGCTCCCCATCTACACGCATTACTGCACGATGGGCAGCGGCAAATGGATGCTTCGCTCCCGCGGCAAGGTCGCCTACGCCATCCCCGAGACGCGTTTCAAACCCTATGTGAGCTGCGAACTCTTCACCACCGACCAATGGGAAAAGACCCGCTACTACCTGGGAACGACCTGCAAGTTGGGCGACCGTTCCACCCTCGACCTTTTTTATCTTTATTACGTTATGGCCGGCGCGCCCAACCGGGAGCGCCACGTCCTCGGCCTCGGCTATGCTTTCAAAATCTAAGACCATGCATAAGACACTCCGCCTCATCGCTTTCGCGGCAGCGATCCTGACCACCGCACTGACGGGCCTCCAGGCCCAGGACTTCCCCGACGAGGGCCTGGACTGCACCAGCATCGCGGCCGGACGGCTCGCCACGACCGACGGGTCCGTCCTCACTTCCCACACCTGCGACGGCAAGTCGCGCACCTGGGCCACGATGGAGCCCGGCGGCAAGCATAAGAAAGGCGAAGTCGTCGAGATCTGGAAGGGCACGCGCAAGACGGCATCCCCCGGTGACACGACGGGCCTTCGCCTCGCCGGCACCATTCCCCAGGCGAAAAGGACCTACGCCTACCTCAACACGGCCTACCCCTGCCTCAACGAGAAGCAGGTCGCCATCGGCGAAACGACCTTCAGCGGCCCCGACACCCTCCGCAGCGGCAAGGGCATGTTCCTCGTCGAGGAACTCTGCCGCATCGCCCTCCAGCGCTGCGACAACGCGCGCGACGCCATCCGGCTTATGGGCGACCTGGTCAAGGAATACGGCTACGCCGACGGCGGCGAATGCCTGACCGTTGCCGACAAGAACGAGGTCTGGTTCTTCGAAGTCGTAGGCCCCGGCCGGGGCGAAATCGGCGGCGCCTGGGCGGCCCAGCGGGTCCCGGACGGCGAGATCGGCATCTCTGCCAACATCCCGCGCATCAATCACATCGACCGCAGTGACAAGGACCACTTCATGGCTTCCGACAACGTCGAGGAAATCGCCCTGAAATACGGCCTCTGGGATGGCCAGAGCGAATTCTCCTTCTACAAAGCCTACCACGCGGCCTACGGCGGCGGCAAGAACTTCCGCGAGCGCGAATACTTCATCCTCAACGCCCTGGCCCCTTCGCTGGGCCTGAGCATGGACATGGACGAACTGCCCTTCAGCGTCAAGCCGGAGAAGAAGGTCAGCGTACGCGACGTGATGGAGCTGCTGCGCTCCACCTACGAAGGCACGGACCTGGACATGTGCCAGAACATCAAGGTCAAGATGAAGGCCCCCGGTGACACGGTCGAACGCGTACAGACCAGCCCCCTGGCCAATCCCTGGATGACCACGATGATGCAGAACACCCTTAACACGATCGCCCCCGGCACGGTCACCTTCCGCCGGACGGTCGCCGTGGCCTGGTGCGCCTATTCGACCGTCATCCAGCTGCGCAATTTCCTGCCGGACAATGTCGGCGGCATCTGCTGGCTGGCGGTGGACAATCCGGCCCAGAGCCCCCACCTGCCGGTTTTCGCCGGCTGCACCGCCCTGCCCAAGGCCTTCGACGTCTGCGGCCAGAACCAATACATCCCCGACTGCTTCGTCTGGCAGTTCCGCCGCGCCAACAAGCTGGCGACCCTGAGTTGGCAGACGACCAAGAAGGAATTCCACGACACCCTCATCGGCGTAGAAGACAAGATCTTCGAAGGCCTGCCGACAGGCAAGGTGAAGGCCGAGGAACTGAACGCCTACCTGCAGCAGAGCTACGACGAGGCGGCCAAGGCCTGGGACGGCCTGGAAAAGAAGTACTGGGTGCAGTTCGGCCGCGGCTTCTGATTTGCTTAAAAGACGGCTTTTGACTAAATTTGTAAGATAGAAAACAAACAAACCTAAGATAGACATGATCACCATCAAGCTGGAAGGCTGCAAGAGTTTCGTCAAGGACGAGGCGTATGCGGCTTATGTGAAGAAAGCCTTCGAAGCTTTCGACGTTCTCCGTGACGAAACCGGCGCGGGGAACGATTTCCTCGGTTGGAAGACCCTCCCCTCCGAGACCCCGGAATCCCTCATTCGCGACTGCGAAGCCGTCCGTGACGCCTGGAAGGCCAAGGGCGTGGACCTCGTCGTCGTCATCGGCATCGGCGGCTCCTACCTCGGCGCCAAATGCGCCGTGGAGGCCCTCAGCCACGCTTTCGTGCGCCCTGCCGGCCGTCCCCAGGTGGTCTTCGCCGGCAACAACCTCTCCGAGGAATACCTCGCCGAACTGATGGACCTGACGAAGACCCGCAACGCCGCCGTCATCGTGATTTCCAAGTCCGGCACCACGACCGAGCCCGCCGTGGCCTTCCGCATCTTCAAGGAATATATCGAGCAGACCTACGGCAAGGCCGAGGCCGCGGAGCGCATCGTCGCCATCACCGACGCGAAGAAAGGCGCCCTCAAGACCCTGGCGACCCAGGAAGGCTACCGCACCTTCGTCGTCCCCGACAATGTGGGCGGACGCTTCTCCGTCCTGACGCCGGTCGGCCTGCTGCCCATCGCCGTGGCCGGCTTTGACATCCGGGCCATGCTGAAAGGCGCTGCCGAGGAGCGGGAAGCCCTCCAGGTCAAGAAGGAAGACAACCCCGCGATCCAGTACGCCGCGATGCGCAACCTCCTCCACGCCGAGAACGCCAAGGCCGTCGAGATCCTCGTGACCTACAACCCCAAGCTCACCTACCTCGCGGAATGGTGGAAACAGCTCTACGGCGAGTCCGAAGGAAAGGACGGCAAAGGTATCTACCCTGCGTCCGTGGCCAACACCGCCGACCTGCACTCCATGGGCCAGTTCATCCAGGAAGGCAGCCGCATCATGTTCGAGACCGTCGTGAGCGTGGAGAAGAGCCAGCGCGAGGTCGTCATCGGCTCCGACGCCCAGAACCTGGACCAGCTCAACTACCTCGCCGGACAGCGCGTGGAGCACTGCAACGCCATGGCCAAGCTCGGCACCCAGCTCGCCCACATCGACGGCGGCGTGCCCCAGATGGAAGTCGCCATCGAAAAGATCGACGAGGCGAACCTCGGCGCCATCTTCTATTTCTTCGAAATGGCCTGCGGCATCAGCGCCTACGTGCTGGGGGTCAACCCCTTCAACCAGCCCGGCGTCGAGGCCTACAAGAAGAACATGTTCGCCCTGCTGCGCAAGCCCGGCTACGAAGCCCAGACCGAAGCCATCCTGAAACGCATCTAATACCACATAACATGAAACACATCCTTCCCACCCTGCTGTGCGCCGCCCTCGTGCTGAGCGGCTGCGCCGGCTCCAAATTCGTCCCCGGCACCGCCACCTCCTTCCCCAAGGCGAACCAGAAGGGCAAGACGGCCATCGTGGCCCACCGCGGTTTTTGGAACTGCGAGGCCGCCGGCTATATGGAGAATACCATCGCTTCCCTCAAGGCCGCCCAGGACAACGGGCTCTGGGGCAGTGAATTCGACATCCACCTCACCAGCGACGACGTCGTGCTCGTCAACCACAATGACAACATCCAGGGCGTCAAGATCGCCGAGAATCCCCTTTCCGTCTTCAAGGCGATGACCCACAAGAACGGCGAACATCCGTCCACGCTGGACGAATATCTCACCCAGGGCGAGAAATGCGCGACCACGGTCCTCGTCATCGAACTCAAGCCCCAGAAGGGCGTGGACCGTGAAGACCTGCTCTGGCAGAAGACCGTCGAGGCGCTCAAGGCCCACCAGCTCTATGACCCGAAGCGCGTCGCCTTCATCTCCTTCAGCCACCACATCTGCCAGAAGATCGCCGCCGAGGCGCCCCAGTTCATCAACCAGTACCTGGAAGGGGACATCGCTCCCGAGGTGCTGGCGACCGAGGGCATCAACGGCATCGACTATGAGCAGAAGGTGTTCATTGAGAATCCCGACTACGTGCAGGCGGCCCACGACAAGGGCATGACGGTCAATGCCTGGACGGTCAACAAGGACCACAACATGCGTTCGCTGATCTACCTGGGCATCGACGCCCTGACGACCAACGAGCCGCTCCTGGCGCGCAAAGTATTGGGCGACAGGGAGTTCAAACTGGCTAAATAGGGATTAATCTTCCCGGAGGGTAAAGAGGCGCGAAGGCGTACGCCGCGGCAGCGGCTGCATCACGACGCTGTTCCCCGATTCCGAAGCATAATACGAGGATCGCTCGTAAGAAGGCAGCAGTCCGATGTCCGCAAGGGCGTCGGACGTTGCTTTTACGGCCAGTTCCGGGGTATTGTTGTTCTCGCTCAGGTGGCAGAGGAAGAGGTGGGTCAGCCCCTTGTGGTAGAACACGCGCACCGCATCCGCGCATTCCGCGTTGCTCAGGTGACCGCTCCCCTGGCTGATCCGCTGCTTGAGCTCGCGGGGATAGGACCCGTTCATCAGCATTTCCCGGTCGTAATTGGACTCCAGGACCACGACGTCGGCATGGGCGGCGAAGGCCATCGCTTCCGGCGTCATCCGCCCCAGGTCCGTCATGATGACGAAGTTGAGCCCGGAGAGACGTATCCCGTAGCCGACGGTCTGCGTCGCGTCGTGCGGCACGATGAAATAGCGGGCTTCCAGCACGCCGGGGACGATCTGGTTCCACACATCCCTTTCCAGGGGCTTGCGCACGGCAGCGAGGTGCTCCAGCGTGTAGCTGTGGTGCGACATGGCTTCAAGGAGCTCGGACGTCGCCCAGACGGGCAGTTTCAGGTATTTGCAATAGGAACCGAGACTGCGGATGTGGTCGAAATGGTCGTGCGTCACCAGCATGGCCCTGACGCAGTCGATGGGGATATGCTCGGCGATCAATTCGCGCTTGACCATGCGCAGGCTGACGCCCGCGTCGATCAGGACGGCATCGGTCCAGACGCCGTCTTCTTCCACGCCCAGGAAATAGCAGTTGCCGCAGCTGCCGCTGGAGAAGGACTTGAACTTAACGCTTCTCATCCTCGCAGTACTTGGAGATCACGCCATAGGCATCGGCCACGCCGAGCTCGCCGGCCTTGGACAGGTCGATGCAGCCTTTCTCCTTGTCTTTCAGGTAGATCAGCACCAGGCCGCGGTTGAAGTAGGCGTCGCCCATCTGCGGCCAGGCCTGGATGGCCTTGTCGTAATTCTCGATGGAGCGCACCAGCTGCGAAGAGAGGCAGTAGAGATTGCCCAGGTTATAGTAGAAATACGGGAAGCCGGGCACGAGGGCCGCCGCTTCTTCCAGGTCGGCGATGGCGTCGGAGTAGTCGTAGGTATGGGTGACCTGGTCGCTCACGCGGGCTCGGATGGTGCCCTTGTCATCCATCGTCAGGGTCTGGACGTTGTTCTGGATGGAGGCGATGAAATCGATCATCTCCGCCCGCAGGACGCCGCGGTTCATGTTGTAGAAGGCCCGGTAGTAATCGGCGTAACGGGCGCGCGCCACGTCATCCGGCGCCTGCTCGACCGCCTTGTCGAACTGGTGCAGCGCCTGGGTGTACTGCTTGTTCTGGAGCTCGTACAGGCCCTTGATGAAACTGATCTCGGACTCGGGCAGGTTGGCGCGGCCCGGACCGGAATAGCTGTCGCCCTTGAGGATGATTTCCAGTTTGCCGGAAGGCACGTAGCCGGGGATGGAGTCGATGTTGGAGATGATCATCGGCACCGAGGAATCCTGGATGAAACGGGTCATCAGGGAATTCTCGTAGCGGGTCTGGAGCGCATAGTTCGCGCTCTCGCGCTGCGCCGCCAGGCGGAACTTGTAGAGCGGCTTGAGCCGGATGTCCACGTCGCGGTGCTGGAGCAGCTCGTTGTCGAAGTCTTTCTTGGCGAAATCCGCATCCAGGTCCAGCAGGGCGCTGTACTTGCGGGTCGTGTCAGCGAAGGAACCCTCGGACTGGGCGTTCTTGGCCCGGTACTCGGCCACCTTGCGCTGGGCGGTCTGCCAGTCGGCCCGGGACTCCCGCATCTGTCCCAGCATGTTCTTGACGTAGGAGCGGTTCATGTAGGCCTTGGCGAAGTCGGGATACAGTTCAATCGCCTTGTCATAGTCTTCCAGCGCGTCTTCCCAGCGTCCCATCGAGATGAAATAGGAGGCCCGGTTGTAGTAGGCCAGGACGTTCTTGGGGTTGATGTTGATCACGCGGTCCATGTCGTGCAGGGCCAGTTCGTACTCGCCCACCTGCGCATAAATGAGACTCCGGTTGTAGAGCGTGAGCGCGTTGCCCGGCTCGTCGGCGAGAACGCGGTTGAGATCGCGCATCGCCGCATTGTAGTCGTGCTGCTCATACTGAAGGATCGCCCGGTTGAAATAAGCGAAGGTGTTGGTCGAATCCAGGGCGATGGCCCGGTCCATGTCGTCGATCGCCTTCTCGTAACGGCCCTGGGAGGCATAGAGCCGTCCGCGCCGCATATAGCCTTCCGGCTCGAAGCGGTCCAGTTTGATGGCCTTGTTGTAATCGTTGAAAGCCTTGGTCGTATCGCCCAGGAAGAGGTAGCTCGCGCCGCGGTTCAGGTAAGCGGCCGGATCCTTCGGCTCCTTGCGGATGTAGCGGTCGAAGTCCGCGACGGCATCCTCGAAACGCTGGGCGAGGAAATAGGTCACGCCCCGGCTGAAATACAGGCCGGTGAAGCCCGGCCGCAACCCGATCGCCCGCTCCAGGTCCTCCAGCGCCTCGTCGTACTTGCCGAAACGGCTCAGCGTGATAGCCCGGTAGTGATAGCCGTTGGTGAACACGGGATCCAGGCGCACGGACGTATCGAAGTCCTGCTGGGCGCCCCGGATGTCGCCGAGATTGTACTTGGCGATGCCCCGGAAGAAGAAGTTCCAGTAATCGGCCGTGTCAAGGCGGGCGACGACGTTGAAGTTCTCGATCGCCTTGGCATACTTGCCGTCCTGCAACGCGGCCCTGCCCCGGAAGGAAAAGACATCCTTGTCGTACTGCGCGCAGCAGAGCTGCACGGAGACGAGAAGCAGGAAGATTATTGTGAGCGCGCGCCGCATTAAATTTCCGATTCTGCGATGAAATTGTTAATTTTGAGGCTTGATCGTACAAATATAATCATAAATCAAGCCAACTGTGAATTTCCGCGGAAAATTGTTGCTCCTTCTGCTGCTCGCAAGCCTCACGGCGGCCTTCGCCGTGCCGGCCCGGGGCCAGGGGTACAAGTCGCTCGCCGACCTGGCCGTGGAGAAATTCATCACGCAGGACGCGCTCCGCGCCGACGTCGGCTTCCTCGCCGGTCCCTTCTGCCAGGGACGCGGCGCCTCGCAGGGCGGCCTGGCGGAGGCCGGAATGTGGGAGATGCGGCAGTTCGCCGCGCACGGGCTGCTGCCGATGGACGGGACGATGTGCCAGACTTTCGTCGCCGGCGGCCACGTCTGCCACAACGTCGTCGGAATGATGTCCGCCCGCATCCCCTCCTACCTCTCCAACGGGCGCTACGTCATCATCATGGCCCACTACGACAACCTCGGCGTCCTCGAGGGGAAGCAATATCCCGGCGCGGACTCCAATGCGTCCGGGGTCGCCGTGATGAACCGCCTGATCCCGGCGTTCCGCTACCTGAGCGAGCGCGGGATGGGGCTGCCCCAAAACATCATCTTCGCCGCGCTGGACGGCAAGCAGCTGAGCCTGGCGGGCGCGCAGGACCTTTGCAGCCGCATCGCGCTGGGCCGCCTGCACGACCCCGTCACCGGCAAGGCGATCCGCGCCCGCGACATATCGGCCGTCATCAACCTGGACATTCTCGGCGGCGTCTCCGCTCCCCTGACCAAGGGCCGGAAGGACTACCTCATGCTGCTGGGCGGCGGCCGCCACAACACCTTGCTCCAGACCCTCAACCGCCGCGACGGACTTCGCCTCGAAATCGGACTGGACTATTATGGCAGCAAGGGTTTCACCGAGCTGTTCCTCAACCGCGTCTCCGACCAGCGGCCTTTCCGCGAGCGGGGCATCTACGGCGTGATGTTCACCTCCGGCATCACAATGGACACCAACCGGGAAAGCGACACGGAGGACAAGATCGACTACGGCGTGCTGCGCAAGCGCGCGGAGCTGATTTTCCGTTGGACCGAACAGATCATCCAATTCTGACGATATATGAAAGAGTTCATGGCCCTGCTGCGACGCTATGTCGCCCCGTACCGGAAGTATCTCGGCGGATCCGTCCTGCTGAACATCCTTTCGGCCGTCCTGAACATATTCTCCTTCACCCTGATCATCCCCATCCTCAAGATACTCTTCAACGTAGACGGCAAGGTCTATGAGTTCATCCCCTGGGAGACGGCGGACGTCAGCACCAAGGCCAAGCTCCTCAACAACGGCTACTACTACGTCGGGCAGTTCATGGGCGAACACGGCGTTTCCGTGACCCTGCTGCTGCTCTGCCTTTTCCTCTGCGTGATGACCGTCCTGAAGACCGCCAGCTATTTCGGCAGCAGCGCCGTGATGGTCCCGATCCGCACCGGCATCGTCAAGGACCTGCGGATGGAGATCTACCGCAAGATCTTGAGCCTGCCCCTCGGCTTCTTCTCCGAGGAAAAGAAAGGAGACATCATCGCCCGCATCAGCGGCGACGTCCAAGAGGTGGAGACCTCCATCACCGCTTCCCTCGACATGCTGATCAAGAACCCGATCCTGATCATCTTCTATTTCACGACGCTGATCCTGATCTCGTGGAAGATGACCCTCTTCACCATCCTCTTCGCTCCCCTGATGCTTTGGATCATGGGTCTGATCGGACGCCGTCTCAAGGCTCAGTCCCTGGAAGCCCAGCAACTCTGGAGCGATACGATGTCCCAGGTCGAAGAGACCCTGGGCGGTCTGCGCGTCATCAAGGCTTTCCTCGCGGAAGATAAGATGGAACGCCGTTTCGAAGGCATTACCGGAGAGATGCGGGACAAGACTGCACGTGTTTCCACGCGTCAGGTCCTGGCCCACCCCGTCAGCGAGTGTCTGGGCACCATCATGATCGCCGTCATCCTCTGGTTCGGTGGCACCCTGATCCTGAACGACCGCTCCCCCATCGATGCGCCGACGTTCATCTTCTACATGACGATCCTTTACAGCGTGATCCAGCCTATCAAGGAGCTCTCCCGCGCCGCATACGGCATTCCGAAGGGACTTGCCTCGATGGAACGCATCTCCAAGATCCTGGACAGCCGCAATGACATCACCGAAGCCGCCGATCCCGTCCATCTGGAGGCATTCAAGGACAGCATCCGTTTCGAGCATGTCGGATTCCACTATGCGGAGGAAGGCAAAGAGGTCCTGAAGGACGTGGACCTGACCATCCCGAAAGGTAAGACCATCGCCATCGTAGGAGCCTCCGGTGCCGGAAAGACAACCCTGGTGGACTTGATCCCGCGCTTCTATGATACAAGCGCCGGGCGCATCCTGATCGACGGAGTCGACATCCGGGATGCGAGCATCCACGACCTGCGCGCCTTGATGGGCAATGTCAACCAGGATCCCATTCTCTTCAACGACACCATTTTCAACAATATCGCCTTCGGTGTGGAAGGAGCCACCGAAGAAGAAGTCATCGCCGCCGCGAAGATCGCCAACGCCCATGAGTTCATCATGGAGAAAGAGGAAGGCTATCAGACCAATATCGGCGACCGGGGCAGCAAACTCAGCGGCGGACAGCGGCAGCGTATCAGCATCGCCCGGGCCATCCTTAAGAATCCTCCCATCCTGATCCTGGACGAAGCCACCGCCTCCCTGGATACGGAATCCGAGCGTACCGTACAGGAAGCGCTCGAGCGGCTGATGTCCAACCGTACCACCATCGCCATCGCCCACCGCCTGTCCACCATCCGCGGAGCAGACGAAATCATCGTTATGGACGAAGGCCGCATCGTCGAGCGGGGCCGCCATGAAGAGCTGCTTGCCCTGGGTGGCTATTATAAGAAACTCAACGATATGCAAGCCCTGTAGCATGAAGAAGAGCGTCGTCATCCTGTTCCGTATCCTGATCGCCTTATACATCGTGGCCATCACCATCCTGTGTTTCGGTCACTTCGGGAGCCTGCCTCATATCCACAGCAAGTTCCTCGGTTTGGAACAGGACAAGCTCGTCCATTTCCTCATGTTCCTCCCCTTCCCTCTGCTGGCCTATTTCGCGGTCGGGAAACACCCTGCAGGCCCTTGGAAGGCCCTTGGAGAGATGCTCCTGATTTTCCTGGTCGGTGCGCTGGTCGCAGCCGGGACGGAGATCGGGCAGAGTTTCTTCCCTTACCGGACCACCGATCCGAAGGATTTCCTCGCCGACACCATCGCACTGGCCGTCTGCTCGCTCGCCGTATTCATCGTGATGCTCATCCACGGCATCCGCAGCACCCGTACTGACCGATGAGAAGATTCCTGACCCTCCTTCTGCTTTGTATGCTGGCCACGAATACGGGAGCGGCCGAGAAACTCCGCCCTGAAGCGTTCAAGATGGCGACGGACTCGGTCGCCCGGATGTATTCGCGAAAGACGACCGTCCAGAACAAGCTGACACTCAAAAAGGTGGAACGGAAAGGGGATCAGCTGGACTTCCATTTCGATCACTCGCTTTCTGATTTCCCCTGGCGGGAAAAGGATGTGGAATGGTTCCGAGCCCAGCTCAAGAAACTCCTTCCGTCCGAATACGCCTCCTGCGAGATCGGCAAGGTCTTTTCCAAGGATACCGAAATCGAGGAGCTGGTGACCCCGTCGCTCGGGAGCAAAGGATGGCCGCAGCCTTACGAACACGTCTCAGAGGACCGCAACCTCCGGCGTCTCTTTGTGGAGCAAGAGGGCTCACCCCGTTTCCAGAAAGGCCTGAGCGGGCGCAATATCGCCCTCTGGCAGAGCCATGGCCGCTATTTCGACGAAGGGTCGGGACAATGGAGGTGGCAGCGCGCCCCCCTGCACCGGACCGTAGAGGACATGTACACGCAAAGCTATGTGATCCCTTTCCTCATCCCGATGCTGGAGAGGGCCGGCGCCTATGTCCTGACTCCCCGTGAGCGGGATATCCAGAAGTATGAGGTGATCATTGACAATAATCTCTCCTTCACCGGGGAGCGGGTGCTCCCGATGCGGCAGGTAGGCATCTACAATGAAAGCGGAGAATGGGAGGAGTCCGGTTACGGATTCGCCGACACCTCGGCGGTCTGGCTGCTGGACCAGAATCCATTCCGGGCGGGAACCACCCGCCGTACCTATTGCTCCCAGGAGCCTACAGCCAAGGCCATCTGGTCTTTCCGTGCCCCTCAGCGCGGCTCCTATGCCGTCTATATCTCCTACCGGACCGAGTATAACAGCAGCGCCTGCGCGCATTATACCGTCCGCCACCGCGGAGGGCAAACCTCCTTCATCGTCAACCAGAAATGGGGCGGAGGAACCTGGATCTATCTCGGAACCTTCGAGTTTGAAGGAGAAGGAGCCGTCGTCCTGGACAACGGGACACCGGAAGGCCGCGATTTCGTCCGCGGCACCGTCGTGAATGCGGATGCGGTCAAGATCGGCGGCGGCATGGGCAAGATCGCGCGGGGCGGACGGGACGAAGATGTCGCCGATTACCGGACCTCCGGCCTGCCGGCTTTTGCAGAAGGAGCCTTGTATTCCATGCAATGGGCCGGAATCGACTCCACGGTCACAGGCCAGTGGGACGGAGAATATACGCGTGACTACGCCAGCCGCGGCGCCTGGGTCTCCCGGATGTGCGGCGGATCCGTACGCAACCCCGAACAAGCGGGCAAGGGCATCCCGATCGACCTGTCATTCGCCTTGCATTCCGACGCCGGAGTGACACCCAACGACAGTATCGTGGGTACGCTGGCGATTTATACCCTCCTCTGCGAGGATGAGGACGAGCTTCCGGACGGCAAGAGCCGGATGGTCAGCCGCCATTATGCGGACGCCGTCCAGAGCCAGGTCGTCAAGGATATCCGGAGCCAATTCGATCCGTCCTGGCGCCGGCGCTGGATCTGGGACCGCTCTTACAGCGAGAGCCGGACGACCAGTGTTCCCGGCATCCTGCTGGAAGTGCTTTCGCATCAGAACTTCGCAGATATGCGCCTCGGATTGGATCCCAGTTTCCGTTTCACCGTCAGCCGCTCCATCTACAAGGGCATGCTCAGATTCCTCTCGGACCTGTACAAGCGCTCCTACATCGTGCAGCCGCTTCCGGTCCGGTCGATGGCCGTAACCTTCGGGCCGGAAGGCCATGTCGCCCGTATCAGCTGGCTGCCCACCCCGGATCCGGAAGAACCGACGGCTGAGCCCAAGAGTTACATCCTGTACACCCGAATGGACGACGGGAGTTTCGACGGAGGCGAGGTGATCAACCATGCGCATGAGGATGGTGAACGGCTCTATTATGATGTGGAGATCAAGCCGGGCCATGTATACAGTTTCAAGGTCGAAGCCTGCAATGACGGAGGCCGGAGTTTTCCTTCCGAGATCCTCAGCATCGGCTTGCCGGCAGGAAACTCCGACAGAAGCGTCGCCGTCGTCAACAACTTTGACCGCATCAGCGCACCGACCTGGTTCGACACCCCCAACTATGCGGGCTTCGAAGGGAGCATCGATGCCGGTGTCCCTTATCTGTATGACATCAGTTACATCGGCGAGAACTACATGCACCGCCGCACGCAGCCCTTCCAGACCAATGACAGTCCGGGCTTTGGCGCGACCCGTTCCAACAAGGCCGGTTCCGTCATCGCGGGAAATAGTTTTGACTACCCTTCCGTCCACGGCCGGGCCCTGCTGGAAAGCGGATATGCATTTTATTCCCTAAGCCGGGACGCCTGGACGGCTGATCCGTCCTTGACGAAAGGCAGCTTTGCGGTGGATCTGATATGTGGAAAACAAGTGACGACGAAAATCGGATCCGGCCTGGTACCGGACCGTTACCAGGTCTTCCCCGCTGCCCTGCGACAAGCCATCGTGAGCCACACGACAGCGGGCGGCCATATCATCATTTCAGGTACCGACATCGCCACGGATATCTGGGACCAGATCTATCCGATCACCCCGGATCCGGTCTACCGGACTTCTGCAGCCAGTTTCGCGGAAAACGTGCTCGGTTTTGGTTTCCAGAGCGGATTCGGCTGCTATGACGGCGCCGTAGCCCCGATCCGGAACAAGGTCCTCGACCTGAGGGCCCATCTTGGCACGATCCACTATTGGAACGACTTCAATGAGAAGGTGTACCGTGTCGAGAATGCGGATGCCCTGCGGCTCCCGACCAAACTCAGCGTCGCTTTCCTCCAGTATCCCGAGACAGGCATGAACGCCGCAGTAGCCTACAATCCGGGTAATTACAAAGTTATCAGTTTCGGTTTCCCCCTGGAAACGCTGAAGGACCCGGATGATCTCCGGATCCTTCTCGCCCAGTCCCTCGACTGGTTCAAAACCAAGTAACGGATACTAGAAAGTATCGATTTCCTCGGGACGTGCCTTGTAAGGCAGCAGGTAGGTGATCGCGACTTCCACGCCAGGGACCGGATTCAACCACTTGAAGTCCAGCGTGTGTTTCCCGTCCGAAAGATCGTAATTGTGATAGATTTCCTGCTTACGGTTGTGTGAATCCACCGGCAACAGCACGGTCTGGTCCGGCGTACCATCCAGGGAAACCTCGATCTGCGCTTCATAACCCTCAATCTTGAAGTCCTTGGCAGAAGTCATGCGGTGACCGACCACAACGCCCTGACCTTCGAAAGAAAGCTGTCCGACGGTCCGGACATCCTTGCCGATCTGGGCTTTCTCCATCGGCCAGAGACCTTCGAAAGCCTGTTCATAACGCACGGGCTCCGGCGTCTGGACCTTGATGGTGACATCTTTCTTTCCCACCTTGCCGCCGGCTCGCTCCACGACCTGGCAAGCCTGGTCGAAGGAAAGCTCGCATGCGCGGTTGAAAGAAATCTCGGTATACTGGAAGTTGCGGTCAGCGACTTCATACAAGGGCTTTTTCCAATACTCCGGGATGGCCTCATAACCGAGCATCGTCGCCAGGATACCGCCGGAAGACGCCGGATTGCAATCCGAATCATGCCCGCAGCGGGTGGAGATATCAATCGTCTTGCCGAAGTCACCCTCGCCGTAAAGCAAACCGATCAGGATATAGGCGCTGTTGATCACGGCATCGATGTTGAAGGCTGAATAGACCCCGCTGGGACAGCCGATATCGAAGCCATACTTCTTGTTCGCCAGCGCCCAGGCAATCTCCCAATCGTCCGGATACTGGTCGTGCCAACGGATAATGTCCGCCATGCACTTGTAGTAGCGGCTCTGGGCCGGAATGGACTTGAGGGCCTCGGTGCAGACGGTCTTGATATCGTCGCAGATGAAAGCGAGGGCATACATGTTGGCCACATAGACACCACCGTACCAGCCGTCACCATAATTCATGATATGGCCGATCTGGTCGGAGAAATAGGAGGCTTCATTGGGCATGCCGGGCGCCATGATGCCCGCATAATCGGCTTCAATCTGGAAGTCGATGTCATCAGCATGGGGATTGTATTTCCAATGCCCGGACTCCGGCGGCATGATGCCGTGCAGGATGTTGTAGCGCGCGGCCTGGTTGGCATGCCAGAGGGGATAACCCGCATGCGCGAAAGCATTGGCAAAAGACTCGACAGGAGCATCCAGCCCCTCCTTGTCGAAGACATCTACGAACGTCAGGTCCATGTAGATATCGTCATACAGACCAGGGGCGTGGTCATAATACCACTTGATTCCGTGTTCGTCCCACTTGATCGGGACGTTGTCGTTGATCGTGGTGGCATACTTGAATTCGGTCGGTCCGCCGTAAGTGCAGCCGATGATCTGGCCGGCCCATGCTCCCTTGATCTTGTCCATCAGGACATCTTTGGAAAGAGTGACCGTTTCCGGGTTCTTGCGCTTGGCATCCACACAGGAGACGACCAGCAGGATCGCGGCGGCGAGGATGAGATACTTTTTCATATCGTTTATCAGTTATGGGTTCAAAGATTTCACTGCCGCCTGGTAGGCGGCCTGTACTGCCGTGGCATCCAGGGCACCGACATACCACTTCGCATCGGTGATGACCATGTCGGTACACGGGAATTCCGGTGCGCCTCCCGAGATGTCCGCACCCAGGCAGAAGCGGTTGAAGCAGGGTGCGGCGCCCGGATAGAAACTGCCGGAAATGGAGTTGGAGGCACTGGGCGCCCCGTTGAGATAGAGGGACATCTTCCTGGCCGCCGGGTCATAGACACACACGACGTGCGTCAGTTCGGTGGTGGAAGAAGCGGAGCTGGCATCAACGGAGACATAATGGTTGTAAGAGTCTTCGCCGACGATGAAGTACGGCACGCCGGTGGCACGCAATGCGAAGCCCCAGCCGCCATACTGCGTTCCGCAGAACACACCGTGGGCCGCGCTTCCCGGAGCCTTGTCCACGAAGAAGGTCTCGATGCTGAAGCCCTCGCTCATGAAGGCGCGGGCCTCGTCGAAGGAGCCGATCTCATTGAACTGGCACTCCACATATTTGGAATCTCCCGCCTTCATGGCCGGGACGGTATAGGCCTTCCCGGCGTGGGAGACGGAGGTCTGGGCGATGGTGGCTCCCTTGTTGGTGACCGTCACTTTCCCCTTGCTGTCGCGGGCAGTACCTCCGGCAAAGTCGATATCGGCATAGAGGCCCTTCTGGATCGGCTCCGGTCCTTCGATCTTGAAGGACTTGGTCACGGTCGCTGAGGCGTCCCAGGAGTCGTAAGCTTCCAGTTTGACCTGATACTCCCCTGCCGCCAGGGTGCCCAGGGATACGGACCAGGTCTCTTTCATGTCCGAGGGCTGGGGATGCAGGTAGAAGTCCGCCAGATACTTTTTCTTGACGATCGCGGCACCGCCCTTACTCACGGTCACGACATAGTGGTGTACGAATTCGTCATCCGCCGCCTTGCCCCATTGAAGGGTCGTGGAGGTCAGGGAACCGACCTGACGCGTGCTCATCTGGAGGAGGTCCGCATCCAGGACCGGAGGCTGGTTGGCTGCGGGACGGTTGGCTCCGTAGCGGGACAGGTGGGACTTGTCCGCCTGCGGGCAAGGGATCTCGTACGGCTGTCCGATGACGGCGCTGCGATAGAAATCGAGGGCGCTTGCGCGAAGGTTGCCGCTCGCATCCAGCTGGATCAGCCAGCCCTGGGAGAACTGTTCGCAGTCGTTCATCACGGTGGCGCTCTTCATGTCTTCGTATTCTCCGTTTTCGATCGCCATATATCGCGTCGAGGCACAGCCCAGCGAGGTAAAGTCCCCCTGCCAAAGGCTCCGGGGATCGTTGAGCGGGAAATGAAGATGGTCGCCGAAGGTAACGACCTGCGGATATTTCGAGAGGATGGCCGTGAGGTCGCGGGTCGCCCAACTGTCGTTGCCATTCCAGATGCTGCTTATCGCCTTGCCCATTGGCGTACCCAGCAGGCTGCCGTAGCAGGTGTTCTCGATCATCGGATGCGTATTGAGGAAGATGAAACGGTCCGGGGCGGCCTGGGTCAACGCCTGCAGCTTGGAGTCCAGCCAGGCCTTGGTCTCGGCCGGGTAGGTCACCGGAGCCGTGCCCGTCGGCGTGACGCTGAGGACATGATAGCCGGCGATGAGGTTGTCGCGGCACTCATAGCCCGCCCGCATCGTCTGGTCCTGGTCCGTCAGGAAATAGTTGGATCCCAGCACCTGGGACATCACGGCGGCCTGCAGGATCGTGTTGGAAGTCCACCAGTAAGAAGGGTTCGCGTCGTGGTTGCCGACCGTGTAGATCATCGGGACCTTGCGGGGGTCCAGCACCTGCTCGTACAGCGACTTGAAATAGCCGATCTGTACCTGGGTAGACTGGGGCTGGTCGGT
>JAEEGJ010013087.1_pt1 | contig 20279 bp, 16 predicted proteins | sample 8958761 | NCBI WGS metagenome assembly JAEEGJ01 (sample SAMN16246546, study PRJNA631951) | gut metagenome | biome: gut microbiome; feature: rumen; material: RS-attached | host: Bos | place: Iran: Karaj | collected 2018-10 | reverse complement strand
GTGCGTATGTTGGCTGAGAAATACTTCCTTGTCATCAAGAATGGCGTGAAGGCTGGTCAACGCATCCCCATTCATAAATGGATGAATGCCAGCGGTGGTGGCAATAAGGTCACTATTGGAATGACTGAACGCTGCGAGATTCAGATGACCTGGGAAAAAAGCAACAAGGTGGCCAAAGAGCATATCCAACTTTATGTTGACCACACTCGCTCTCAAGCCATGATGAAACCGCTGGCTACCAACGTCATATTCAACTCACGTGCCGAACTGCCTGTGAACAAGCCCATCGCCCTTTCCAACAATGACACTTTCACAGTAGGCGACACCATTTTCCAATACATCGAAAACTAACCATTAGATTTACTTGATTCCGCCATGGAAAAAAAGAAAGATTACGAATGGGGAGAAGGTGTTTTCACCTTACTTTCGTGGTTCAAAAAAGATAAAGTGAAGAATGCTCGCGTGTTGGTAGCCGGAGCCGGTGCCCTAGGCAACGAAGTGGTCAAAGATTTGGCACTGTTCGGTGTCGGTCATATATATGTGGTCGATTTTGACAGAATTGATTTGTCAAATCTGACACGGTCGGTGCTGTTTAGGGAAGAAGACGCCTACAACCATTCATATAAAGCCGACATTGTGGCCAAACGCGCCATGGAAATTAATCCTCAAATCAAGGTTGTACCGATTGTGGGCAACTTATTCTCGGAGGTAGGTTTCGGCCTTTATCGTTCGGTCGATGTCGTCATAGGTTGTCTCGATAGCCGCATTGCCCGATATCTGTTGAACCGAATGTGCATGCGTGCAGGAAAAACATGGATTGACGGCAGTATCGAAAACCTTACTGGCGTGTTGAAAGTGTTCTCACCTGGATTAAATTGCTATGAATGCGGTTTGTCGCGCGAGGAATTCACCTATATCATGCTTCGTACTGGCTGTGCCGATGTAGTGCGTAACCAAAGCTCAGCAGGCAGGGTGGCCACTACGCCCATCAGTGCCTCCATTGTCGGGGCAATGCAAGTGCAAGAGGCTATGAAAATCATACATCTTGACACGGACAGTGCCTCACAATTCCAGACCTTGCAAGGAAAAATGTACCGCTACGAAGGCCTGACCAACAGTACCAACATCTACAAATTCGCCTCATGGAAAAACAATTGTCCCGCCCACGAACGTTGGAAGCCCATTATTGATGGCAAGACGTTGTCGGCCAAACAAAGCGTGAGCGATGTTCTGGATAGCTTGAAAGCCTTGCTCAATGTGAAATCTGTGGAAATCAACATGTGCAACAACAAGTTTGTGGACAGGATCATTTCCGACAAGCCCGAAAAAGAGTTTGAGGTGATGCTTCCCGAATCGAAACTCGACGAGTTTATCGATAACGATGCTGAGTTGAAGAAACTGAGCTATCGGACCTTGTTCCACAAATCATTCCATGAAAACATTGACGCCACTTTCCCTTACAAGAATCTCTCACTCCAGCAAATCGGCATCCCGCCTTTCGATGTTCTCAAAGTCAGTACGGAAAAAGGCCTATATTATGTTGAACTCAGCGGTGATGCCCAACTTTTTCTTTGATTTTTGTGATGATTCCGAAAAACATACCAGACGAAATCAACGCCGAGCTTCTTTTTGACTTCTTTTCTGAAGGCGATTGTAAGGTAAAGTTTTGTGGCATCCACAAACGCAATGCATACAACGACCTGTTGGAAATGGAGGAAAACGCCGATGGCTCACTGACGATGAACCTAGGACGGGCAAGCCTATACAACAACCTGCCTGAGCTGATGTTTCATCCCATCGACCGCTTCGACGACATTCCAGCACAATACGAAAAGGAGAGGTTCAAGGAAGAATATGAAGCCCAAAAACGGGAGACAGAAAATGCACACAAGTTCTTCTCCCCTATTGACCTGTTGCTGTTCAAGCTTCGTTTATCGGTCAGAGAGCGCTTGGAAACGTATGCAAAATCTGATAAGATACTAACCGAAATCCTCGGCGACGAACTTACGGCAACACAAAAACGAAATCGCTTCATCCAAAAGACCTTGCCTTTCCTGCCAATTTGCAAATCGATCAGAGGCAACAAGACATTAATAACTCTAATGTTAAGAAAGGTGTTCATGGAAGAAGGACTCGACATCATGGTGCATAATGTATGCGACGAGTTTATCGACCCCAATCCGAGATACAACACCAAAGTCGGCGAAGCCATTGACTCGCTATTTGTCGGCAACACTTTTAACGAACCTGTTTTGGTTTATGACATTCATTACTGGTCTGATGAAGAGTGCAATGAGAATTTCCTGAGGTTTATCGATGAAGTGGAAACATACCGCCAGTTCATCCAAGACTATTTTATGGCTTTGGACATAGAACTTCGATTCGACATCAGTACCGACGACGAAGCCATTAAGTTATCTGATGAAACAACATTCAACTATTTGAATTATAACACGAATATATAATATTATGCAAAAAAAAATCTGTTGGAAAAAAGGAATGAGGTTGAGCGACGACCTATTGAGAGCCTCCGACGAGGCCATGACCTCACAAATTGGCAATGCATTGACATTGGCAGCTGCAGGTCAGTTCGGTTTGACGCCATACTCACGTCCGTTCCAAATCTCCTTAAACATCAGCAACGGCTATATTGAAGTAACATCATTGAGTTGCTTTGCCATCACCAAAGGTGGCGACCTAATCGACATTCAATTCGACTCAAAATACTCGAATTCGATAAATTGCAGGACAATTATACCTAAAGACATCAATGACACCGAATTGTATCTCACTGTCAACGTGTACCCCGACCAATGGAAAGAGACAGTCGACGGTTATGAAGAGCCTGTCTACGACTTCACGCTCTTGGGAGCCAACAGTCCAGTGGCCGAACACGGCCTACCCATTGCACACCTTGTGGATACGGAATACGGAGGTTGGCATTTGGACGAAATCGACTTTGTGCCACCTTGCCTATATGTGTCGTCACACCAGAGTTATGAGAAGCTGCTGTCGCAGTTCCTGCACACCCTGACCGAAATGGAGAACAAGTTGCGTGGCCTCATTAATTCTGAAGGGAGGGAAGCCGTCAAAGTGTTTTGGCCTATCGTACAACAAATCATGACTGATGTCGACTGTAGACGAGACCTGCTGACACCTATGGGACTATTGGCTTATGTGAAAAAAACAGTCATTGCATTCACCACAGCCTGTGACTTAGACGATTACTTGAACTTGGCCGATGCTGATGTGTTCAGAAACTATGCCTTGAACTCATACTCCCACAAAGAGCTTTACCAAAAAACGAAGGAAGGTATAGAGATTTGCCTTTCCATCAATGAAAAAATCAGCAAGATCCAAGTCAAAGAGAAACCCGAGATGCCTGTAGCAAAACTGCCAGCACCCGTCATCAACAACGAAAATTTGCGCCAAAACTGCAACAGCTGCAGTACCAACATCCCTGTTATCATTCCTGCACCTGGCGCAACGGTATTCTATTCAACCGATGGCGGCGAACCCAACCAACCACTGGCCTCTAATGGAGTCATTACTTTCGAAAACGGCTTTAACAAGAAAATCATTCCCGAACCTGATAAGAACATTACGATTAAGTTAAAGGCCATCGCCAACGGCATCAGCAGTGAGGTGGCCACCTATACCATTACACTCCATAAGGACTTCAAGGTTTGGAACGGTTATGAAATCTGAACCGACAAATTACATCGGTACACCGGTCACCTACTCCGAATCGGAAACCTCGTTAGAACTGAAACGAGACATCGAATCGGAAATAAACATGCTCGACAACCTTATCGAGCTGATTGTGTTTACACCTCGCGGTAGTTTCCTTGCCGATCCCGAGTTTGGTTTCGAATATTGGAACCATGAATTCAAGAACATCCAATACCGGGCTTTTAACAGCGGACAAGGCATTTCGCAAAAAGGCAACTATCAAGAAATCACAAAGATAGAATGCCAGGAGAGCATCCGAAGCAGTCTTCTCTCCTATGCCCCACAACTGAAGAAAGTCAACGTATCCATCGAACTCAACGCTGCCACGCCAGAAGGGCAACGAAGACGGAAGGTGCCATCGAAACACCGTGTAAACATTCTTATCGAAGGCGACATAGACAACGGTATAGGTACCAATCACTACACAAAAGAAGTGTCTTTCCTAATAGAACCTACGGTCAAAAGAAAGATACAATACTGAGCCATAACACCAAAGACCGGACAAGGATGATTAATCTTTGTCATTTAACATACGAAAACCTAACATGGACATCGAATTAGAGAACAGAATCAAGGAAACCATTGAGCAATTGAATCTTATCTCATTGGACGACATCGATTTGAGACAGATGGATCCTGTAGTCAAAATGATGCTCGTTGCCTTGATGAATGAAACGCAAAAAATCAACGACCGCATAGACAACCTTGACAGTCAGATTGTGGAACGCTACTGCACCAACTTCATTCCAAGGCAGAAAGTGGAAGCCATGCCTGCCATCACGCTCATCAATCCGACATTCAAGCCCAACAAGGAAACGGATTTGATTCCCATCGGTTCTGAGGCTTCTTTCACCTACAAGATAACCAACAGGAAGCAGCCTCTCAACTATATTCCCTTGTTCAACACCACAGCCATCCCCCATTTGCAGCCTTTCATCCTGACAAACAATACCATAAAGCATGGGCAGGAAATGGCTCCAATTGACAAGGGCCAGCCTAATCGGCTATGGATTGGTATCCCGACGAAAGTTGAAATAGACAATTTAAAGGGTTTGACCATGATGATCAATGGAACCCATGGCATCAGTCCCGAACACATTTGCATTGGCTCCGACAACCACGAACTCGATTTCGCTTTAATCAGCGAAATGGAAAACATTGAGATGGCAGAGCCATTCGATGCCCAACAGTCATCGGGCCAATTCTTTTCGTTTATTGACACATGGAAGGAATGTATGCTCAATATGGAGAATTCCACATGGCTTTGTATTACCGACAATGTGAAAGACCGCGACATCTTCAAGAGAAAAGCTTTTCCCCATTCTTTTCTGCAAAGGCTCGAAAACGAAACCATCCAGCAATTCGACCAAGACACCCTATGGCTTCAGATTGTTTTCCAGGAAGGGTATGTCGTCCCTGATGACTGCGAGATCCTGCTCAATGTCATTCCCGTCGTCAATGTCGACTTGTGCAGCCTAACCCTCACCCAGGCCTCTCCTATCGCCAAACTGCAAAAGCAAGACGATTCGTTCTTCCTACGTGTCCTTGAGACGAGCACCGCATCCAACAAGCAAGGCTTTGGTATGCTTCAAGACGAGATCATCATCCGTGACTTTGATGCCGACTGCTATCACAGCGGTGACCTTTACCGCGACGTCCGCAACCTTTACAACCATTTTGTCGACGATTACTATGCTTTCATGGAATACAATGAAATCAAGGATGGTGAGACCTTGAAACAATTGCGTGAAACCATCAACAAAATCGCAAACAATGCCAACGTAAAGGAACCCAACAAAAAATTCAAGTTCGACAGTGGCACGTATGTAATGAAGAACATGAGGCAAAACACTGCCAGCATGTCGGTAAAAGTCAACTACATCACCACCCAAGGCCAAATCGGAAACACCCCACAAGCTGGAGAAATGATGGAGAACAAAAAACTACCCATGATTGACCAAAAGGTGAAAGTGGTGGTTGCAGCTATGGGCGGTGCCGACAAAACCTCAGCCGATGAACGCTATGAGTTGCTGCGTTATTATTCGCTCACCAACGACCGACTTTTCACCAAGATGGACATCGATGCTTTCCTGCGCAAGGAAATCATGGCAGAATTCGGGAAAGAGGAATTCAAGCGTATCTTCTTGAAAATAAGCATCGAAGGCACTGAAGGGGCGAGCAAACTGCAACGCGGACTCTACATCGACATCGAGTTTAAAGACACGAAGAACTATCAAAGAGCTGTAGACATTTCGTTTGACACCTTGATGCAACAACGAATCGAAAACAAATCGTGCATATCAATGCCGATTATTGTTACTTTGCGCAACCTGGAACAAATCTAAACAATCAGATTTCAGATCATGGAATACAGTTACACTCACGGGAAGACATTACAAACAGGTGAGGAGATTCGGAATTTTCAGTATAAACTCAATGCAATACGCGATATTTTTCATTGTCCCTGGAGTCATCTGACAACCGACGGGGTTTTCGGCAGGAACACGCGTGATGCCGTCAAGGCTTTTCAGATTTTCGCCAATGTTTCTCCTGTGACCGGCAACCTTGATTCAAATACGCAAAGAGCAATCGACGCCAAATTTAGAGAATCACAACGCACCTACTCTTCCGTAAAAAAACATATAGACAATTATCAATATGCCGATGCCCTATACACCGAGGGGGGTGTTTCCTTTAAAGAAAACAGTGCTGTTGTTGATGAAGTTTGGAACGTCAATAAAGCTCAACTGGAAGCCATATCGAAAGACTTCATTGATATCGTAACGTCCATTGTTGGTGAGCGAACACAACGGTCACTTGAAATCAAGTTTCAAGCCAGACAAGGTGAAATTAAAAAGCTTTGGCAAGAATATACAGATGTTATAAAAAAAGCTTATAGCTCGAGTTATGATAATTTAGATGCATTTTACGAGGCAAGTAAAAAACCTGTCATTGAAAATGGATCCTTAATGAAAAGACGGTTAAATAAAGGATCTTTCTTCAGTGAAACTCTCAAAAAAGAAGCAGATGTGCATTTGAAAAAAGTTGCAGGCTCCAAAGCGCTTTCAAAAGTTGGCTATGCTATCCCCGTATTAGATATGATTTATCATGGTAGCAAATGTCTCTTTGCAGAAGGTCCTGCGGATACCGCCAAATGCGAAAAGGAATTCAAGAAATCTTTAGAGAATGGTTTGGCTACTGTCGCAGTTGGTGTTGCCACTGATGTAGGAGCCAAATTGGTAGCTGGGGCAGCTGGAGGTCCATACGGAGTTGCTGTTGTTGTAGTAGTATCCGTATTGGATATTGTTTTTGTATCAACGACAGGAAAGTCTTTTTCTGACCTGCTAGTTCAATCATATAAAGAAAAAAGGAATTATCCAATTATAAGTATGATCCAAGTTGGCTTCAGATAACTTTATAATAGGAACAACCATTCTTGCATTTTCAACTATGTAAAAAGCATTTCCAAAACAGAAATGAGATTAATTACAAGTTTCCTTTTTTTTATTGTAATCTCGGTTTCGGTCTCTGCCCAATCCCCCACAGAAATACGAGCCTACATCAACCAATACAAGGCTTTCGCCTTGGAGCAGGAAAGGCTGTATGGCATTCCAGCTCCCATCACCTTGGCGCAAGGCATCCTTGAGTCGGGTGCCGGCTTAAGCGGATTGGCTCAAAATGCCAATAACCATTTTGGCATCAAGGCCTTTAACTCATGGTCAGGCAAAATCTATCTTGCTTGGGACGACGAGCCTCAAAAGAGCAAATTCAGGTGCTATGCCTCAGCCAGGGAATCGTTTGAAGACCATTCTTTGTTTCTTAAAAACAACAGTCGATACAGTTCCCTGTTCAGCATCAGCAAATACGACTACCGAAGCTGGGCCAACGGCCTGCAAAAAGCCGGCTATGCCACTGCCAAAAACTACGCCAAAGCTGTCATCGGCTATATTGATGCCTACCAATTGTACACCATCAACGGAGGCGTCAAACTCAAACCTGGAAAAACCGTCGTTTTGACAACCGCTACTACCATCGAAGAAATCACCCAATCAGACCAACTCTCCATAGAAGCATCGGAGCTCACCGAAGAAGAGGAAGCCTTGACCACAATCATCCGAAAAAGCGTCGTCGAAATCAATGACGTGAGATGCACCATCCTCTATCCTGGCGAGACCCTTTCTTCCATCGCCATGAAATATGACATCTCAAAGCAAAAGCTTTTGAAATACAACGAAACGACAGACGAGTCAGACATCAAGGAAGGCGACATCGTCTATCTTGAAAAGAAGAAACGAAAATACCAAGGTTCACAAGACTATTACCGAGTGAAACCCGGAGATACGCTTTATGGAATTGCCCAGCAATTCGGCATTCGCACAGCCAATTTGGCTAGGATGAATGGGAAGGAACTTTACTCCTCATTAAAAGAAGAGGAAAAGCTTCGCCTTAAATGACCACACACCCAAAGAAAACAGTATTTTTGCAGCCAATAATCAATGCTCAAATCATCTCATTGAGCTAGGAATTATTTGTAATTGCAAAAGGATCCAAAATGACTAATATACAGGATATTGTCGATAAAGGAGAACTTTTCGACGGACATTATAAACTATTGCGTCCGCTAAGCACAGACGGTGCTACCGCTGATGTTTGGCTCGCTTTAGATACTAACACCATCGACACTGAATATGATGAAGATGGCACAGCCATTAATGAGAACGCCGATGAAACCGGTATGTTGGTGGCCATAAAAATATACCGTCCCAAGAATGCCCTCGACATCGAAGGTGAGCAACGTTTCCGTGATGAATTCAAAATCGTTTATGAATGCCGCCATGAAAATCTGCTCCAACCCACCAGTTTTGCCATCTATCAAGACATTCCGTATCTGGTATTGCCTTACTGCAAAAATGGTTCGTCAGAACAGCTTATCGGGAAAAAATTGACTACTGATGAGATTTGGAAATTTATCTCAGATGTGGCATCTGGCTTGGCCAAACTGCATTCCAACCAACCACAGATCATTCATCAGGACGTCAAACCCGCCAACATCCTCATCGACAACAACCATAACTATGCCATCACCGATTTTGGCATCAGCGCCAAGACAAACGGTTCACACGGAAGCTATTATGATGAAGAGCACAGCGGCACGTTTGCCTATATGGCCCCCGAGCGTTTTGAAGACAATTGCATACCCACGGTAGAAAGCGACATTTGGGGCTTTGGAGCAACCTTGTGTGAGATTCTTACTGGAAATGTACCTTTCGGCGAAGAGGGTGGTAAAAACCAAGACGAAAACACCCCCATGCCTTCTCTCCCAGGTTTGCCTGCCAGCATCAAAAATCTCATTCACGCCTGTCTCCAATTTAACCCAGAAAGCAGACCCACCGCGAAACAAATCAAACAAGCGGCACAATCAAAACAATACCCCTTAAAGCGCAAAACACCTCTTATTATCATCCTTAGCCTTTTAGGATGCCTGCTTATTGGGGCTGTTGCCTATTATTTTTTGGGATTCAACAAACCTGAGATAGTAAACGAACCAATAATCACAAACACACCTGTAGAACCGGTAGAAATAAACACACCAGAACCTCCACAAAAGACAGTTGAGGAAGTCTTTGACTTGGCATTAAAGCAAATGAACACCTATGACAAGGACACTTTGGAAGCGGGTAAGCGACTGATGGATAGCCTAAGTAAAACCAGATATATCCCAGCTGTGTATCAAATAGCTTTTACTTACGGATGGTACTCAGACTCACTATCTTGCCAAAGAAAAGACCTCCTCGGAATAGAAATGACACGAAGTAAGTTCCCCATTGATGACAACTATAACATAAAGGCTAAGGCCCTGCTTTCTTCCATTTTGGAAATGAAAGACACGCTCTATCCCGAGATCAATGCATTAGCCGCATATCGTTTGGCTTGCTACTATGGCTCGACCGAAGGTTCAAAGGACGCAAAAAACAAAGTGGATGCCGATGAAGCAAAAAAGCATTTAGACATGGCAGAATACTGGATACTTAAGTCAAATGACGATTCGTTGTCGAAAAAAATGATAGAAGATATCAACTTCAATCGAAACATCTTAAATAGAGAAAGAGAATAAAAAAGTAAATACCAATAAACCAAAAACAAAGATTGTCACCCGCCCAAATTGTTCAGACATGAGAAAAACCAGCATCATATTGCTTGTAATGCTAATGGCAAGCCAAGTCAATGCCCAAGTGGCCAATTGGATCATCCATCCCAATTATGACAGTATATATTTCGCTTCAGGAGCTAATCTAATCATCACCGATTCACTTAATGAGACAATCGTATGGACTGCTGATGGGAAACGCCTCTTCAAAACAACCGATAGACTATATCCTTTTGAAGAAGGTTACGCTGTTGCCACCGAACAAAACTCCGACAAAATCACTGGATTCTACGCTGTTAATGGCAATTTCACTCCCCTTGAGGATTGTTCCATCACGCACGATTATCCATTTTTTTCGGATGGATATCTGACAGTGAAAAAAGGAAACAGTTATTACTTTGCCAACCCAAAAGGAGAGCTTAATAAAAAAGGCATTATCATGGCCTACCCTTTCCATCATGGCTTTTCATCGTGCAATAATACAAACCCCGACAGACCTAAAGAAACATACAATTTTCTGATTAATACAGAGAAGCAGCAACTACCCTTTTCCTTCAACGGCAAAGAATTTTCTCCCGATGATGTGGAATTCATCTCCTCTGTAAATGACGAGGGTATTGGCATCGTTGTGGCAAAGCACAAAGTCTATTACTTTAAAGGAGAGACGGAACTTGAACCTGTCCTGTTTGCAACTGATGAAAAAGGGAATACAAAAAAGCAAGCCAAACTTGAAGGTAAAATTTCAAAGTGCCTGGTGGAATTGGATAATTCCGATTTCATTTTATATATGGAATGCGGAAGGTCGAAATCGGACCAATTTTCTTGTCGATTCAATTCCAGACTGATTCCATTGGAAATAGGCCCCACTTCTCATCGTATTCCTTTCCAAAGCCTCCAAACCACTAAAGAAAAGCCAAACTCTCCACTGAAAATCACCAAGAAAAACAATTTGTTCGGTTGTTCAATTAATGATATAGAAGTACTACCTGAACAATTTGAAGCCATATATGATTGTTTCGGCTACAAAGCCTTCGTGAAGATATCAGGAAAACAAGGTTTGATTCGCATAACTGAGAATAAAAAGTTTAATCCGTTAATTAATGACGGAAAGGAAATCGGATTCCGTCACCAAACTTTCAACACGACCCTCCGTCTCGATATGCCTTCTTATATACCTTCAGCAACAACGTACATCGAAAGTCTTGATCCGAATTGTTCCATTGACCAAATCTCAAGAGAATTCAAGAATACATCAAGAGGAAATTCCATCCAATATACAAAAGGATGTACGCTCAACTTTCCTGACAATTTGGATGATAATATGACCGAAATCACCTATCCAATTCAGATTGTCTCAGATGGAATCAAGTTCCCCGTTATTGAATTAAAAGCCAAAGCTTGGCATTACAAATATATTACCATCCAAGTCAACGATTCAGAAAATACCATCAAAAAAGGCAAGGTGACCTTTACTTTTGATCTTATTGCGGAAAGGTTTCCTGACGATGATGTCTATCCCCTTACTGTTAACATCGTGACAGATTCGTTGTATTCAGAGTGCGAAGCATTGTCAAGCACACGTTATAAATGTACAATTTCTGACCTTAAAGAAGGGCAGAATGACATCACCATTGAGGTTCAGGAAAAAGGATGTGCACCTATCTCATCTACATTTAGTCTCACTTACAACAAACCTTCAGCAAAGAATAAGCACAAAGAGAGTGTCCGTATCAAGAAAAAGGTTGAAGAGAATCAGTGGAGATACTAAAAACTATTAGTCATGAATATCTCTATAGCTGCCAAAACTGACATCGGCAAAGAACGCGAACAAAACGAAGATGCCTTTGTCATCTGCCCCGACTTAAGTCATCCCGATTGGAAAAAAGATAAGGATAGCCTAGAATTAGGGAAATTTGGCACCCTTTTAGTCGTGGCAGACGGCATGGGGGGAGCCAATGCCGGCGAAGTGGCTTCAAGATTAGCAGTTGAAAGCATACAAAAAGCCTTCAACTCATTTGATCTCGCTTCTATCATTACCTCAGAGAAAAGCATCAAAGCATTTCTTCAAGACACAATAACATCTGCTGATAGATGCATCAATGAACACATGATTGAGCATCCTGATACTATTGGAATGGGAACTACTATGGTTATTTGTTGGATATTGCAAGATCGAGCTTTCATTGCCTGGTGTGGCGACAGCCGATGCTATGTTTTCAATCCGCACACAGGTTTGAAAGCCTTGACAAAAGACCATTCTTATGTTCAAGAACTTATCGACAAAGGAGAATTGACCGAAGAAGCGGCTTTGACTCACCCCGATAGCAACCTCATCACACGAGGGTTGGGCGACTTCGACACCCCAGCCAAAGCCGACATCGTCACACATACCCTCCAGCCTAACGATATGTTTTTGTTATGCTCGGATGGTTTATGCGGTTACTGCACAAAACGTGCGATTGAGAATATCATCAAGACCTATTATGATGATATTGATGAGTGTTGCAACAAACTCATGGAACTCGCTTTGGACACCGGAGGATATGACAACATCTGCATTGCTTTAGCAAAGGTCTATGACAAAGATGAAGAACAACTTTATAAACCAAAACAAAGTCGTTTCTTCTCAAACTTGTTTTCAAACAAATAAGCTTAAAAAGCACTCGATTTCATACGAAAGGTGCCATGAGTCCTCCCCATGGCACCTTTCTTTTATTTATCGGTAATCTTAATTGGTTGAACTTAAGGGTCCTTGAGCCTGTCGAAATCGCAGATTCAACGAAGTTAAAGGCCCGACTCGTAATAAATCGGCCCTTCGACAAGCTCAGGGACCTTGCTTTTTTAGAAATATAGGTCTCTCTCGCCCTTCTTGATGCGCTCGATGCGGCTCTTCAGCTCGTCCAAGAACTTCGGGTCGACGTTCTTGAAGTTGTTCTCGATACACTTCCAGCCTTTGGTGGCGACTTCAGGCGTGGCGTAGTCCACCAAGTATTCGCTCAAAGTGAGGATGGCATTCGGCGTACAGTAGCGCTTGATAAAGCCTGGCACGCTGAATTCCATGAAGTGCTCGCCCGTGCGGCCCAGACGGTAGCAGGCCGTGCAGAAGCTCGGAATGAAGTCGTGGTCGAGAAGCTTGTCGATGATATCGCCCAACGAGCGGTCGTCACCAATCTTGAACTGCTCGCGGTGCAGGTTCTGGTCCTCCTGCTTGTCGCTGTTCTTCTCCTCTTCCTCGTGGTGGTATTTGTAGTCGCCAATTTGCAGGTTGGTGCCACCGTCGATTTGCGAGATGCCGTATTCGATGGCCTTGGCGCGGAAAGCGGCGTCCTCACGAGCGGTCAAAATCATGCCCGTGTAAGGCACGGCCAGACGGAAGATGGCGATGATCTTCTCGAAGGTGTCGTCATCCACAAAGTATTTCTTATCAATATTCAAGCCTGAAGCATCTTTAATACGCGGGAACGAGATGGTGTGCGGACCCACGTTAAAGCAAGCCTCCAGGTGGTTGGTGTGACGGATCATGGCCAATACCTCGTAACGCCAGTCATACAAACCGAAGAGGATACCGAGGCCATTGTCATCAATACCAGCCTGCTGAGCGCGGTCCATCGAGGTAAGGCGGTAATTGTAGTCGCCCTTCTTGGTGTTGGCGGGGTGGTATTCGTTGTAAATCTCAGGGCAGTAGGTCTCCTGGAAGATCTGATAGGTGCCGATGCCCGCCTCTTTCACGATGCGGAAGCCTTCCACATCCAAAGGAGCGGCGTTGATGTTGACGCGGCGGATGCTGCCCTTGCCTTTCTTGGTGGCGTAGGTCACCTTCACGGTGTGGGCGATGTACTCGGGCGAGTATTTCGGCGACTCGCCATAGACGAGGATAAGGCGCTTTTGGCCATCGTCTTCGAGAGCCTCCACGTTGCGGATGAGTTCTTCATCGGTCAGCGTGGTACGAATTTGTTCCTTGTTGGAGGAGCGGAAGCCGCAATACACGCAATTGTTGACGCAATAGTTGCCCACATACAAGGGGGCAAACAACACGATGCGGTTGCCGTAGATGCGGCGTTTCAGTTCGCGGGCGCCTTCCTTGATCTCTTCCACCAACGCGGGATCGGTGGTGTTGACGAGGACAGCAGTCTCCTCCATCGTCAAACGGTTCTTGTCGAGAGACTTTTGGATGATTTCGTGCACACGCTCAGGCGTGCTCTTGGTGTTGTTGATGTAGTCCCAAATCTCTTCCGAGGAGATAAACGGGCGGTTAGGCTCGTCAGGGATGCGACATTTTTCGGGATGGAATTGCATATCTTTATGATTTTTGAATTTAATGAGCAGTTTTAAGCAGGGCCGACTTCACCTCAATGCCTTCGATGCGACCCAACTGGCCCGTGAGGGAACCAATCTCATCGGTGGTGCCTTCGAAAATGACGGAAATGATGCTGTAATTACCACGGGGAAAGCCTTGGCGGCAAATGATGATGCCTGCGTGACGGGATAGCACCGCGTTGACTTGTGGCGCGGCTTCACGGTTTCCCACATAAATAAGGACTGAGCCTATTCTCCTTTCCATTTGAATGTCCTCCGGATCAGATGATTATGATTCCCGCAGTGGCCTTGATGTCAATGCATTGTCTTCATCTCAGCGTGGTGCGGCTTGATTGCGGCTGCAAAACTAATGATTATTTTTGTTTTGGAAACAAATCTGCCGCAAATCTTTTTCAAATCTCAATATTCTACCTTGTCCTGTTTGGCCTCCCAAGCGCGGAAGGTGCGAATGGCCTCATCGCGGAGCAAAGGAATGAGCGGCACGGCGCGTTCTTCGACATGCTGCTCTAACTCCTTGTAAATGAAGTCATCGGCGAAATCGATGGCGGCGGCATCTTTTTTCGTGTTGCCGTAATAGATCCGCTTGATATGCGCCCAATAGATGGCACCGAGGCACATGGGGCAAGGCTCGCAGGAGGTGTAGATGACACAGTCCGACAGGTCGAAGGTGCCCAGTTTGCGGCAGGCCTGACGGATAGTGTTCACTTCGGCGTGGGCGGTGGGGTCGTTGTCGCGAGTGACGCTGTTGGCACTACCGGCAACGATTTCTCCATTTTTCACGATGACGGCCCCGAAGGGACCGCCACCGTTTTTCACGCTTTCGTCGGCGAGGCGGATGGCCTCGCGCATGTATTCTTTATCTTGTTCTGTGATTCTCATGGTTGTTTGTTTTTGCCAGGGGTTGAAACCCCTGATTAATGTCCGTCGTCCCTACGGGACTCCTTATTTTCTGTATCGAGCTTCAAGCTCTGCACGATATTTATCTGCAATCTCCTTGGCCAAAGCAATACCATCACCTTTTGGCTCTGCGCTGAAGGTGCCAAGACGCTCACGCCACCACTGGCCTTCATACTTGCAGATGCGCTCGTGGTAGGCCTTCTCATCAAAAGGTTGGCCAGCCTCAATGGCGGCATACACATCTTTAAAGAACTCCTTCCAACGATAGGCGTAGTAAGTTGCCGTGAGACCTGCCCAGGCGCGGCTGGCATATTCGTTGAGCAAGGCATCCTCCTCGCCCCAGGTGGTGATGATGTTGCGAGCATTGCTCTCAAAGTAGTCTTTGTCCTCTTCGGTAGTACCGATTGCCCTCGCATCACGAATCCATCTACCAACCAAAAATGCGCTTTCCGTGGCCAAAATGGCATCGGTGTCATCAAGGATATTGGTCATAGTCTGCTCAATTTGGTGTAATGTTTCATAGTCGCCTTCGCGATAAGCTTTCACGTAATCGGCATAGAGGTCGCTGAAGTAGTTGCCCAGCAGCTGCCTCGTGATGTTGACGGCATCGAAATGGCGCGTGCGTGTGTTGACATCGGCGGCAAGCAAGTCGTCCAAGGCATCCAACAAGGTGATGTTGTTATACTTATAGGTCGGGGCCACATAATACTGTCGGTATTCATTGATATCTCCCATGGTCGGCCTTTGGTTGATGCGCACGGTCTGACCCGGCGACGACACCTTATTATATACGCTGTCGGCCAACAAGGTCCAGGCGGCCCTCATGTTCGAATCTTCTTTGCCGCCACGTTGGTCGGCGAGGCACTTCACCCAAGCGTCCACGTCTTTGGTAAGCGGGTTGTCCCAAGCTTTCTCGAAGACATATTCATACATGAAGGGGTTGCAGTCGAAGCCCTCAAGCGTTGAGCCGATGCCAATGAAGTTGTCGCCACCTTTTTCGAAGGCACGTTCAATCCTCACATTCACCGTGTCGAGATTGCCGGCTAACATGGAGTTGCCACCGAAGTTGCCGAGATAGCACCAGATATAAGGCACGCCATAGTAGGCATTGGTGCGCTCCCACACAGGTTGCCGTTCACAGTAGTAGTCAAGCATGATGTGCCTGTCTTTTGGCATGGAGGTGATGTAGGCCTCAATGCGGTTGTCAACTTCCCAGTATTGGCGTTCGTTCCAGAAAAGCCATGCCATCTCCAGCCATTTGGCATCGGGGTCGGCGGCTTCAAGCGATTCATACACCTGACGGCTCACGCGTGCGAGGTACTCAGGCTCCCAACTCGGCGGAATGAGTTCGTTGAAGATGTCGATGCCATAGATATGGTCTGTGCCATAGAACTCGGTCTGTTTGTCGATGAATTTCTTCTGGATTTCGGTGTAAAGCGGGTCAAGCGGGTCGAGAAACTTGCACCAGCAGATGCTATCGAAGCCTGCCCAGTCGCCCAATGAAGCCAAAGGCGCATCGGGGTAAAGTCTTGTGATGCAAGGTGGCACGTGACCAGCAAAGCCTGGCAACACAGGCTTCATGTTGAGTTCGCGCTCACGGGCAACGATTTGCTTTTGCAGTTCCTTTTGGTTTTCGAGCCACGACATCGGCAATGGTCCACCCCAGCGGTCGATGTTTTGCATTCGGTGCCATGGCAGGTGCGCCGGACCCGTGAAATAGTTGCGGATTTCCTCGTCGGTGAGGCCGAGTTCGCTCCACACCTCATACCACACGCTTTCCTGTCCCGTGATGGCCAGCGGCAGGTTGATGCCGTTGAGTGCCATCCAGTCGATGAAATGCTCCCACTGCGACCAGTTCCACCAAGGCAAGGTATACCCGAAAGTACAGTAGTTGAGGAAGAAACGGTCGGGCACACGGGCACTCAGGCTGACCTTTGCAGGCACATTAGGCATCGTGGAGGGGATCTGCAAAGGCTCCTCTTTGAACCAAGAATACTGCGCCAAGCAATAATACTTCAAATAATGGTTCAAGCCCACTGCCATGCTATTGGCGTTGTTGCCTCGAATGACGAGTTTCTTTCCTTTCATTTCGATTTCGAAACAATCGATGGTATCGTTTTCAAGACGTTGAAGTACAATTTTTTCTGAATACTCAGGCACAACGCGGTTCACCAGTCCGCGCATGGCAATGACTTCGGGGTCGGTTTCTTTTTTCGCGCAAGAAACACAAAGCGCTAGGCTAAGCAAAGTGATAAGGTATAGTTTTTTCATAACAAGAGATTTTTACAACGGCAAAATTACAGCTTTTTCACTGATTTCCTATTTTTGCAAAAAATTCATCCCGATGAAAAAGCCACTTTTCTTTCTCGTCGTCTTTGCCATCGCCATTGCCTCTTGCCAGAAAAGCGAGTTTCCACAAAATGGCGACATACCCACTCCTGTCTTTCATTCCTATCAAATCGGGGATTACTTTCATAACGACACCTTGGAAGGCATTGTGTTTCATACCATTGCGGGAGGTACGGGCGGACTGATGGTCAGCTTGGATGAAACTTTGCTGCCTTGGTGTGAGAACAATTACATCAACAGCCAAACAGGGGCCACCAATCCTTACGACGGTTGGAACAACACCAATATCCTCATCGACATTTATGACTTGCGCCACTACCCTGTCATCCAATGGAGCTACCTGAAAAACACGTGGAATCTTGTGCATTTTGAGCACAGGAAAATCAATGAAAAGCAATGGTATGTCCCTTCGAGCAATGAGCTACGCTACCTTTTGCTGAACCAAGAAGCGGTGAACGCCACCTTGGAATCGATGGGCTACCCGACTTTGGAAGACAAGACCTATTGGTCGAGCACCGAGACAGGGACACGTGGCGCGGCAACCGTGAGGTTGCAAAACGGCCAAATCGTCATCGGCGACTCGTTGAAGACATTGGAGTTTTATGTAAGAGCGATACGGATGTTTTGATTTACTTCTTCGCCACGGGGTCGCAAGTCAAGTCAATACCTAATTTCTTGAAAATCTTCTGGTCCACTTCGCTGAGCATCACCGTGCTGTGCACTTGACAGCCTTTCAGTTGCGGCAAATGTTCCAAAGCCTTTTTGCAGTTTTCGTCCCAAAGGCTGAGCATGGAAAGCGCCACTAACACCTCATCTGTATGCAATCGCGGGTTGTTGCCATGCAAAAAACTCACCTTGGTCTTTTGTATCGGTTCGATCATGGCTTGCGGAATGAGTTTCACCTCGTGCGGAATACCTGCAATATGTTTGGTGGCGTTTAAAATCAAGGCTGCACTGGGACCAAGAAGGGCGCTAGTATGAGCTGTGATAATGGTGCCGTCTTCCAACTCGATGGCGGCAGCGGCAGCACCTTCCTGCTCCTTGCGCTCTTTGGCGGCTATGGTAGTCTTGCGGTCAGCCGTGCTGATTTTGGCTTGCTTCATCAGCAAAGCAATCTTGTTCACCTCGTTTTCAGAGCCTTTGCCGATTGCCAAATTGCAAAGTGCGTTATAATAGCGACGGATGATTTCCTGCTTGGAGGCTTCGCAACAGGCTGCATCATCGCTCAGACAATAGCCCACCATGTTGACGCCCATGTCAGTCGGCGACTTGTAGGGATTCTCACCATAAATGGACTCAAAAATAGCATTCAGCACAGGGAAAATCTCAATGTCGCGGTTATAATTGACAGCGGTCTTGCCGTATGCTTCCAAATGGAATGGATCGATCATATTCACATCGCTGAGGTCGGCGGTGGCGGCTTCGTAGGCCACGTTGACAGGGTGTTTCAGCGGCAAGTTCCACACGGGGAAGGTCTCAAACTTGGCATAGCCCGCCTTGACGCCATGTTTGTTCTCATGATACAGCTGGCTCAGGCAGACGGCCATCTTGCCGCTACCGGGACCCGGAGCGGTGACTACTACCAAAGGGCGCGTGGTTTCCACATAGTCGTTGCGGCCGAAGCCCTCCTCCGAGTCGATGAGGGCAACATTGTTGGGATAGCCTTCGATGATGCGGTGGTAATACACCTTAATGCCCATGCGCTCCAAGCGTTGGCGGTAGGCATCGGTGCTGGCTTGACCATTGTAATGGGTCACCACCACCGAACTCACCATAAAACCACGGTTCATAAACGCCTCACGCAGACGCAACACATCCACATCGTAAGTAATGCCCAGGTCACCGCGCACTTTGTTCTTCTCGATATCGATGGCGCTGATGACGATAATGATTTCAGCAACATCAATCAGTTGTGAGAGCATTTTCAGTTTACTATCGGGCTGGAAGCCAGGCAGAACTCGGCTAGCGTGGAAGTCGTCGAAGAGTTTGCCGCCGAATTCGAGATACAGCTTATCACCGAATTTCGCAATGCGGTCCTTGATGTGTTCTGACTGAATTTTGAGGTATTTTTCGTTGTCGAACCCGTATTTTTTAGTGGTTTTCATAGTGCTTGGAATTAAAAATACGGGATGCAAAAGTACGAGTTTTTCAGAAAACAAGGATTATTTTTCTGATTTTAATGCAAAAAAAATGGTCGCCCAACGAAGGAGCGACCATTAATAATGTGTCAGTCGGAATTACCAAGCGAAGAGCGGGTAGTCCTTCATCATCTTGTTCACCTCGGCGCGGACAGCGGCAATCTTTGCTTCAGGAGCCGTCTTGGTGGCCGGGTCGATGGCACCGATGACGTCGTCGATCATGTCGACGATGATGGCCATCTTGTCTTGCTTCAGACCACGGGTGGTGATGGCGGGCGTGCCAACGCGCAGACCTGAGGTCAAGAAAGGCGAACGGGTGTCGAAAGGCACCATGTTCTTGTTGACGGTGATGTCAGCCAGAACGAGGGTGTTCTCCACCATCTTACCGGTGATCTCCGGGAACTTGCCGCGGAGGTCGATGAGCATGGAGTGGTTGTCGGTGCCACCGCTGATGACGTCGTAACCCTTATCCATGAAGGCTCTGGCCATGAAGGCAGCGTTCTTTCTCACCTGCTGGATGTACTCCATGTACTCGTCGCTGAGGGCTTCGCCGAAAGCAACGGCCTTGGAAGCGATGACATGCTCCAGAGGACCACCTTGGATGCCCGGGAACACGGCGCTGTTGATCAAAGCTGACATCATCTTCGTCTCGCCCTTCGGGGTCTTGCGGCCGCGCGGGTCTTCGAAGTCATGACGGA
>JAEEGJ010013084.1_pt1 | contig 20283 bp, 13 predicted proteins | sample 8958761 | NCBI WGS metagenome assembly JAEEGJ01 (sample SAMN16246546, study PRJNA631951) | gut metagenome | biome: gut microbiome; feature: rumen; material: RS-attached | host: Bos | place: Iran: Karaj | collected 2018-10 | reverse complement strand
GGGCGGCGTGCTTACCGGCGAGGTGAAGGACGTGCTGCTGCTTGACGTGACCCCGTTGAGCCTCGGCATCGAGACCCTCGGTGGCGTGATGACCAAGCTCATCGAGAGCAACACCACCATCCCGACCCGTAAGTCGGAGGTCTTCTCGACCGCTGCCGACAACCAGCCTTCGGTTGAAATCCACGTGCTGCAAGGCGAGCGTCCTATGGCTGCCCAGAACAAGACCATCGGCCGCTTCATCCTCGACAGCATCCCGCCAGCGCCGCGTGGCATCCCGCAGATCGAAGTCACCTTCGACATCGACTCTAACGGTATCCTGAACGTGAGCGCTAAGGACAAGGCCACGGGCAAGACCCAGAGCATCCGTATCGAGGCCTCTTCGGGCTTGACTGATGCTGAAATCGAGCGCATGAAGAACGAAGCCCAGGCCAACGCCGAAGCCGACAAAAAGGAACGTGAACGTGTCGACAAGCTCAACCAGGCCGACAGCGTCATCTTCCAGACCGAGAAGCAGCTGAAGGAATACGGCGACAAGCTGCCTGCCGATAAGAAGGCAGAGATTGAGGCCGCCCTCGGCAAGCTGAAGACCGCTCATCAAGCCCAAGACATCGCCGGCATCGACGCCGCCATGAACGAGATGAACGCCATGTGGCAGAAGGCCAGCGAGGAGATGTACAAGAACGCCGGTGCTCAAGGCGGCCCGCAAGGTGGCTTCGACCCGAACAACATGGGCGGTGGCTTCCAAGGTGGCAACCCGAACCAAGGCCCGCAGAATCCTGGCGGTGATGATACTGTCACTGATGCGGATTTTGAGGAGGTCCGGTAAAGTAGTGCTTAAAACACTATCGAAAAGGTGTAATCCTAAAGGGTTACGCCTTTTTTGTTTCTTTTTGATGGGTTTCGCGCTCAACCAATATTGTCGAAGAAAAATGTGCTATTATGCATGCTTTCAGGCAATGTGGATACGAAAAATCATATAGTACTAATACTACATTTTATAGGTCTATAAAGAGGATTTTTCTATTTTTGCAGAAAATAAAGTAATAGATGAATCGGGAAGAGGCAGAGATAAAATTAAAGAGAATCTTTGGAATAGACCATTTCTATGACGAGCAATGGGAGGCAATCCAAAGAATCCTCAAAGGAGAAAGAATTTTGATGATTGAAAGAACGGGATTCGGGAAATCGCTTTGCTATCAGTTTCCCGCAACACAGTTTTCTGGCATCACGGTCATTTTCTCTCCTTTGATAGCCTTGATGAGAGATCAGGTGAAAACGCTGAATAGTAAAGGAATTCCTGCAAAATATATTAATTCTGAGCAAACAGCAGAAGAGAATTCGGCAACCATCCAAGAGGCTCTGGAGGGAAAAATCAAGATTTTGTACATAGCACCAGAGCGCCAGGAAAATCAAGAGTGGATTGAAGCAACGAGAAGGATGCGTCTTTCTATGGTTGTAGTTGATGAGGCACACACAATTTCGGTTTGGGGCCATGATTTCCGCCCATCCTTTCGACGTATTATTAATTTGGTGAAGTTATTGCCGCAAAGTCTGCCTGTTTTGGCCACTACTGCTACTGCTACAAAACGTGTTCAACATGACATCGAACAACAAATCGGTGGAAAACTGACTACCATTAGAGGCAACCTTGTCCGTGATAATTTTAGGTTGTATGTAATCAAAGTACAATCAGAAGACGAAAAACTAGTTTGGTTGGCTCAGAACTTGAACAATCTTGATGGTACGGGGCTGATTTATTCAGGTACTCGCGTTGATACTGAAGTTTATGCTAAATGGTTGTCTTTCAATGGAATAAATGCCATTAACTATAATGCTGGACACGATGCCGACACCAGAAAAGACATAGAAAATGGGTTGATGCAGAACCGATTCAAATGTGTTGTTTCCACTAATGCCTTAGGTATGGGCATTGACAAACCCGACATTCGTTTTATTATCCATACTCAGATTCCTGCATCTCCAATCCATTATTATCAGGAAATCGGACGTGCTGGACGAGACGGAAAACCTACAACAATCATCCTATTTTATAATGAAGTTAAAGATGAAAATGGTATTGAAGAAGATTACAAACTTCCAAAAGCTTTCATAGATGGAGCGAGACCTTCAAAAGAAAAGTATTTGAAAGCCATTGATGCGTTGAAAAATGAGCCTCTTAGTGAAAAAGGGTTGATGAAAGCCACCAATCTGAAGACAACACAGATACGTGTAATCAAGGCTGATTTGATTGATCAAGGAATTGTTAAGGAAGTGGTGTATGGAAAAAGTAAGACCTTGGAATATCAATTTGGAGCAAAAGAATTGGATACTAAAGCGTTTGAAGAATTGAGATTTCTGAAACTTAAGGATTTAGACGCTATGGTTGGCTATGTTAATACAACAAAACCAAGAATGCAGTATTTGTGTGATTTTTTGGATGATGATAGTCAAATAGAGTATTCCAATTGTGATAATACTAACTTGAAAAAATTGACAGTTTTGATGACCGAAGAGTGGTGTGAGAGACTTTGCAATTTTAGAGAGGATTATTTCCCGGTGTTAGATGTTTCTGAAACAACGTCTAAAACACAAACAATATCTGGAATAAAGTGGTCTGTTAATATCCCTTGTTATAATCAAATTGATGTTTTAAAAAACAATCAATTATTTGCATCTTTTGAAAACAAAATTGATTGGGGTCGGTTTTCTGTGGAAGAGAGAGAGTTTATAGAACAATTACTTCAAAACCATAAAGAGAAAAAATCTCATATTGTAAACGGCATTGCCGCGTCATATTATGGAGTGTCAAATGTTGGCAGTGCTTTGCATCGCTCAAAGTATGAAAATGGAGGCGATTTTCCAGACTTTTTGTTGAGGTTGACCCTCAAGGCATTCAGAAAAGCATACGGAAATGAGAGGTTTGATTTGATATTGTATGTCCCGCCAACTCGCTCTGGTGATTTGGTGAAGAATTTTGCCACTAAAGTTTCTTATGTGTTGAAGATTCCGATTAGTCATAAGTTAATCAAGACAAGGGTTACTGATGAACAAAAGGTTTTTCAAAATAGTTATTCAAAAAGAGACAATGTTGCTGGAGCATTTGAGTATAGTAATCCATCTGAAGTATATGGAAAGAAAATAATCTTGATAGATGACATTTTTGATAGCGGAACGACTATTAAAGAAATAGGACAGTTACTAACAAATTATGGAGCAGAGGTGATTGCTCCGATTACAATAGCAAAAACAGTAGGAGGAGATTTAACATGAATCAGGAATTGACCTATTGGGTGGCATTAACCCATACACCAAAAATCTGGACATCTAGGAAAAATGAAATGATAGTCCATTGCTTTAATCAGGGCAAAACCATCATAGACTTTTTTGAGTCGGACAATTTCTTAGACATGGATTTAAAGCAAGAAGAGCTTTCTTTGTTGAACCAAACCAAGTCGGAATTAGGGAATGATGCTTTTTTGGTGGAAGAGTTGTTGAATCAAGGATACGAGATTATTCCTATTACTTCAAAGGATTATTCTCCGACTTTGAAGGCGAATCTAAAGTACAATGCACCATTGATTTTATACGTCAAGGGCAATAAGCAAATTCTTCAGGAACAATCCATTGCCATTGTTGGCTCACGCAATGCCAATGAAAAGTCGTTGCAATTTACGGACAATGTAGCCAAAAAAGCATCATCTGAGTATAAAGTTGTGGTCAGTGGTTTTGCTAAAGGTGTCGATAAACAAGCCCTTGATTCAGCACTTTCATATAAAGGACAAAGTATTATCGTATTACCCCAAGGCATTACAACATTTGCCAGTGGCATGAAAAAATACTATAAACAAATCATTGAAGGTGATGTGCTTGTTTTAAGTACGTTTCATCCCAAATCTCCTTGGAGTGTTGAACTGGCAATGGCGAGGAATTCAATAATATACGGACTAGCCTCTGAAATATATGCAGCCCAGTCGGATGACAAGGGCGGAACATGGAACGGCGTTTGTGAAGGCTTGAAAAAGGGACGAAGAATATATGTGAGAATGCCAGAAAATGGAGAGAAATGTGCTAATCTCACATTGATTAACATGGGAGCCGAAGCTGTTGATATGAATGGTAATGCTATCAATCAGCCCATTGGATACGATTTGTTTGAAAATGCATGTTCAATTGTTGCTGAATCTGCAGATTCCTATGAGACTGTTGACGATAGAATTGTTGATTTATTAAATAGAGGAGAATATACTGCAAAACAGGTTGTCGAGTTGTTGAAACTTACAGAGATTAGCAGTCAAAAAATGTCGCAAAAACTATCAAAAATGAAAGGTGTACTGATTAATGGCAAAGGGAAAGTTAAGAAATACTCTTTGATACAAAACAAGCAACCAGAACAATTGTCTTTATCTATCTAATATTATCTTTTGCCTCAACAATCAAGCATAAAACCATGAAACAATATCCCATCCAAGAAGGCTACATGCCTTATTTAGGCTACCAAACGTATTACCGCATCGTCGGGGAGCCGTCGAACAAGCCGGCGTTGGTGCTCTTGCACGGCGGACCGGGAAGCACGCACAACTATTTCGAAGTGTTGGACTGCATTGCCGACACAGGTCGACAGGTGATTTCCTACGACCAAATCGGATGTGGCAACTCTTACCTCGATGGTCATCCCGAGCTGTGGACCCAAGAGACCTGGATCAATGAACTCATCGCCTTGCGCGAGTATCTGCACCTCGACCAGATTCACCTCTTGGGACAGTCGTGGGGTGCCATGCAAGCCATAGCCTATATCATCGACTGCCAGCCTCAGGGCATTAAGTCGGTCATCCTTTCTTCAGGCCATGCCTCCAGCGCGCTTTGGGCCAGTGAGCAGCACCGCCTCATCAAATACATGTCGGAAGAAGACCAAGAGGCCATCCGTTGCGCCGAAGCAAGCGGCAACTGGGACGACCCCGACTACCTTCGTGCCAACGACCATTATTTTGAGCGTTACGTCATCAGCGTCGACGAAAACTCGCCAGAATGCCTCCGCCGCCCCAAACGCGCAGGCAACGAGGCTTATCTCTATGGCTGGGGCCCCAACGAGTATCAGCCCTTGGGCAGTCTGGCCAATTTTGAATATACCGACCGTCTCGACGAGATCAAGCAACCTTGCCTGATTTGCAGCGGTACGCGCGACATCTGCACGCCCGTGGTGGCTGCCTCGCTTTACGAAGGCATCCCCAACAGCCGCTGGGAAGTGTTCAAAGGCGCGCGCCACACCTGCTTTGTGGAGCAAACCGACAAATATTGCACAATACTTGAGAAATGGCTGGAAGAGAATGACTAACTGATTTCTTTTTTCTATTTTTGCCCCTTAATTCAAAAGCTATCCCAACTATGACACGCTACATTTTCGTTACGGGAGGCGTGGTGTCCTCCCTTGGCAAAGGCATTATTTCGGCCAGCATCGGCAAACTGCTGCAAGCCCGCGGCTATTCCATCACCATCCAAAAAATAGACCCATACATCAATATCGACCCAGGGACGCTGAACCCATACGAGCACGGCGAGTGCTACGTGACCATCGATGGCACCGAGACCGACCTCGACCTCGGCCATTATGAGCGCTTCACAGGCATCCGCACCACACAGGCCAACTCTGTTACTACGGGCAAGATCTATAAGGCCGTCATCGACAAGGAACGTCATGGCGACTTCTTGGGCAAGACCATCCAAGTGGTGCCTCACATCACCGACGAGATCAAACACCGCATCATGCAAAACGACGGCAAAGTCGATTTCGTCATCCAGGAGATTGGCGGCACCATCGGCGACATCGAAGCAGCCCCTTTCCTCGAGGCCATCCGACAGATGAAATGGGAACTCGGCAACTGCGCCCTCAGCGTTCACCTCACCTATATACCCTATTTGAAAGCCGCTGACGAGCTCAAGACCAAACCCACCCAGCACTCGGTGAAAGAACTGCAAAGTGCCGGTATTCAGCCTGATGTGCTTGTTCTGCGCACGGAGAAACACCTTTCAGACGGCGTTCGACACAAGGTGGCCTCGTTCTGCAATGTGGACCTGGAATGCGTGGTGCAGAGTGAAGACCTGCCGAGTATCTACGAGGTGCCCGTCAACATGCAGCGCCAGGGGCTCGACGCGGCACTTCTTAGGAAGTTCGGCCTCCCCGTTGGCGAGACCCCCAAGATGGAAAACTGGAACCGCTTTTTGGAGCTGCAACGCACTGCCACCAAGGAAGTCCATGTGGGCCTGGTGGGCAAATACGACCTCCAAGACGCCTACAAGAGCATCCGCGAGAGCCTGATTCTAGCGGGTATATACAACCATGTGAAGGTGAAGATCGACTTCATCAACAGCGAGAACATCACCAAAAAGAATGTTGCAGAACAACTCTCTGGCGCTGCGGGCATTTTGGTCTGTCCCGGCTTCGGGCAGCGTGGCATCGAAGGCAAGATTGTCGCCGTGGAATATGCGCGTGTCAACAACCTGCCCGCCTTCGGCGTTTGCCTCGGCATGCAAATGATGGTCATCGAGTTTGCCCGTAACGTGTTGGGTTACAAAGACGCCAACTCGAGCGAGATGGACACCGAGACCCCGCGCAATGTTATCGACATGATGGAGGAACAGAAGACCATCGTCAACATGGGTGGCACCATGCGCTTGGGCGCTTACAGCTGCAATCTGCGTGAAGGCAGCCGTGTGGCTGAGATCTATGGCATGCCACAGATCAGCGAACGTCACCGCCATCGTTACGAATTCAACAACAAATACAAAGACGAATACGAGAAGAACGGCATGAAGTGCGTCGGCGTGAACCCCGAGAGCGACTTGGTAGAGATCGTCGAAATCCCCGAACACCGTTGGTTCATCGGCACCCAGTTCCATCCTGAGTACTCCAGCACCGTGCTTCATCCGCATCCTTTATTTATAAGTTTTATTAAAGAAATATCACAATGAAAAAGAACTTCCTACTACTGACAATGCTGGCCTTTGCCATTGGACTGTCTGCCCAAAACAACATGACCCTTGACAAAATTCACGACAACTGGCAATCGAAGAGCATCGAAGTGGAAGATGCTTCGCCTGCAAATATTCTGGAATTGGTAAGTGCTTTCCAACAGGTTTGGCCTACCTATTCGGGCAGCGAGCTGATCAAGTTCTCACTGTCGGATGAAGAATACTACAACACCGACAAGGTGATTGACTTGAAGAACGGCTTTGTGCGCTATTCGGAGGACGATCCTGAAGCGGAATCTGATGAAGGTTTGGAAGCTTGCCTGTGGCGTAGAAAAAACGGTCATGGACTGATGGCCATCACTTTCTACCGAATGACGCCATCCGAACTGGTAGTGCTTTGCTTCTATGATTACGACCCCAAAACGAATACCCTGACGCCTGAAAAAAATCTTGTAAACTTGTTTGAGCCCTCATTTTCAGGATACCGACACAGGGTTTTACTTCCTCAAAAGGGCAAAAGCCTTGTCATAAACGAATACTTTGGCAGCATCACCATTGAGCATTCCTACGGCTGGGATGGGATGAAACCGACAAATCCCAAGGTGACCATAGACCGATTGGACAACTGTCAGGCTCAGTTCAACGCCGACTATTTCGGTGGAGAGGATCATTCGTTCACACAGTTTGCCATGCTGGACATCGATCATGACGGTAGTCCAGAGCTTCTCCTGCGAGCAGACGACGAGTCCTTCCGTGCAGTCTACAGCATCGCGCTGACTACCAGCTTGCTTGCTGGGGAAAACGGCAGCCGTTTCCTGTCGTTCTACAAAGATGCCGTATGTCATTCCGGGAGTTGTGGCGCATTGTGCATGTCAAGCGTCTATGTCATTCTAAAAGACAGTTCTGTCAAGACATATCTCATCGACGAGTCTGAATGGGATATGCAGAAGGATGGATATGGCGACAGCACCTTCACGCTTGACGGGAAGGAGATCTCAAAGAAAGAAGCTGAAAAGATGCTTCAATCGTTAGGAGAAGCGTATGAACCCAAACTGAAATGGACGAAGTTGGCGGTGGATTAATGGTTTCTTCCGCAGTTTTTGTTTTTAAATCTTTCAAAGTAATCACCCAATAGTTTTATCCAAAATAGGAAACAATCATGAACAAAAGAATCGCTATTATCGGAATGGCACTTGCCATGGTTTTTGCTGCGATGAACCTGAACGCCCAGGACCTTGCACATTACAAACGGGTTGTTAGGAAGTTGAGTTCTTCAAGATACCAAGGTCGCGGCTATGCGAAAGACGGCGCCAACAAGGCAGGGAAATACCTTGTAAAAGAGTTCGCCAAAGCGGGTGTTGACAAAGTGATCGTTCAACCGTTTACTTTGGACATCAACACCTTCCCGGGAAAGATGAAGATGTGGGTTGACGAGAAGAAACAGATCCCAGGCGTTGACTTCACTGTGCGCGAGTTCAACCCAAGCATCAAGGGGTCTTTCCCCTTATATTACATCGATACGGCAAACTACGATGCCGAGAAAATCTTCAACGACTTGGCAAAACCCGAGAATCAGGGTTGTTTCGTGGTCTGTGACTTCATGTTCAGTTATAAGCACGGGAAGGACTTCAAGCGTATGCAAAGCAAGGATTTCAATGCTGTTGCAGGAATCCTGTTTACCTGGGAAGAACCGATGAAGTTTTATAAGGCCTACGGCGAGAAGGTCTATGACAAACCAGTTATTTGGGTGCCTTACCGTTTCCCAAAAGATGCCAAAACCGTGAAGGTCGACATGGACAACAAGTTCCTGAAAGACTACGAGTGTTTCAATGTCATCGCCAAAGTGGAGGGACGTCATCATGATAGTTGCTTTGTCTTTACCGCCCATTACGACCATCTCGGCAACCTTGGTAAACGTGTCTATTATGCTGGTGCCAACGACAACGCCTCGGGTACCGCTGCCATCGTCACCTTGGCAGCATATTATGCCCAAAATCCTCCTGAATACGACATGTATTTCATTGCCTTCTCGGGTGAGGATGCCAATCTGCGCGGTTCGGAGTATTATGCCAATCACCCCGTCGTTCCATTAGAGCAAATCAAATACCTCTTCAATATCGACATGATTGGTGACAACAACCCCGTGCAGTACTGTGAAGTCAGCGACGAAGGTATGCGTGGTTTTGCCTTGTTTGAGGCAATCAACAATGAGAATCACTATTTCAAGGCTTTGAACCGTGGCAAATTGGCGGCCAATAGTGACCATTATCCCTTCGCGATGCGCCATGTGCCTTGCATCTTCCTGGAGAACGAAGAGGGCGACGCATTCAAGTACTATCATACCATTTATGACACTTATGAGAACGCCATATTCGACTCCTACGAACCTATTTTCAGGATGGTAACGAATTTCGTGGAGCGATACTAAACTTTGTGTGTCATCATCCCGTCCTTCAAAGAATAGCCCAATGAGAACACCCTTCAAACCGAAACAACTGCTGATTCTGGCGACTCTTCTGGCCTTCATGTTGCCCATCCTCGCCATCTCTTACGGCCACAACCTCAACCGCACCCTCCGCGTGCTACGCAATGAGTTGGATGCCGACTATCGACAAATCGACAAAAACCGCGAGCGTCTTACGGAGGACTATGAGAAACAACGCCAGAAGATGATCGACGTGATGAAGCAATGCGATGAGCTGTCGCTGATGCTGTATTCACAGAAGCAAGGCTACACCTTCGACGTGAGCTATGCCTTGCAGAAGGTCACCCAGAAATACAACGAGTTCAACCAAGATCGCGGGCCTTTCGACCACATCGTCAGCAATCTCAACGTGGAGATGGAACGTTATGCCCGTCTCATCGAGTCGCTGCGACGTCTCCCTCCCGAGCTCGACACCATCATTGGTGTGCCCGATAGCCTGCTTATCCACTACGACTCGCTCAACCCGCTCTTCTTCAGCAGGACACATCTCGAACTGGACCAGGAAATCAAGGCCATGGCCGACTCTATCTCAGCCGTCCCCTTCGTGATCGACGAACAAGGCGAGAACGACCGCGAGCAATGCATTTTCTACGCTGGCGAGTTGCTCAAGATGTACGCCGAGACCAAAGCCACTGTGGTGGCCGACAGTATCCACTACTACGAGACCTTTCTGCGTCTGAAGGAGACCTATGACTACGCACACGACTATTATCAGGTGCTACAAAACCGCATCTTCGTCGAGGGGCAGACCCCGTGGTACACCATCCTGCAACACCCTGGACGCTATTGGATGCAGGCCGTCGGTGATGCGAGCGAAAAATACGATCTCGGAACCCTCCAGTCCTTGTTCAAGAAAGGCCAAGCCGAGCAGACGACCGACACGGGTTGGGAGTATTCACTCCAAGTCTTCATCATTCTCTTGTTTGTCATTGAGCTGACGGCGTTCTGGCTCATCGCCTCATTGCTGCTCCTCCCCGTCTTCCGTTACGTCAAGTCCTTACAGGAAATCAGCAAGGAACGACGGCGTTATCTCGCCTTGTTGCTCGGCATCCTCATCACCATCGTTGTTAACAGTACGATAGGCGGAGATGGCTTGCTTCATATCGCAGCACGGCTCACCAACACCTTCCTCTGGCTGTTGGAGGCCATCCTCATTGCGCTGTTCTTCCGCCTGAAATCCAAGCAACTGAAGTATGGTGTCAAGCTCTACCTGCCCGTCTTCTGCACCGCTCTGGCCGTGATTTGGTGTCGTGTGGTTTTCATGCCCAACGCGCTGATGAACTTCATCTTCCCGCCAGTGCTCGTCGCTTTCTTTGTCTGGCAACTTTTCGCTTGCCTACACAATGTAAAGAAGGTGGATCGCAGCGACAGGCTGTTGGGTTGGATCTCTTTGGTGACAACAGGTGCGGCCTTGGGTGTGGCCATTGCGGGCTACATCTTCGCTTCGATGCTTATCCTGATTTGGTGGTATTTCCAATTGGCCGCCATTCATATCATATTCACCGTCTTGTACCTCATCGTCCAATATCGCAAGAAACGTATGGTCAACCGCCTCAGCGACTATCGTTCGCGCATCAACTTTATCACCGGTCCAGGCAAAGAGACACTGATGTTTGGCGCCACTTGGTTCTATGACTTGGTCAAAGACGTGGTACTTCCTGTGATGGGCATACTTTCCATCCCGTTCTGCATCCATCTGGCACTTGATGTGTTCGACTTCGAAGACTTGTACAACAACATCTATCACCACAACTTCGTGCAACTGTTCAACGACAGCGGCGCTGCCACATTCAGGTTGTCGTTCCACGGCATCCTCGTCCTGATTAGCCTATTTTTTGTGTTCCGCTATATCAACCGCGCCTTGCACGCCATTTGGCAGCAGTGTCGCTATGCGCTCTTTATGAAAAAACACCACCGCACAACCATCCGCAACAACGAGATCAACTTATCGTTGGGCAACAGCATCATCAGCGTATTGACTTGGTTTACCTACATCGTCGTCATCGTCTTGACGCTGCACATTCCGACCAGTTCCTTAAGTCTTGTGGCTGGTGGACTCTCGGCTGGTATCGGTTTCGCCCTTAAGGACACCCTCAACAACTTCATCTATGGCATCCAACTCATGTCGGGCCGCCTGCGTGTCGGCGACTGGATTGTCTGCGATGGCATCCGTGGCAAGGTCACCCACATAGGCTACCAGAGCACAGAGATTGAGACGGTTGACGGCGCCGAAATGTCGTTCCTCAACGCCACACTGTTTGCCAAGAACTTCAGCAACCTCACGCGCAACCACGGTTATGAGTTCGTCAAAATCACTGTAGGCGTGGCCTACGGCACCGACATCCAACGTGTCCGTGAGTTGTTAGGTGAGGCTTTGAAGACGTTGCAAGACAAGGATGCGTTTGGACGCGACATTGTGGATTCGAAACGAGGCATCAGCATCACGTTGGAGGAGATGGACGACAGCGCGGTCACCGTTGCAGTGAAGCAGCAGGTGCTGGTGGCTGAACGCGTCGGCTATATCGACCGTGCCAAGGAGTTGATTTATAATACCCTGAACGAGAACGGTATTGCCATTCCTTTCCCGCAATGCGATGTGCATCTCGTCAGGGAAGAATAATATTATTTTTGGTAGACTTGACCGACTTGTAAATTCTGTATCTAGGCATATACCTATGTAATGGATTTTTTATATCTTTGCCTCGTTAAAAAACTATTTTGATAGGTAAATGTCCTCCCTGTCTCAACAGTGAACAAAGAATTAAATAATCAGAGGGCATAGATCACTTTTAATACTTTAATTATGAGAAAAACTATTCTGTCTTTAGGAACGATGATCGTTGCAGTAACCCTGTTGATGCTTGGGTGTGTTAAACCAAAGGAAACCACAGTGAACAAATTCATCTCTGTCAAGGACGGTGTATTGGTTGCCAAGGAAATGCCATCCGCCAGTTCTGATGTGAACATTGAGGTGACGATGAACAAGAAGGTGATTCCTGGCGGTTCATCCATCGTTAGTGTTGATTCTCCTGTTACCGTTCAGAAAGTCTATGTAGGCGTGGAAAATGAATATGGCTATTATGAATGGGTGCCTACAAGTACCAACTGTGATTTCGTAATCCTTATCACCCAAGATATCGTCTTGGGTGAAGACGACGAGGACTTTGTCGTTTTGGTTGCCATCTTGGACAGCAACGGCAAGGTGAGTGAGGTCATTGAAAAAACGGTCGAATTGATTGAAGTCGGCACGGGTCAACTTCAGATCAGCCTTTCATTCGACACGTCTAAGGATGTCGACCTTCATGTGATTGAGCCTAACGGTGAGCATATTTATTTTGGCAACTCCTTGAGTGAGAACGGTGGCGAGCTTGACCTTGACTCCAATGCTGGATGCTCGCTTGATAATGTCAACAACGAAAACATCACATACGGCGAGGAATCTTTTGTGGAAGCTGGTACTTACACGGTGTATGTCGACCTTTGGGAAAATTGCGATCCTGAGACTGCCACCAACTATGTCGTTTCTGCATACTATGGTGGCGCTTTGCTGAAAACAATTACAGGTACCTTCCCGATTGGTGCTGAGAGCAATTACTGTGATCTCGACAATCTTGAGCCTGTCATGACCTTCAATATTCCGGAACATGGCAAAACTAGGACTAAGACATTTGCTCCTGCTCCGCTCACACCGAGTGCCCTTGAAAAGATGAGCGTAAAGCAATAAACAATTGTTTGGCATCCAAATTATGGCAAAAAAGGCAGGCATAGCTTGCCTTTTTTGTATTTTTGCAACCTCTAATTGTACCGATATGAGGAAATACTGGATTATTATCACTTCGCTTGTCCTTTTGGTTTCGTGTGGCGAAAATCAACCAAAAGGAACACCTACTAATACCGAAAAACCAAAGAAAACAGTCATAGTTCCGAACTTTAATGCCGACTCAGCCTATCAGTTTGTGGCTAAACAAACCAGCTTCGGACCTCGTGTGCCCGAGACCCAGGCCCATGCCGATTGTGCCCGATGGCTCACCGCAAAGCTTGCCGAATTTGCCGATACGGTCATCGTGCAGGACTTCAGGACACGTTTGTTCAACGGCAATGGCATCGATGGACAAAACATCGTGGCAGTGTTCCATCCCGAAGCCAAGAAACGCATCGTGCTCTGCGCCCATTGGGACTCGCGCCCCTTTGCCGACCACGACCCTGACAAAGCTAACACCCGCACCCCTATCGACGGTGCCAACGACGGTGCCAGCGGCGTGGGCGTGCTCATCGAATGTGCCCGTCAGTTCAAGTTGCAGGAACTGCCCGAAAACTTGGGCGTCGACATCGTCCTGTTCGACCTTGAGGACTACGGCCCGCATCAAGATGATGCAGAGAAATATTATGATGAGCAGGTCAACCATTGGGCTTTGGGCTCACAACATTGGTCAAAGCACCCGCATGTGTATGGATACAAGGCCTATTATGGCATCCTCTTGGATATGGTAGGCGGCAGCAATCCCAATTTCCCAAAAGAGTATTATTCACAAGGCTATGCTGCCTGGGTAAGCAACAAGGTCTGGCGTAAGGCTTTCGATTTGGGATACCGTCCCTATTTCAGCAATGAACTGGGTACGATAATCAGCGACGACCACGTCCCGATGAACCAAATCGCCGGCATCCCTACAATCGATATCATCGACCTTCACCCCGAAAGCAGCAACGAGTGCTTCCCAGAGGTATGGCACACTGTCAATGACAACCTGCAGCACATTGACAAAACGACCTTAGGCATGGTCGGCGATGTGCTTCTACATGTCATCTATGAAGAATGAAAAAAGACCGCGTTGCGGTCTTTTTTCGTTTTTACAATTCCTCAATAAACTTGCTCAACTCGCGTTTGGAGGATTCATATGAGAAAGCCTCGTTAAGCAAGTAGTACTTGTTTTTGTCAACGCAATAGGTGTAGGCAAACTTGGCAAACTCCAACTTGTTGCTCTCAAATGAGAACAACTGGCAAATGCCAAGGATTTGACTGGCTGTCATCGGGTTAGATGTAATCACCTGCTTGGCCACGGTCAGTTTCGAGCTGTCGAACGACTCCTTGGAGATCACCTGATAGGCTTCATCATAATCCTGAGGGTTCATGCCGTACGACATGGGTGGTGCAGGCGGCATGGGCGGCTGAACGTTACCGCCAACAGAAGGCTGCTCGGTGACCAAATCCATGGTCAGTTCGGGACGGACATGGATTTGCGATTGCTCCAATCCAAAGAGTTTGTTGGACTGGACAATGGCAAGCGTTTGGGACTGCTTGAGGTCAACAAACTGACCCACACAATTCTGCAATGGGTTATCGAGTTCCACACGGATGTAGAAGCTGTCCTCCCAAAGGTTACGGACACAGATGCTGTGTACCTCATTTTCATTTTGCAGCACATCGTCGACATAAAGCCAAAAATTCAGGCCACGAGGGGCGACGATGGTCAAAGTGGTGTTTTGTGAATGGTTCCCGTTAGGACGATGAGACCTGACGCGGGCGACCTGAGCCATGGCTGGCATGGTCAACAAAAGAACAAGGGCTAAAATCAGATTTTTTTTCATATTGGTTTGATTTATCATTCAACAATAACTTTTTGGGTCACGACTTTGCCACCGATGACGCTGACAAAATACAATCCTGCAGGCAGGTCGCTGACATCGATGGTGGCCTGTTGGTCCATCACGAAGCCTCGCACCTCCACGCCTTGTGCATTGACGATGTGGACGCAAAGCTTGCCTACCTCATAGTCCGTGGTGATGGTCATCTGGTGTCTTACAGGATTAGGCGAGATGGTGACCGTGAACGGGTCTTTCTCGAAGTCAACATGTTCTTTGACACCGACCAAGGTACCTTCGCTGTTGGAACGGCTCACCACCATGCCGCTGACCCTCAGAATCGGGTTGTCGGGGTCGGAGCAATGGGGGCAGGAGTTCTGTCCGTCGTGGCAGTCGGGGTAGTTGGGATGGCAATAGTCGATATAGGTCGGGTCAAACTGATAGAAGAGGAGGGCTCCGCCATCAGGCAGGTATTCGTTCATGTCGTAGTCCCACACAAGGGCGATGCTGCCGGGGCACCAACCGCTGCGGTCGTAGATCCAGGTGCCATTTTGGGGCTGACAGCCAGCGGGGTTGGGGGTACAAGTGCGCCAGAGGTGCTGGTCGAACTTGAGTCTATCGTTTACATAGACGTGGTGCGTGGCCTCATAAAACTCGGCTGCGTTTCCTGTGTTGTAAGCATTACCGCCGCCCAGTGAGCTGCTCCAGTTGTGACCGCTGGTGATGATCTTCAAATGGGCTTCCTCGGTGTTTTCGGCAAACTCAAAGTCCACCTTGGGAACAGGTTGCAGGTTGGCATAATCGCCGAAATCGTAAGGACCGAACCAAATAGGTTGAACATCACTGTAGAGGTAGTCGGGGGTGCCTTTCTGCATGTTGAAAGTCAGGATGGGGCAATAGCCGCTGCCGTCCCAAGTCTGGTAGTAGACCTCAAACTCGACCAAGCCTTGCAGGATGGAGGTGTAGTCGGTGACGTCGACATTGTCGTCACACTCCACACCGAAAGGCGAACAATAGCGGAACAGCTCCACCCACTCGCCACGGAAGTTCTTCACGCGGACATAGCCGATGCGGTCGTAGGGGTCGCAGTCGTTGTTGACACACTGGTGGTCGTAGTGGGCGTTGATGGAGGCGAAAGCACCGACATGCGAAGGCAGGGCATATTCGCCATGGACGGTCTGTTGCGAGGCAGTAACGATGAGGTCACCGTTCATGGCCACGGCATCCACGTTGTTGAAGTCGTTGGTGACGGTGAAGTGGTTGCTGACCGAGGTGGTCTTGCCGCCGCTTTGGGTGATACTGGCCGTCAAGTCGAAGTCACCGAAAGCGGTGGGCTCCCATAGGCCGTACCAATAGCCATTTTCAGGATTGTCGGGATAAGCCGTTTGCAGGCTCACCGTCTGGCCACCGACGCTGCACGACACATCCTCAAACTTGATGACGTTACCATGTTCGATGTAGGCACTCAAGACGAGCATCATGGGCTTCAACTCTGTCATATAGACATTGAGGCCTTCGTAAGGACGGCGTATGGTGATCTCAGGTGTGAAGTTGTCGGGGTCGACCACCTCAAAGGTACGGTTCACGGCTGGCGCCGCTTGCCACTGCGTGCCGTCACCGGGCTGCGTGGCGCGTATCTTCACAGTGCCTTCCTCGCCTGTCAAGGTGACGATGTCGCCGTTCAGCGTGGCGGGACCTTCCACAACCTCGAAGCTGACGGGCAGTCCCGAGGTGGCGGTGGCATTGATTTGGAACGGCTGGTCGAAGACGAGTTTGTCGGGGATGGCGTCGAACTCAATGAACTGCGAAGCCAAACCGGCGGGGATGTGGCGCACGGTGACATTGTCGAAGCCGCCATGTGAGCTGCTGAGGAAGAACATACCGTCCCAAGCGGCTGGGTCGAAACGGTCACCGCTGCCAGGGGTGAGGCCTGCGTTGAGGCCTTGCACCTCGGGGACGGGCTCAAACTCGCCCGTGCAGCCATGGTCGGCAAAAAGGGTGACGGAGCCTTGGCCACCGTTGGCCTCAAGGTCGATCATAATCTTCCAGCGTGTCCAACCACCTTCGGGTGTCTCATAGTCAAACGAAGCAGCGATTTCGTTGTTGGGCAACACGATGCCGGTGACGAAGCTCGGCCTAGGGTCGACACCTGTGGTGACGAAGTAGACACCACCATCTTGGGTGGGGAGTGCAGGGTTGGGATGTGTGGCTTCGTAGCTCATCGGAGGCAGCACGGTGCCATCGCCGTCGGCGTCATAGCCGATGCCGAAGCAAGTACCCCACCAGTTGCGCATCATGTCGATTTCCACCTCAATGATACCGCCTGTCGAGAAGTCGAACTCGAAGCTGGCGGTCGATTTGTGGGTAGCCACCTCACCGTAGTTGGTGTTGGCGTTGTCGAAGAAGGCGCCCATGGTCTCGTCGGGCGTGGTGTGGCCGCCACCACCGAGGTACTCGGTCTTCAGCTGACCGCCGCCCGCGCTATGGGCACGCGCCACCCAGCCGCCTTGGCCGTTGAGTGGTGCGCCTTCAACGTAGCTGTTGAAGTTGTCGGTGGCTTCGGTTTGGGCCATCAGGCCGAGGGTGAAGGCCAACAAAGCAATCAGTAAAAATGTTTTCTTCATAGGAAGCAGTTTATTAGTTGATGGGACAAAATTACGCATTTTATGTAAAACTGCAAAAGATTTCCTAACTTTGCAGGCATGAAAGCAAGGCTTTTCGCCATAGGATTATTGTTGTTGGCCTTTGCCGCCTGCACATCAAGAACCAAGGTCGCTGAGCACGGTCGAGGCATCGAAGGGCCTTCCCCAACCTTGTCCGCCATCGACAGCCTGATGTGGCGGCAGCCCGACAGCGCTTTCGCGGTGCTGCAGCAGTTTGCGGCCAGTCCCATGGCCGACAGCCTCGATGTCTTCAACGGACATTACTGCCAGCTGCTGATTTCTGAGCTGTTGTACAAAAACGATTGGGGCCAAAGCAACCGCCCGGCATTGCAGCAGGCGGTAATTTATTTCGATTCGTTGTGCAGTAGAGACGCGGCACGCCACGTCTCTACAAACGACAACCTCATCTTCCTTGATGCCCGCGCCCATTATATTAATGGTGTGGGGTATTACGAGCAAGGCGAAGTGGTGCCCGCCTGCGGAGAATACCTCAAGGCTTTGGAGGTGATGGAGGGAAGAATTAAGGAAAAGGAACTGACAGAAAAGAAGGTCATCTTTATGACCTATACCTATAACCGGCTTACAGAATTGTTTTCTGCACAATTTATGACCGAACCTGCTATTGTGTGTTGCGAACAGTCTTTAGCTTTTTCCAGAATAATATCAGTCTCTCCTTTTGGTATTCCTAATGCGCTTTTACGTCTAGGGATGCAGTATGACAAAAACGGGAAAAAGGAATTAGCAAAAAGTTATTATGAACAGGCCTTTGCAGCATTACCAGATACTAACAATTTGGTTTACAGAGATATCATTTCTATTATGGCGCTTTGTGACTATCAACTAGGTATGGGAATTGAGAAACCTTTGGCTACATTAAATCGTATTATTTCCATGGCTAATACTGAGTCTGAGAGATTGGCACGGCTCTTGACTGTCGGTGATATTCTTTGTGAAGCTGGATTATTTGACTCAGCTCTGTTTTATCTGGAACCTGTATTTGAAAAAAACGAAGATATGGTTTCCAGAATACAAGCTGCAAATTACCTACGCATCATTTATGACAGTCTTGGAGACTGGGAAAAATCAGCTGGATGTATGAGGTTCTTAGCTGATTACAAGAAATCGGAGGGAGAGAACAAGGCCATGGTTTCTAAGCTTGAGGACATGTTTAAAGATTACACAAACCGAAAACAGCAGAAACAAGCCGAGGAAGAACGTGTAATAGCCGTCAGACGAGCGATGATTATTGTTATCCCCATCACCTTAGCTATTGCTTTGACTATCTTTTTTGCAGCCAAAAGAAAAGGAATGAAAATGTTGAAAAAACAGCAAACGGAAGCAGACAAGATGATCGAAGTGTCAGAAATACAACACAAGGAGGAAATGAAACGACGGCAAGAAGAAACCGAGCAACGGCTAGAAGAGACCGAACGAAAGCATCAACAAAAGGTGAAGGAAATTGTAGATAGGCATGAAGAAGAGTTAAGGATGCATATAGATTTATCGGCAAAAGAGATAGAAAAGATTAGGAAGCGTCATGAGGAGGAATTGGAATCAGAGCGGTTGGCCTATCGGAAAGAACAAGAAGCATTAAGAAAAAGCCTCAAGCAACACGAAGAGCGGGTAAAAGAGTTGGAGACAAAATATGAGCATCACCATTCGGAAATAGTACAACAAGGATTAGCCTTCTCTAACGAACCGATTTGCCGAAAAATCAAAGACTCCATAAGCAACCTTCATCTCACTGCGAGAAGTAATTACGGAGACTACTATTATGTGAAACTTGACGAAACCGACAGCGTAGCCTTGGGTGAGGCCGTTGCAAAACACTTCCCCGATTTCAGGACAACACTGTATACATTACTGCCAAAAATGGACAACAAAGATTTACTGATGTGTTATCTTTATCTGCTCCATTTAAACAATCAGCAGATTGCCGTGCTGCAACAATGCCACAATTCCACCATTCACCGACGCTCGGAACAATTACAAAGAGACCTTAATACCGATGTTCCATTGCCCGAATTTGTAAGAAATCTGGCTTTCGGCCATGCTTGAAAAACGGCAAATCAAGTCTAAATACGATTATTTTTTATCTTAGTTAATTTGTATTTTATTGATTATCAATATATTTAACACACACCGTAAAAATGCAAACAAAATGCAAACACTATTGTGTCGGGGGTATGTAGGTGATACCTATTTTTGCATTTGATAATCTTAAACAAATACAAAATGCTAAAAATCAAGAAAACGGTTCTAATGCTCAGTTTTATTCTTTCGGGAGTATTTTGCTACGCACACGACGTAGCAAGAGCAGAAAAGAGGACAGAAGAAGGAACGCCTATTGAAATAATAGAAAAAGCCGTTTATGGAGGTATGGATAAAAGTAATTCAATTCTACCTACGCTTGACGGTCATGTGCTCACCGTGGTCTTCACCGAGAACCTCGGCCAAGTGGCCGTGGATGTGACCACTGCCTCGGGTGCACCGGTAGATGGAACTCTTCCTGCAAAGAGGAAAACTAATGAATTTTAACGACAAAGAATACATTATTAACAAAACAAAGAATCTCAAAAATTAAACGCC
>JAEEGJ010013083.1_pt1 | contig 20283 bp, 14 predicted proteins | sample 8958761 | NCBI WGS metagenome assembly JAEEGJ01 (sample SAMN16246546, study PRJNA631951) | gut metagenome | biome: gut microbiome; feature: rumen; material: RS-attached | host: Bos | place: Iran: Karaj | collected 2018-10 | reverse complement strand
TAATGATACCATTCTCTGAATACCACAGCAATAAATCATTTAAATCATTCTTAGATTCTTTTCTCCTTTCCATATTTGTCACCTTCTTTAGATACTGCTATAAAGCAGGTGCTGGTATGGATGCTCCGTCTACCACTTGCGGTGGCATAAAAAATGCTCCATCTATCAAAAGATAAATGGAGCTTAAATTAGTCATAATACTTCGGATGCATCTGTAACCGTGTTGCCAGTTGCTTTAAGATGTCGATCGACAACTTATAAAAATAAATGCTTATCATATGCCTAATTTCCCTTTCTGAATGAATCAGAATACTGATGATCAGATCAATACCTCTTACCGGTATATGCTTCACCTACATAAAGACATCTTTGGAAATCCCAGATGGTCGCCATCCAATCTTTTATTAACACGATTTCTTTTTCGGGAACAATCTGACCGGCATTAAGTGCATGTGCTATCTGATTGATATTCACGCCAATCTTGTTTATTTCTGCCGTAAATTCTCTGAGTTCTTTCGAATCATCGATTATCAAGAAGTACACTTCGGTCAAACAATGACGAGCATATTTTGAAAAACTTTTCATCTTTGCTTTTTTCATTCGAAGTTTAACAGCAGCTTCTTCTTCATCGGATAGATAGATAATGTGTGCATGTTTTCTTGTTCTGTTTGGTTTGAGCCTGTTCATTTTTTTGTCACCTCCTCTCTCAATTTGCGTCAAATAAAAATGCATAAGGGCTTGGGGTTACCTCAAAAATTTTGACAGCGAAAAGCTGTCAATTTGGCATGTGTGTATATACACATGCTGTGCTTGCGACTACTGATTAATGAAATTCGACCTACATATAAATGACATAGGATATCATCCCCAGTATCAGTAAAACCGCACAAAAAAGACACCCACGTATGGATGTCTTAATATCATAAAATATTCTGTTGATAATACTATTGTACTATACTAACTCTGTTTCGCAATACGGATTTAGGTTTTATTATGGTTTACGCACTTATCGTAATGTAGGATCTGCTGTTCACTTATCATTATGAAGAGCTGCTTCTTGTCACTACTATCTTATCACGCAGGAGATAAGAAATATACAGATGCAATTTTACCATCGCATTACTGATTCTTTACCGTTTGAAAAACTCTCATAAATGTCAGCGATCACATTTTTTTATGATACTATTTTATCGCGACCAGATTTCCTAAAACAGGAAATATGATGTACTAAAAATTTATTTAGCGAAGTTTTTTACAATAACATCTTAACATGACAAACCTATAAATGTAAGATTTGAAACTGTGTCATATCTCTACATTTATGCTAAAGTTTTCAATCCAGGAAGGATTACATCCAGATCTTTACGATACCATTTTAGCAAGTTAGATCGTCAAAATAAAGGTGCTGAAATTAACACGATATTAACTTGAAATGAGTTTTTTTAATTGGAACGATTTGAAAATTCATATATTTTTCCACGCAAACACAGTGCTCATTTTTCGTGATAAAGAAAAAAGTCGGGACCATCTCCACGACTTAAACCGCAATCTTACAATATCATCCTATCATCTGATATAAGGTATATCAAGGATGTTAGGACCCATAATGAAGCCATAATATAACCACGGCAACGCAACGATAATAACCATACAATTTAGCTGGGATATGAAAAAATATCATCCTATCTCATTGATCCTCTTAGCTATAAAAATACCACTGACATGAATCAGTCAAGGCAAATATATGCACGTAACTTGATCCACCTTGACGGATGAATGGAAGGGGTTAAGATCAAAAAAAGAGGATCGATAAAAGAATAATGAACGGAATATTTTGGTTATTACAGGCAGTTTAGTCAACGTGGATTAATCTTAAAGTATTCTACATGAGTGTTTTTTAAGAGTGAATTATTGGTGAGAGTTTCTTGATTTTAAGCCAAGTTTTTTAATGAGTCATTTTTCATTAGTTAGTAGTCGCAAGCATAGCAGTTGTATATACACAACTGCAGAGTGACAGCTTATCGCTGTCAATATTTGGGGCAGCCCCAAACCCCATAAATTATCATTTACATTGAACAGAAGAGAGGGGCATGACTTTAAAAACACACTCACTCTGATATCATCTTCTGAAAAATATCTCAATTTAAATATCTGTGAGCATGTTATAAATGCACTCATAATAACTCTTTTTCTGATTGCATATTTATGAAAAAATGTCATCAACACCGAAAAAGAACATGATTATTACATCGATACAGATAAATGAAAGAGGTAAGGATAAAAAATATAAGCATGTCCCGGTGAATGAAAGATCTATTATACAACTTGTTATATAGTCTTAGACATATAAATAAACAAAAACACCCAAATCATATGCAATGGTATCAAAAACAATTCAGATACCGTTTAGGCATTAAAATCGACCATTTAGACATAAAGCGTTGATTTGAAAACCTCATTCCCATAGTATTTAATCATGTATTGGGGGTAAAAACATCTACGCTAAAACTATCGATGAAAGGAACTTGACAGCCATGTTGCGTTCAACTAGACTCCTAACAGAACAGAACAGAACAGAACAGAACAGAACAGAACAGAACAGAACAGAACAGAACAGAACAGAACAGGCTTAATTACGCTCTTTTTTCAAGTTTATATTGTATGAGACATATTGACGTCAGATAAAAGGATCAGATGATCCGTTTTTCTGACGTTTTTCTTTTGTGGGAAATAAGATGGGTGTTGAGGGTATGGTGATCATATCGTTAGTCATATGTATTTTCTTATGCTGGTTCATATGGCTGATGAATTATCTAACATTGAAACACAAGATCGATGATATAAATAAACTACTCAAGCATTTCAGAATGAAGAATGACGGAGGTACTTATGAGAATTAAAAAGAAATCAAGATTAATGGCATTAATGATGACGGCAGTATTGATCGTTGTCATGTTGCCTATGAATGTGATGAAGGTACATGCTGGTTATTATTGTTCATGCGATGGCTTTGTAACTCCATCATCAGGTGATACAAGTATATGTGCAAGGTGTAATCATTCAAGAAGCGATCATTCAGGAGATCATTGCACATATGAGCCAGGTGGTGGTTCATCATCTCATACATGTCCACCGCATGAAGATGATATCGCTCCCTTTGGCATCTGTGACTGGTGTGGAGCTTCAATAGGTTCAAGTAGTTCCACAACACCCAGTTCTTCATCAAATACTTCTGTAACTGAAGAGATAGTCGAAGAAAATAAAATGAGTGCTGAAGAAGAACGCCTGGCAAGAGAGGAAGCTGAAAAGCAGGCACGTTTGGAAGAGTACAGAAAGAATTCTACTGTATCAACAGGTGGAAATGTTCTTAAGTCAACGATAGATGGATCATACACTGCAGTATCAGTAAGCGGTATAGCAGTAACAACACCAGTAGATCAGGCTGAAAAGAATTGTGGTCTTTCAGAAGGTGAAAAGTTATCAGTTACCACATGGGATATAACTTCTAAGAACAGTCCTGAAGCAACAAAGAGTTTGCAGGATGCAGCTTCATCTGTAAAAGGTGAGGTAGGTCCCACATTCCAGATAAATATCAATAAGATGAGTGATGGTCAATTGGTATCATTGGAAGGCACAAAAGGTTCTGTGAGTGTTACTGTTGGTATCCCTGATAACTTCTATAAAGAGGGTAGTGTTTATAGTGTTGCTGAAATTGGCCCTAATGGAAAATCTATTATCATATGGGATACAGATAATAATTCCCGTACGGTATCATTCCCTGCCGGTACCGGTAATAAAGCATACGTGTTGATCCGTATGGAGAAAAACAATACTGCAAAGTGTCCGCCACATCAAGACAGAAACTATGATGGAAATTGTGATATCTGTGGTATAAATCTCAATTTGCAGTTCTGTCCGCCGCACTTGGATATAGACGGAGACGGGAAGTGCGAATACTGCGGAGTGATCTGCGGAGATGCACATACCCATCAAGACAGGGATGGTGACGGAAAGTGCGATATTTGCGGATTAGGGTTAAAAGGCTCGGAATTATGTCCGCCGCACTTGGATATAGACGGAGACGGGAAATGCGAATACTGCGGGGTAATCTGCGGAGATCCTAAGAATAACAAAAATAATCCAAACGATGATGAGGATAAGAACAAGCCTAAAGATGATGATGACGATAAGGACAAGAATAAGCCGAAAGATAACGACAAGGATAAGGATAAGCCCAAGGATGAAGACAAGAATAAATCAAAGGAGAAGAACGATAATAAATCCAGCGTAAGCCGTACATGGCATCATGGGCATACTCACATAGATGACAACAGTGATGGCCTTTGTGATACATGTGGTAATATGATAAACAAGACTAATGCAACTGTTATAGCTGATAATGGAGAAATTGTCTCTACAATACCCGGCTCGTTTAATGCGCAATCCGTAGCAGGTGCAGCATTTACAACTCCGGCTACACAGGCAGCCCAGGAACTGGGATTATCTGCAGGTGAGAGTTTGAATGTATCTACATGGGATGTAACGTCTAAAAACAGTCCATTGGCATTTGAGAGCCTGGAGAATGCAGCTGCATTAGCAGGTGGAGAACTTGGCCCTGCTATACAGGTCAATATCAATAAGACATCCGGTGGAAAGCAGATACCGTTAAGTGAATCTAACGGTCAGTTAGGTATGACTGTTGGTATTCCAGATAGTTTTTATAAAAATGGCGGTATATATGCTGTAGTCCATGTAATCGAAGGTGGATCTGCAGAGATACTTAAAGATACTGATACAGATCCAAACACAGTATCATTCAATGCAGATGCTGGAAATGGTGCTTATGCACTTGTACGTTTGAAATAGATAAGTTTCCGAATTCTGAAAACGTGTTGACTTTTTAGACTATATCTCCGATAATATAATCAGAGGTTAGCCTCTCGAGAAGCACACTCGTAAAAATGCTTTATTTGCCTGTGAAGTGGAATCCGCGATGGGAGGCGGTGAACATGGAGGTTTACAAAGGTGGCAACTTACCATAGCCCATCTTAGCTTCGGCGAAAGAAAGTTGCATATAATGATGATAAAGCCCTGCAGTTACTGTAGGGCTTTTATCGTAAAGGGAGTATTAAATGGATAAGATTTATGAAGCAGCCGCCAAGTATGTTGCTTTATCTAATTATGAATACGAATTTGTACTATCGCAAAACAGGCGATGCCGAAAGATAAAGATCAGTTTTCATGATGAAGATTTCTATCACCTTGCTGGGTTGCAATATGTCAGAGAGATCGATATACCAAGAAATAGGAAAAAGACACTCGATGATATTGTGATTAAACACAAGATTACTGATGACATTCTCATGAAAAGTAGTTCATATCAAAACCCATTACCAGATAAAGATATAAAGAGTCGTATTGACCTTCTACGATTTCTTGAGGAATATATAGACACTGATAATATAATAAGAATCTTTAATACAAGAAACAGTGCAAAACTTTCTTCCCAAATAAATGCTGACTATATTATAGAAAGTCAATTAAAAGGTGATCCGAACGTTGTGTACATTTTTCTAAAACATAGAATTGAAGAGCCCGATTATTGTTGCGTTGTGTCATTTTTTAAAAAAGGGAATGCTGTATACGGCGGAGATATTCTATATTGGATGCGGAAAACAAAAATACTCGGAGATGAAGTCAAGGTACTATATCAACATAAAGATTTTAAAGGGTAATACTATGTGTGAAACAATAGATTGGTGGAGAAATTCTGGATACACATTTGGATACAGTCATTATTGATGATTGCTCAACCCCTTTATTTACTGTATTTGTGGGACTTGAACCAAAATTCAAATCCCCCTCTCGCTACTAACTGACGGTCCGCAAGCCTTCTATTTATGAGGGTTTGCGGATTTTTTTTCTCATAAGGTTTTTAAATTGTTGGATACTCTTGGATACACTTGGATACACTGTGGATACTTTTGATCAAGTTTGACAAAAAAGTGCGTAAAATCAACGATCTTTGAAGGGTGTATAGGCTTGAAGCCCCCCTCTCGTTTGACACAATTTAAAATTTCACCCTACAAAATAGGGTTTTTATCAAACGACTCTCAACTCCTTTACACAGTCTGTTGAAAGTGCTAAAGCCATAATTTCATGATTTTCTTTCTCAGATTTGAGATCAAATGAATAGTTCTTGGCTGTAGTTGCCGTTGATTTGTGTCCAACCTGTTCCGCGATAGATTCAAATGTTAATCCGGCATCACGTAATAAAGATACATATGTAGCTCTGATCTTGTGCATGGATTTTCTTGGTATCCCGATCTGCTTGCAGTAATTCTCAAGTCTTAAGTCGAGCGCACGATCATGGATCTTATCATTTTCATGTTTGGAATAGAAGAGCCACTCTGTTGAGATGTTTCTTTCTTCATAATAATTCCTTAAGAGTTTGAGTATGCTTATCGCATCGTCTGTCAAAAAGACTTCTCTTGATCCATATGAGCCCTTGGTATCATTCTCGTATATAACGTAATGATAGTTACCGAAACTCATATAGTCATTGGAAACATCAACAACATCTTCTTCATATCTGCGAACGTAAAGCCTTTTTCTTTCCCAGTCGATATCCTCCCATTTGAGTGCGACGATCTCACCTAATCTCAATCCTGTGAGAAAATCCAGGATTATTGCAAGCGGTACCGGATATGGCTTTGATCTGAAGTCATCCATGGCCGCCTGAATGATCTGGGTGTGTTCACCGCATATGAAGGCTTTCTGCCTTCCCGTTTTTCTTTTTTCATTGTGCAACGGTAGCTTTGTTGTATCGATATCTTCAAAAGGGTTCTTCTTTACATATCCCTTGCGCTTGGCCCATCTGTACATCTGAGAGAGGGGAGTCTTCATCTTTGAGTATGTATGACTGGTCATTTCATACTTACGGATATTGGTTGCCAACCACTGTTCCAGATCGACTGACTTGATCCTGTTAAGATCCTTTTGAGAGATTGGATCATTCAGATAATACTTGTGGTATGCTTTGATATCCTCTTTAATCGTATTGGCCTTCTGTAATGACGCGCGATATGCTTCGAACTCAGCCCATAACGACTGCATGGTATGAAATCTGCTCGGGTTGTAATGATCCAGTAATGCTCGTTCCAGATCCTCCCTTTTAGATTTGACTATGAGTCGGCGTCCAGTTTTGTTGGATTCATCAACAACATGAGTTCTCCATCTGCCATCGCTACCTTGATAGATATCGTACTTGTGTACTTTCGACAATATTTTATTCATGCATTCCTCTTTTCCGAGGACGCACAGATCGTCAATATCAATGATAGCATGCTCAGCATAGCATTTCAACAGAGCCAGTATGTCAGCCGGATCCGGTTCTTTTCTCTTATATGACATAGTAAGTCACCTTCTTTTGTACTGCACATGGCAGGTGACGGTATGAGTGCTTAGCTTCCGATACACTTATATATAAAAAGGACCCATCTATCAGTCTGCAATAGACTGATAAACGGATCCATTCATGTAAAGGGCTATTATGCACCTGTAACCGCGATGTGTGTTGCTTTAAGATGCATATATGCATCTTATCTACATGATCATGAGATCTATGTCGTATATAACAATGAGAATGCAATGATCCGCATTACATCAAGGAACTGAAAGAGCAGTTTATTCTTTGAAGGATCATTGTAATCGTCCTGTTCAAGATATGCGCTCAGATCCTCAGCAATGTCTAATACTTCATTCAGGCTTTGCAGATCTTCATAATCAAGGTTAAGATCAAGGACCATATGAATGAAGCTGTGAACTTTCTGCATGTTGTCAGCAGAGGGCCTCTGTACGCCTCTGAGCCAGCGTGAGATAGTATCGCTACTTACATCAAGAAGATCGGCAAGTTCACTGATACTGATCCCAAGCTTGTTCATAGCGGTAGTCATGTTGATGATAAGATAATAGAATTCATCTTTTTTCATAATTGTTTCTCCTTAAACAGTAGAAGGGACATCAGTAGTGATGCCCCCGGGTTAATAGGTTACATGCTTAATCCGAGATCCGTTCATCCTTGTTTCTATACTTAGCCTTGGATTTAGAGGTCTCGTTTCTTGACAGTAGTATGTCAATGTTCTTAGCGGCTATATTCAGTTGTTTGAGATTTGATACGTCTGAGTGATAAGAAGCATAAAGGTCGTCTTTTTGTCTGATAAGGTCATTGAGTCTGTCTGAGGTCTCTTTGTATGTTACTGAAGGTGATACACCCATCTGTGATAATATCTTGCAGGATGACTCAAACATGAGCATCTGACCAAGGTGAGCTTCCTTGTATGACTTGTCCTTACCGGAGTCAAGGTATGAAGCGTAGACTCCATTGTATTTTTCTTTATTCTCAAGATGCTCACATATGATCTTCAGCTTATCGATCTCAGCTTCCACAGAACGTATCTGATCACGTTTTTCTTTGATACTGACGGCCCATTCTTCCTGGGCTTTGGCTATCTGAGAGACTGATGTGATGGAGTGTTCGTTCAAGAAGGCATAAGTTGCAGCGATACGTTTTACCTCTGATATGGCAACCCTGTTTGCATAAGCTGGATTTTTTATCTTATCAAGTCTGTCATTAAGATCCGACAAAAGACCTACAACCTGTTTAGGCTTTGCAATATAGGGTGTGGCATCGACTGACCTGTATTTGATACGAAGGCTTATCGCATCATACGTGTATCTGTCACCTAGATTCTTAAGACGTATGAACCTTTGATCTGTTTCTTTTCTGACAGAGTATGATGGCGCTTCACCCTTGATCTCATAACCGACCTTATTAAGCATTGCCAATAGTTCATCAAATGTGGATACGAGAGGTATGAGAGAATCAATAGTATTCTTTAGTACCTGTCTGTGAGAGTTGTTGGTCTTGAGATCCTTGTAGTCATAGTAGGGTCTTGCTTTGTTCTCTCTATTGGTTATCACAGATAATCCATATGAGGCACAAAGGGTATCATTGATCGTCTGCATCTGTTTGAATGTATTGATGTTCTGACGGAACTTTTTATGATCAACGAATGATACCTGATTAAAGACTATATGATTGTGTACGTGATCCTTATCTATATGGGTTGCGATGACAAACTCATGAGCTCCATTTGTAAGTTCAAGAGCAAGCTTCTTACCTATCTCATGTGCGGTCTTAGCATCCACCTCACCGGGAGCAAATGCCTGTATGAGATGCTGAGCCTTTACCGAGCCATGTCTGCTACCCGAGTCCGCTGTCTGGGCAAACTCAAGGTCAGCAGTATGTACGCTGCAGGCAAATGATGAAACATAAAGCTCACCATCTGTCTTATCTCTGTCAACTATGTAGTTGATGCAGTCGAGGACGGAGTGGCGGATAGGATGTATCTTTGAAATTGCCATATGTTGTTCATCAGTCCTATTACTATGTTTATAGTTTCTTCAGAGACACTGCCACATGAGTTGGCAACATGAGCTATCTGGTTGATGTTGTGACCGATCTTATTTATCTCATAAGTGAACTCTTTAAGCTCCTTGGAATCATCAATGACAACAACATATCCGTTTATCAGCATTTGCCTGCCGTAATCAGAGAAACTGCTTATACCGCTCATCTGCATACGCTTCTGTACAGCCTTCCATTCAATATCACTTAAACGTACTTCCTTCTTTATCTTTCTTTTTCTTCCAGTCTCATAGGGCTTCATGTTTTGACTCCTTTCTTAAAAGTAAACGGTCGATGTAAAGGTAAAGGGTTTGGGATCATCCCAAAGAGTTCGACAGCCGAAGGCTGGCGATCAGCATTTGGTGGCCGGCCAAATGCTATGCTTGCGACTACCCAAAAATGAAAATTACCCAGATTCAGACCCGGGTAAAATGCTTGAGTATATACCGCTATGATGGCAACAAAAAAAGGCACCTGGATAGATGCCTTTAAAGTTTGCTCATGTTAATTATATAACATACATTTCCTGTGTATCAAGAATATTGTATTCCCAAGTTATTCCCTCTTTATTCCATCAGGATTGATAAGTCCGCCATTTTTATTTATTACATCGATGAAATAACCATCTGGCAGAGTATCAAATTCAAAACGACATCCCAATATATAAAGATCTGGAGTAATATTTATCATTGTACCCATATCGGTTTTTGCATCAATATCACGTTTAACATAATCCCCAAATATATTAAAGGCATAGTATGAACCGTTTCTTATATATGCATATCGGGTGGTCATTTTTTTGATTCTGTAAACATTATCACCCTCAGGTATATAGTGTGATGAGCATTTGATGAGTATCCCGTCCTGGTAATAATCAGATAGACTATCGTCAGATTCATAGAAGAACCTATCTGATTCAATGTCGTATCTAGAATGACCGCTAGGCTTATCAGTAAATATTTTCTCATAAACATGATCAGATATTTTGGTTGCGCATACTTTATTCTCTAGCCATTTTGAATATCTGTAGATACAATTCGGATCACTTACGACAAAAGAACCGTTGATGATATCTATTACCGTAATGGATAATCCAGTTTCAAAAATATCATCTATTAGGTATCCGTCTACTCCGACGATCCCGGAATCATAAACTATATCATCACCATGAATGACTATTATATAACCGTCATACGCCTTTATGCTTTCAACACGTTCGCCTATCTCTATAGGATCATACTCATCACAGTTATCTGCATCAAAGATCCTTATGGTACCCATGTCATTTAAAAACAGGTATCGGCCATCAAGAGAGTAGCATAAGCAGGCCTCATAATAAAGACTGCTTTGGATTGGTTCGAATTCCGGTGATGAAGATTCTATGTCATCTGTGCTGAATACATACAATGAGTTTGGCTTATCGAAATTCTTTATCGAACTGCCATCAAAAGTGATGACTGCAATTTCTTCACTTTGGCTGTTATAGTCAGCACTGATACATCTGTGGCCATAAGGCAGTCTGAAATTATTGAGAAGTGACATATCCTCAGCGGATAATACAGCCACATAACCGGTGCTGTATATAACGATAATCCTGTTATCACTGATGTTTAATACATGTGTTATGGATGGTGGAGGAGGGCAGGTGTATTTAGTAAAGGTCCTTTGATCAAGTCGATATATGTATGCTTTTGTTGAGTCAAAGGAGGTATTACCATAGATTATGTAGTTGGAACTCTCTGCGTGAGACATTATCTGGTGATCTACGTACAGGTCATGTGTGTCCAATATCTCTCTGTCAGAAATACTGATGTCATATAACCTGCTGTATGTAACTGCGAATAACATTTCGTTATTACAGTTTAAGGCAATGAATCTGTTTGTATCATAAAGGGTGATCAGTCTTTTTATGTGTAATGATTTAAGATCAAGGATATGAATAGAATCACCAAAGGTAAAGTAAATGGCAGTATCTGTCATAACGGATGCCAACGTACCATTGGGCATATCATTAATCGGATCATCAAAGTATACAGGAACAGACTCTTTTGACGTGCATGAGTAAACATATACACATGAGTCCAGATCGTTTGCTTTGGCTATAAGGAGGATAAGTCTGTTACCTGAATAGTATAGTTTTGATCCATCAAGCAGATTGGAAGGTATATTTACATAGCCTTTTGACTTAAGAATGCTGGAAAGACCTATATTTAAATGGATGGGTTGCATTTCTTTGGTCTCGATAAACAACACAGGTGGATATGAAGAATAATCAGGAACCTTTGGATTTTTGTGTGAGAGATCATATATGAATACATTATCCAGGTCATTTATAATGATCAGTCTGTCATCTTGAGTGATAGAATACAGTTCATGAACAGCACCTTTACCGTATGTACGTATGGTCAATTTCTTTTCTTTAAGATCAAATATATAGAAATATTCGGGAAAGAATCCACTGTCATAAAGGAGCATATACTTGCCGCTTGGAGATAGCTTAACAGTATCCACACCATCAAAGTAAAGAAGATTTTCTGTTGACATTATATTCATGATGAAAGAGTAGATTAGGGATCCGGAGTTAATATCATATATTCTTATGATGCCGGATTCAGAAGCCAAAACAACATCACACATGGCTGGTTTGTTTTCGTACACAGTAAATATACGACATGGTCTTCTATAAGATCCAAGTGAGAATGCTATATCGGAAAACTTACAGTTTTTAAACACTGAAGCAGATAAGTTATCAGCGAACTGATACATTGTCATTGGCAGATTAGAAAGATCAAAGCCATCAAATGTAAAGCCACTAAGTGAACCGTTATTGAATGCTGACAGCATTCTGAACAGATTATTTATATAGAACACATCATCCTTATCAGGACATGCATCGAGCAGGGACTCAAGCCTCTTAAGATCACACAGACCTGACTTGTCTGCTATCTGTTTTGTCAGATCAAAGGTGTTGATGTCCATGAGTGTATGGGCATACTTAAAGTAAAGGGACTCGGAATCCCATATGGTCTGACGATATGTTAGTATCCTGAATAAAGAAGCAAAGTAGTCCTTTATATACTGATGAACGAAGAACAGATTACTATCCAGATCCTGCTGAAGGAAAGATAATTCATCTACAAGAACTTTTATAAGATCTGAACCGGATCTTATCAGATCGGTAGCCAAAGAAGAAAGTGAACCTCTAAGATCATACTTATCATTAAAGTGTTTATCTGATGCCTGGTCAAAGGGAGCTGTAAGACTCTTTATCTGTTCAACGATATCATCTAGCATGACGGGAGTTATATAGAACGAGTCGTTCATCTCCATGAGCGCAGCGATGGCAGGCATGATGAAATCAAACAGAAGAGGAGTATAGTCGGGTAAAGGCTCTTCTATATAATCGGAGTCCTTTATACGTGTAAGTTCATTGTATATGGATCTGTTTCCGTTACAGAACTCATAAAGGATAGCACCCTTAGTGGTAGCATCTTTAACACCGTTTTCATGGTTAGATACATACATCAAAAGAAAAAGAGGATTGTGTAAGAGCTCATATGTCTGATCTGACACATCAAAAGGTGCGTTATGAGCATTCAGATAGTCATTGAGTGTGCTATCTGCGATACCGCTGGCATATATATTGTCAAAACCATCAAAAGACTTGTTAGAATCATAGAAAGGTCTGCTTGTTAAGATGATCCTGACATTCTTATATTTCGAAAGCTTGATTATTTCTTTTTTGATCCTGTCTCTGGAAACAGAACCAGCCACATTTGATATCTCATTAAATCCATCAAGAAGGAAAAGAACCTTCTTAGGAGCATATTCATAGTCGAGTGCATAAACGAGTTCATCCTCTATAGAGAACGGGTCAGAGTTAAGATCCTTATGAGAAGAGATGATCTGTCTCTTAATACTCTTTATAAGCTCTGAAAAGATGTACGATCCGGACTGCGATATGTTATTGTTCTTCAGTCTGTTAAGTGTAATAAAGATCGGAATGTATAGAGTATCATCATCTTTCATGATCTCGTTGAGCTCATTGATGAGCAGAGTGGTCTTTCCAATGCCTCCCTCGCCAATGATAAACAGGTTATTATCATTATTCAGATAAAATGACATCTCTTTTGAGTCATTTCCGAGATATCCATATGTGGGTAGATACTTATCTGCTCCAAGAGTAAGAAGCATCGATTGTATGCTCGATGCATGGAAGCGTTTTTCATTGTCTTGGATATCCTGGTATAAGGTATCAGAGACTGCTTTAAGAAGAGAATAGAAGGCGGACACCTTTTTATCATCCTTGTGAGAACCGCTTCCATCGATCCTATCGAGTTTATCCTTGATAGTGCCATAATCAAGGGTTTTGGCATTTTTATACTTTTCTCCGTATTGCTCCAGGTCTGATTCCTGATTCAGAAGTGTTTCTTTAAGGACTTCATATAATCTGCGTGAAAAATCCGGAATATCTGTCAGCTGTTTCTTCTGATATAGATCAAGATTATCTGCAGATGTAATCGTATCACAAAAATCTTTATCCAGTTCAGCGATGACTGCAGCATTACGTATATTCTTTTTGATATTTCTGATTATCATATCTTCAGAAAGGGCAGATTTAGCCATTGCCTTTGTGATATTGCTGCCCTGGCGTAATGCTTTGATCTTATCGATATGATATGTTGTGAGAGTATCCTTATCAACTTCAAGAACCGTACAGATAAATCTCTGTACAGATCCGAACTTCGAGCTTTTGGCAAGATCGATATACTTTATTGCTTCAAAAGTTGTAAGTAAACTCATACACGCCTCCTGTAGGATAGGTCATATCCATTATAACATTATCATGAGCGGTGCAGATACCTGAGGATAAAATAAAACTGATCAAATAAGAGAATTATTCTAAAAGAAGTCAAGACAGTAGTATCATGTGAAAATCCGATAGCAAGTTATATCGGAACATAAAATAACATTGAAGCAAAATAAAAAATGTGCTATACTACGCTAAAAGTCGGAGAAAAAAGTCGATTTAGCGAGGTATATGATAGTTATGTTGGTTGCACGTGAGAAAGAAAAGAGAGTTTTGCTTGATGCATTAAAAGCTGAAGAAGCCCAGTTTATTGCTGTTTACGGACGAAGAAGAGTAGGGAAAACATATTTAATTCGTCAAACATATGATGGTCAGTTTACTTTCGAACACTCTGGCTTAGCTAATGCTGATAGGAAAAATCAAATTCATGCGTTTGCCGCGTCATTAAAAAGATCGGGACTAAAAGTGAATAAAGAACCTACCAACTGGCTTGATGCTTTCGAACTTCTAAAGGATTTGGTGGAAAAGTCTAAGAATAAAAAGAAAATACTGTTCATAGACGAATTATCGTGGATGGATACACAAAGAAGCGGCCTGCTTATTGCGTTGGAAAATTTTTGGAATGGATGGGCCAGTGCAAGAAAGGATGTTGTTCTTATCGTCTGCGCATCTGCTACATCGTGGATGCTTGATAAGATAATTCATAACAAAGGCGGGTTGTATAATCGACTGACAGGTCAGATAAATTTAAAGCCGTTTAAATTATATGAATGCGAGGAGTATTTGAAATCAAGGAATATCATAATGGAAAGATACGATATTCTAGAGATGTATATGGCTATAGGTGGTGTTCCTTTTTATTGGACATATATTAAGAAAGGCTTAAGTGTTGCGCAAAATATTGATGCAATGTTTTTTGCTGATGACGCGCCGATGAAAGATGAGTTCAAATACCTGTATGCCTCTTTATTCAGAAATCCACAAAACTATATTACTGTGGTAAATGCGTTAGGCAAAAAGAAAATTGGATTAACGAGAAATGAAATATCAGAGGTAACTAAATTACCTAATTCAGGGTTTTTGACAAAAATACTTGATGAGCTGATTAGTTGTGGCTTTATAAGAAAGTATACCATGTTTGGAAAGAAGACAAAGGATGCCATATACCAATTGACAGATCAGTATTCGTTATTCTATTTTCAATTTTTGCAGAAAAAATCAACAGATGAGCATTTTTGGACAATTCAACTTGATACTTCGACAAGAAATGCATGGTGCGGTAATGCATTTGAACGGGTTTGCTTGGATCATGTATCTGAAATTAAAGCCAAATTAGGAATATCAGGTGTATTAACAGAAACTCATTCCTGGATTAGTAAACCTGACGCTATTAAAAAAACAAAGGGTGCTCAGATAGATTTGGTTCTTGCAAGGAAAGATAGAATAATTAATCTGTGTGAGATGAAGTATTCCTTCGGTAAATACACATTTACAAAAAAAGATGCTGATTCGCTTCTTAATAAAATAGCAGCAATAAAAAATGCTTCTGAAACCAAATGTTCAATACATCCGGTTTTGGTGACACCATACGGCTTAACTGAAGGTGTTAATACCGGTCTGATTCAGGCGGTGATAAAAGCGGAAGATTTATTTGTTAAAATGGTATAATGCGCTAAATATATCTTTTTATATGCGATTTAGCGTGGTATAAAAACTATGGTGGCCTTCGGCTAAGCAGATTAAATCAGAATAGAACTGAGGAAAAATATATACGGATTAGATAATTATGGAATGGTGTCGATGCCACGAGCCTCCTTTCTTACGCTATTTTTTTGCCCGACACGTCTTCAAGTCCCTTCTTCCGCACGAATGAAATTCATGAAAAAGCTTGAGATTTAGCGGGTCTCGGGCTTTTTTCTTTTCCGAAAAAATGATGTTTGAGGGGTTCCTTTTGATCACTATTCTCGTAAGAATTTTGTATTTAAGAATTAGATAAGAATTATACAAAAATGGTGTGTCTGGTCATAAAGCGACTAGAAATGCAACTATAAATACGAATTGTGTTATTTGTCTAGTTGGCGGCATATTTTAGAGTTTATGTTTCTGATACTATGACATCAGAATTGATCAATCGGAAACATTAACCCAAATGCAGGCCTGCATAATTCTTATTTTCAAGGAGAAAAGAATTATGCCAAAAAAAGACACATTCTATTTTAGTATGAGTGAGTTCCTCAGTATGAGCGAAGTTGAACGCATCATAAAGATACATGAGCATCCGTCACAGTACTATGATGAACTCAAGAGACGACAGAGAACACTGGAAAGAACATTTAACAGGAATTTTGACGGTCTTGTAAAAAACAAGACAGATGCCATAATAACAGGACCTACAGGACAGCATTCCGATCCGACTGCAAGAGCAGCATTAAATGAATTGGAATATACCGCATTATTTGAAGACTGCGATGCAAATACTATGAAGATGGTTGATCTTGAAAGATCTCCACAGATCAAAGGGATAATAACCCTGAAAATGAGTCTCCTTATTTATGAGACTGCTCTGGAACTCTTTCCTGAAGACGTGCGTGATATATTGTACTACCGTATTCAGAATGAAAAGATAGACTCCATAGTCAGAGCAGTTAATATGGGAAAATCATATGTAACGAACAGGATAACGAAATCATACAAGGAGATCCGTGAGAAGGCAGTGGAAGCTGCGGGTATATGTGATTACGTAAAAAAGTCCAAGGATAAATAAATCATATCTTAATAAGGTATGGCAACTGATCTCATATGGAATAAAGGTGGAATAAGACGGGAATTGAGATTTATTTACAACATAATTTTCGATGTTATAATAGTATCATAAAGATATTGGGAAGAGACCAGCGATGGTCTCTTCTTTGTTTTATATCGGGAAGGAGGTGCCACATGAAGACAGGTATAAGAGAATTCAGAAAAGAACATGATTGCAGAAGCTGTCTTTACTATATGAACCTATGTAAAGCACGGCAATACTGTGTGTATGATTTTCTTCCAGAAGACGCTCTGGAAGAAGATGTTGAACTGTTTATTGTAGGAGGATGATTATGGAACAGGAAGTAAACATGAAAATAGTATGTATAGCTTGCCAGTCGGCAAAGGATGTATCACATGTGTTTGCACATGCAGTGAAAGAGTATTATGAGAAGCATATAAACATGAATGATACTGATAAGGGCAAGATATCAAAGCCGACCAAAACAGAAACACGAGGGAAACTGGTCAAAGTCAAAGATCTGAGAAAAGACGGATCAGAGGTTCAGTTTACGGATATGGGACCAGACGACTTAAAGCAGTTCAGAAGATATGCAAAGGAATACGGTGTATCATATGCAATGGAGAAAAGAAATGACACAGACCCTCCGACATATCTGATATTTTTTAAAGCCAAGGACGGATTTGTTATAGAAAAAGCCGTTTCGAAATATGTAACGGACACCCTGATCAATAACGATAACAAGGAAGGTCTTCATCATAAACTTGATATTGCCAAGGATATGGTAAGCAAACAGACAAAGAAGATCAGAAACAAGGAACATGTCAGGTAAGATGATATCTGATAACCAGATATGGAATAAACGCGGAATAAGTCGGGAATCAGATATTCTTTACTCCATAAAAATCAGGTGGTAACATAGTATCATCAAATATATGTCATAAAACTGACCGGATAGCTATCCGGCTTTTTTTATGCCCAGAAAGGAGGCTCAAAATGTTAAAGAACAGGATCAGAGGAAAGCCTAAAAGGAAAACAAACAGAGCAAGGGATTCGGATATTGCAGGAAAGATAAAGAATGATATCGGTAAACTCAAAGAAAAAGGAGTCAGAAATTTACGTGATAACTGGAAAAGACTCATCCCATATTTCATATTTGCATATATAGGAGATAAGTTATCATTCCTGTACAGGTCAGCACCTGCACAGAATCTGTTAGACAGATTTGCATATATGTCCGGATCTTTTATCAGGATATTTGACTGGCCGATTCTTAGTCTTAACAGAACAGATATCCTGGCTGGAATCCTGACTGCGGTAGTGATAAGGTTGCTTCTTTATATGAAGCTGATGGATGCCAAGAACTATCGCAAAGGAGAGGAATACGGTTCTGCAAGCTTTGGAAATGAAAAAGACATAGAGCCGTTTATCGATCATGATAATCCATATAATAATCTGCTGTTGTCAGATATTGTGAGATTATCAATGAACCCGAGGATGAAGGATCCGACAACGAACCGAAATAAAAATGTTCTGATAGTAGGTGGAAGCGGCTCGGGTAAGACAAGAGGACACGTAAAACCCAACCTGATGCAGATGTTTGGCTCATATATAATCACAGATCCAAAAGGGAGTGTGATCTATGAGACGGGAAAACTGCTAAAAAGAGGCGGATACAAGATTAAAGTGCTAAATACGATCAACTTTAAAAGATCAATGCATTATAATCCGTTCAATTACATTAAAACAGAGACTGACATAATGAAAGTGGTGGATGCTTTTGTGGCAGGTACCACGACAGGAAAGCAGCAGGGAGAGCAGTTCTGGATAGATGCTGAAAAGCTCCTGTATAACGCTCTTATCGGCTATATCATGAAGGAAGGGCTTGAAGAGGAAAAGAACTTTTCTACCATGCTTGATATGATCAATGCAATGGAGATAAGAGAAGATGATGATGAATTCAAAAATGCCATAGATTTCATGTTTGAGGCTCTTGAAGAAGAGGATCCTGAGTGTTATGCAGTCCTGCAGTATAAAAAATTCAAGCAGGCGGCCGGCAAGACAGCCCGTTCTATAATGATCTCAGTCGGTGCAAGGCTTGCCAGATTTGATATCCCTGAAGTGAGGGAGATCATGAGTTTTGATGAGATGGAACTTGATAAGTTAGGTGACAGAAAGACAGCACTGTTTATCATCATCTCAGATACAAGCAAGACCATGAACTTCATGGCAAACATAATGTATACGCAGATATTCAATCTTTTGTGCGAAAGAGCAGATAACGTATATGGAGGTGAGTTACCTGTACCTGTACATTGTATATTGGATGAGTTCAGTAACATAGGTCGCATACCTGATTTTGAGATACTGATATCTACTATTCGAAGCAGAAGGATATCTGCATCAGTTATCTTACAGTCACTTGCTCAGCTAAATAACATTTATGATAAGGCAGCAGACATCATATCGGATAACTGTGATACATTTTTATTTTTAGGAGGTAAAGGTAAGACCCTAAAAGACATTTCAGATCTTTTGGGGAAAGAGACCATTGATCTATATAATACCTCAGACACACGCGGATCGAACCGTTCATACGGACTAAACTACAGCAAGGTCGGAAGGGAGTTACTTACCCAGGATGAGCTTGCCAAGATGCCGGGAGGGAAATGCATAGTGCAGGTTCGCGGTGTGAAGCCTTTCTATTCCGATAAATATGACATTACAAAGCATAAAAGGTACAGATACTTATCAGACTATGACGATAAGAACACCTTTGATCTTGAAGGTTATATAACCGGGAAAGCAACCATAAAAAACGAAGACATTTGTGAAATGTATGTGGTCAGGTAACTGGCCATTTTTTCGTTTCAGAAAGCGAGGTATATTATGGCATTTTTTACTAGTGCGGTAGGTACATTATCTACACTCGTAACAGCAATCGGAGCAGGCCTTGGTGTTTGGGGTGTCATCAATCTCTTAGAAGGTTATGGACAGGACAACCCCGGATCAAAGAGTCAGGGCATCAAGCAGTTTGTCGCAGGTGGTGGAATCATCCTCATAGGTACACAGGTAGTGCCTATGTTGGCTGAACTGTTTGGCTGATGGAAAAGCTGTTAGAAACAATCATAGAGTACATCAGAGATTTCTTGATGGGCGTCTGCATTGATAATCTTACATCCATGTTTGATTACGTGAATGAGAGGGCCGGTGAGATAGCATCAAATGCCGGCCAGACAC
>JAEEGJ010013080.1_pt1 | contig 20287 bp, 14 predicted proteins | sample 8958761 | NCBI WGS metagenome assembly JAEEGJ01 (sample SAMN16246546, study PRJNA631951) | gut metagenome | biome: gut microbiome; feature: rumen; material: RS-attached | host: Bos | place: Iran: Karaj | collected 2018-10 | reverse complement strand
TACTACCCGCAGCTGAAGGCGCTTGCTGAGTCTCCGGTGGAAGCCATTCGCAAGATTAGCGCACTCGGTGCAACGCCGGCCTATTTGAAATCTGGAGAAGAGACTTTTGAACATGCCGATTTAGTCTGGAGTCTGTTTGCTGTAGCGAAGACGAATGCCCTTGGCGAAGCGGCGGTTTGGACATCAAACGTATCGCAGGTTGCGTTGAATGCCGATACAGTTTCTTTCAAGGCGCTGGATCGTGATACAGTTGCCGTGTTGACCATTGCTGCAGATGGCTACGAAAAGTCCATTTGGGTTGCCTTGATGTCTCGCTCCAAAAAGAATCTGGATTTTTCGAAGGTGGAATGGGATTATACAAAGCCCTTCACATACGATGGAAAAGCAAAGTCAGTTTCTTTGAGCGGCCTTCCAGAACAGGTGAAGGCTACTTATAGCAACGACAGCGCAACGGTTCCCGGGACATACGTTGCCCGCGTGACGCTGCAATACGATACAGCCCAGTACAATGCGCCGGTCTTCAAGGATAGCCTAAAGTGGGAAATCAACAAGGCGACGCTGGATCTTTCCAAGGTGGTGTGGACTAAGACTGTTGAATTCGAATTTGATTCTACAGAACATTCCGTAAAGCTTGAAAATATTCCGAAGCAGGTCACGGTCGATTATGCAGACGCCTCGCAGACAAAGCCGGGTGAATACCATGCAATAGCAGTGCTTCGTTACGATACCACGCTGTATGTGGCCAAGGGCTATAAGGATTCCGTGCTCGTCTGGAAGATTACGGATGGCAAGGTGAATGTTGTTGCGGCAATTCCCGCCCAAAACCATGTGAACTTGAATTATCTCGGTGCAAAAACTTGGGCACTTGAATTTACGCAGAATGTTCCTGCAAACGCCAAGGTCACTGTAGTTGGCATTAACGGCAAGAAGATTCCGACAAAGGTAATGCGTGGCGCCCAGAGCATTATCCTACAGGATATGCCCGCAAACGGCATCGCCATTGTCCGAGTCGCTTACCCGGGAATGTCGAAGACGTTCAAAATAATTCTTCGCTAGTGGGTTTATCGCATCACTCGAATGTAGTCGACAAGCATTTTGTTCGGGAATTGCGCGTCGTCTACTTCGAATCCGAGCCCGTTGCCAGCAACAGCGATAACTCAAGATACAGAAAACACGGGATTTAAGCAGGGCGGACCATCGCAAAGAAACTTGATTGCGCAAGCCCTTCTGAAGCTATTTATTGACATGTTTATCAAGAAAATTTTTCTTTAAATTAATAGTTTGCATTTTTGCTACAAAATATTTCATTAGTCTGCAATAATTTATATTGACGCGAAGTAACATTACCATATTCACACTACAACGTAAGAAATCATTATGTTCAGCATCAACTGCCTAGAAATCACCGCTTCGAAAAGTCAATGGGAAGAAAACAAGTCCCTTTATAAGAATCTACTATCTAATAAAGATTATGATGATTTTGAAAACGACAACGTCAATCACGAACCATTCCGCAAACGATTCTTTTTTAACGATTTTTACAAGAAAGAACAGCATGGTAATTTAGAAAAGAATCAAAATCGAGCTCTGCCGGACAATTTCTTTGGCGATAAAATCAATGTTCAAGCTATTGTCGGAAAAAACGGTAGCGGGAAAAGCAGCTTGATGGATTTGATGTACATGGCGATAAACAATTTTAGTTACATGTTTGAAAGAGGTCATGATAGACCAGGAGCAGATCCTCTGTATTACATTCCTGGGCTCTATGTCAACATATACTTTTCCTACATTTATACACCCACACATACCGAAATTTATAATCTACAATGTATAGGGGATGTTGTTAAATTCCATAATGATAATGCAAATGACAATAACACTGACAATGAGTCAAAAAAAATAAATTACACTTTTCGTTTAGATGATGTCAAACCTTTTGACGAAGATAAGATTCCGGAGCTAGTAGAAAATTTCTTTTATTCGATTGTATCTAACTATTCTCTTCAATCTTTTATACATTCAAATTATAAAAGAAAAGTCATCTTTTCGGAAAACGCCGAACATACAATATCAAATAAAGAAGTAGAAGCCTCTTGGATTAACAGCATTTTCCATAAAAACGACAGCTACATACGGTCTATTGTATTAAATCCCTTTAGAGGAAATGGCAGAATTAATCTCGAAAACGAACTAGAGCTATCAAAAGATAGATTGACAGCATTGTTGTTATGGTATAAACAGGAAAAAATTTCTCGTTACAAGAATACTCGAATTCCATTTTTTCCATATGAATATGAATCATTCTCATTTTGCTACAAAGACGGTTTTATTCGGGAAAAAATAAAAAATCATTTTAAGTTCAATAAAAAATATAATGATTTTGACAAAAACATAGATAATGATTCAAAAGTTGAAGAATTTACAAACAAATTACTATCAAACAATGCAAGTTTTTTATCTTTATTTCTAGATGAATTTTTCATAGAGAAAAAGAATCTATCATCCATTCACAAAATGGCTTGCGCATACATAATTGCAAAAATTCTTTCCATCGTAAATAAATATCCATCTTATCTCAATTATCGAAATATTTATTCATTTGATTTTTCTGAAAATGGTGAATTAACGTTAGTCAATCATCAAGAAAATCTATTTATAGAACTCTTTGATTTGTTAAAAAAAGATACTTCGCATATCACAAAAAAATTGAGAAGAGCTATAAATTTTTTAAGAACAACAATCAATGTAAACTTAACACAAAATATTTCAGATACAGAATATTTCACCAATTTATACCAATGGTATGTTAACATTTTTCCCAATTACTACGCAGAACATTTAAAAGACAAACACGCTGAATGGTTTAAATATCTCTCCCCATTTAATCATGCCAAAGCTATCAGCGATAAACTTCCCCCCTTTATATCCCCTGCGAGAATAGATGAAAGCCTTCCACCATCCTTCTTTTATTACGAACTATATGTAAATAATACGGAAAAGGGTCAAACAAAAATCCCTTACAGGAATTTAAGTTCCGGTGAAATACAAATGCTTCAAACACTTTCTATACATACATACCATATGGAAAACATTTTTTCAATATTTGAAACAGACGCCCCACGTCCTAAATATTCTGCCGTAAACTTAGTTTTTGACGAAGTTGAGATTTGCTTTCATCCTGAATACCAAAGAAATTTTGTAAAAAGAATATTAGACCTATTAGATTCTTTGGAATATAATCACTATTACATAAATGTTTTTCTTATAACTCATTCACCCTTCATTTTATCAGATATTCCCGCAAGCAACGTCCTATTTTTGGAAGATGGAACACAAAATGTATCGAAGAACAAGAAAACTCTCACATTCGCTCAAAATATTGGCGAAATGATGTATGATTCCTTCTTTATGGAAAAGACTATTGGAGATTTTGCAGAAGCCAAGCTAAAAGAATTAATAAAATGGAAGCAAGGTAAAGCCTCCAAAATAAGAACAAACGAAGAAGCAAAGCGTATATTGGATTTAATCGGCGACCCAGTCATCAGAAGTTTAATTGAAGAAATCGGGAAAAAAGATGGAGACGTCGCATGATAAAAATCAAAATGCCACAACAACTAGGCAAAGAAAGCATTGAAGAAATACACTGGAATTGGTTTTTGACCAAATTCAATGGTATTCGGAATAAAAAAAGAAAAGACAACATCTTAAAATACGTACTAGGAATAAAAGAATCAGACCTAGAAACATTAGTAAAAAAGCCGTTAAACGATCCTAACTTTATACAATTAAACACAGCAATAAGTGCACGACTCAAGGCTCACGAAACACATCCTAGCCACAAAAGATGGCTTAAATCCATAGAAAAGATATTCAAATATGATGATTTTACCGAAGACAAATCAGGATGGAATTCATACGCATATTTCAAAGCAATGGGAATAAATGTGTGTCCCTATTGCAACCGAACGTATGTTTTTGTTGTTGACAAGACAGAAAAAATTATAAAAAAAGGAAAAGAAACAGAGGTAATTACAGAAAAGATTACAGCACCACAAATAGATCACTTTTTTCCACAGGATAAGTTTCCTTATTTGGCCTGTTCTTTATATAATTTTATTCCCTCTTGCAGCGTTTGCAATCACACCAAATCAAATAAGGTTGAGGATATAATCAATCCCTATTTCGAAGGATTTGAAAAGGACGGTTCTTTCCGAGCTTCGTTTAATGACCACGAACAAATAGATTCGCTCAAAAATGTGAATATAAACATTCGAAAAACAACACCCTTTTCATTGGATCCAATAAAAAATAACGAAGAAAAGAACAAATGCATACGTATAAAAAATTCTATTGAATTATTTCATCTAAAAGAAATATACAACGAACACAAAATAGAACTTAACGATTTATTTGAAAGATATCGCAATTACTGTCAGCCAAAGAGAAAAGATATCTTACGACTATTCAATGAAGATGAGTTAAAAAATAATATCGAGGAGCTTACTGATAAGCAAATTGACGCAGTTCTTTCACTCTACGCAAAAAAAATGAAGAATATGTTTCTCGGGCTCCCTCTCGGTGCCGAAGGCAAAGAGTATCCTCTTCGAAAGTTCAAGGAAGATATCATCAAGCAATTAGATGAAACGAGAAAGGATATGAAAAAGTAAGTAGATGTCCCAAACAGGACCGAGAATGACGCATTCCGTGGCAGTGTTCGGCAGCACTCGCCGACGGCGCGCTTTGCTTAAATCTGCTTATAACTTCTAGGAATGTTCAGGCGCCAGGTGCCTGAACCAAAAGATTTTCCGCGGGTTACGCGCTTCACGCGGAGTTCGAGGAAAGTTTCCGATTCTCGAACAAAAGAAATCCTGGACGGCGTTTTTACGCCCTTGAAATCCTTGTATTCTTTAATAACAAGTTTTTCCGTTTTGCCGTCACGGCCAAGCGTTTCTAGCCAAAGCACCTCGCCGTCCTTTTCGGCATAGGTATAGCGGCGGGTCAGTGCATCGCGAGCTTCGTGAATTTTGACCACGGAAGAATTTGCGCGAGCAGAATCAAAGTTTGCAGAATCAACACCCGCGGATTCCAGACCTGCGCCAGACACCACGGAATCGCGTACCGAGACTTCTTCGAGATTTTCCGGCAGCACCTTGCCATCGAACAGCCCTGCGACTTGATGAATATGCACCAGCGGAAGTGACGGATCGTTCAAAAGCCCGACCATGTAGCCTGCGCCCTTCACATACATTTTTTCCGTGGGGAAAACCATCTGCCAGCCTTCTTCGAGCCACAAAAGCGAGGCTACGCCTATGCCAAGCGTGCCAGTCAATTCCATGCGGTAGCGTTTGTTCGGAACAGAAAACAGCACGGCATCCAAATCCTGCGTCTTGCCATCCGGCGAATAAATTGTGAGCGAAAACAGAGCCTTCAAACTATCGGCAGGGGCTTCGGCGCTTTCCGCAGCCTTTGCAGCCACCTGACGCCCGCCGGTACAACCCGTCAAAAAAAGCGACAGCAATAGCAGTAAAAACAATCCTCGCGCAAAAGCGGAATATTTCGCCACCTTGAAGGTCATACGAACCTACTTCTTTTTGCCAAAAAACTTCAGCGCTGCGGGGTGCTTGGGATTGAGCTTGAGCAATTTCTTGTACGACTTGCGGGCTTCTTTTTTAAGGCCAAGTGCTTCCTGAATGGAGCCCAGGTGTTCCCAGAACACATCGTCGCGGTTCATCTTCTTGTGGTCAATCAATTGCATCGCCTGGTAAGCTTCGTCAAAACGTCCCATGCGGTACAAACCCCAAGCCTTGGAATCCAAATAAGCGTCCTTGCCTTCGCCATCCTTTTCTAGCGCAAGCGCTTCGAGCACAAGCTTATAGCCCTTCTCGACTTCGGCAGGAGTGCGATTAAGTTCAATCAGCGAATAGCCATAATAATTCAATGTCGAAGCCATTTCGTGCGGAGAGAAATCAGGCTGTTTCAACAAAATTTCAAAATGGCGGAACGATTCATCATAGCGCTTGAGGCGTTCCAAGTTCATCGCCATCGAAAGGCGCACGCGGCTGAACGAGGAATCCTTCGCAAAGAACTTTTCGAGCATAACCTCGGCTTTTGTGCGGTTATTGATAGCACGAGCCTTTTTCGCGGAATCGGCACGCAAATCCTTTTCGAGATCCAAGGCTTCACCGATGAGCGCTCTCGAATAGATGTCCAAGATCTGCAGATACTTTACTTGCGCTTCATTCTTCATCTGCACGAGATTTGCAGAGTCCACAACGCCGGGGAGCGGTTTCCACGTTTCCCAAAATTTCATGAGCGAATCGAGCAAGGGGAACGCCTTTTCGTACTTATCGGCAAGTGCGTACACCGAAGCAAGCAACATTCGCGTATCGCCGTTGCTCACAGAATCGGACTTTTCGGCGTACTTGATAGCCTCGGCATAATTCATTTCACTCGCAAAAATGTTCACAAGTCCAAGGTAAGCGCGATTGGCATATTTCGGTTGGCCCTGCAATTTACCAACGGCGGCGAGCAAGTGGACTTTTGCGCTGTCGCGCATGTCGATATCGTATTCGTACTGGCCGATAAAGCACAAGACCGCAGGCGTGCGCACGCCATCTTCGTAATACTTCTTTTTAGCAAATGCATAGGCGCTATCCCCGGGCATCGAAGAAAGCACCATAATCGTCATTTCTTCGTCTTCGGGTTTTGCACTCGTGAGCGTGTCTACAACGGCAGCAGCTTCCTTAAAGCGCTTCATCGCCATGAGCCCGCGCACTTTCTGCAAGAGCAACTGCTTGTCACCGGTCGCTTCGTGAGCCTTGCCAAAAAGGTCCACCACCGCAGAATCGCGACCCAAATCCAAAAGGAGCGCAAGCTGACGCTGGAACAATGTGGAAACGTAATTGACCTTTGGCAACAGCAAGTCGTAAACGCGTACAAGTTCCTTTTCATCGCGAACCGCTTCGAGGAACAAGCTATAATCGTAAAGGAGAGCCATGTCCTGATAACGCGAGGAATCAAGGCCCATCACAAAATACTTACGGCAAGAATCAACTTCACCCGCCTTTACATAAAGGCGCGCAAGCAACGCGTACTGCGCAGCAGTGCGTTTACCCTTGAGTTGGGAGGCCTTCTTCGCTTCGACAAGAGCAAGCGAGTCTTCACCAGCAGCAATTAAGCGTTCAGCAACGCCAAAGCCCAAATAACGGCTCGTCGGATCGGCCTTGTAAGCCTGTTTCCAGAAGAAATCCGCCTGGCGCTGGTCACCGCGCATTTCCATGGTTTTCGCGAGGAAGAAAAATTCATGGGCGGCTTCGAGATCCACCTCGACTTTGGGCGGTTTTGAAACGACATCCTCGGCAACCTTTTTCACCAAGGTGGAATCTGCCGCTGTCAAAGTTTTCGTATCGACATCACTCTTTTTTGCAGGAGCAGAACTACAGGCGCACAAAGCAGCCATTCCCAAAGAAAGCACCCACGAAAAAAGTACATGACGCATTAAAAACTCCCGAAAAATATCTTAGTCAGCAATAATAAAGTTCACACGCGTACCCGGTTTTAGATAATCGCCGTATTTCGGAGACGTTTCGATAACAGAACCAGGACGTGCGCCATCTTCACTCTTTTGACGCTTTATAGAGCCCACCTTGAAACCAAGCCTATCCATTTGCGGATAAACTTCATCCATGAGGGTTCCTTCGAAATTGGGGAGCAAAACTCTACCTGTTGTAACGCCGGCAGAAATAACGACCTTCACCGTATCGCCAATGCGAACCGTATCGCCAGCAATCGGGATGGTACGAATCACGACGCCGCGCGGAATACTCTGGTGGGCGCCCTTCACAATTTCACCTTGAACAAGACCTGCACGGGCAAGCGAGATATCGGCCTGTTTTTGGCTCTTACCGCGCAAATCAGGAATCACGACCTTGCGGAGCCCGAGACTCTTCGTGAGCTTTACCGTGCGGCCAATCTTTGCCGTGCGGCCCGCCTTGGGCATTTGCACAAGCACCATGCCGGCAGGCACCTGGGTGCTGTAGCGGCCTTCTTCAACCCATTCGTACTTAAAGCCAGCCGCAGTCAAAGCAGATTCAGCGGCCTTTTCCGAGAGGCCTTCCAAATTAGGAACTTCACCTGTGCGGGCGAAAGCCCCTGCAAATGCAGGCATCAAAAGCTTATCGACCATAAAGACAAGCACAATTACAACAACAATCCAAATGACCAGAGCCTTGAAAAAAGCTGTATGCCTTATCTTATTCCAAATCGACTTTATTTTATTCATAACAGTTCAGTTAGGTTTAGCCCTTAGTAGCCTTTTCTTGGAGCACATCTTCGTCAAAGATGACAATATCCTTGCCGGTCATAGCAATGGCGTTAGCCCTGACAAGCAAGGAACAAATGCGGCTCACCGTTTCGCGAGTCGTACCCGACATATCGGCAAGTTGCTGCTGGGTCGGACGATTATGGATAACCGTCACCATGGTTCCGTTGTCCGTATGGATACGTACACCGCGTTCCTGCATCAAGTTCAGGAGTGTTCCTGCCACGCGGCCAGACACAGACATGGTCGAAAGCGAGCCAATCTGCTTGTTCGCCTTGCGGAGTCGCTTGCAAAGTTCGCTCATGAGCGCCATTGCAATTTCGGGAGTCCTGCGGATAAGGCTAAGGAAAGATTCACGGTGAATGACAAGCAAAGTAGCGTCAGTCACCGTACGGACGGAGGCAGACCGGGGTTCGCCGTCAATGAGCGACATTTCCCCGAAGAAGTCTCCACGTTCAAGGAAAGACAAAATGGTTTCTCGGCCGTCTATGCCAGTCATATAGACTTGCACAGAGCCGGTGGCGATTAAATACAAAGCCTGCATAGAATCGTCACCTTCCAAGACCACAGTCTCATCGCGATTGTAGTTTTTGACAATTACCAAGTTGGCAATCATCCCCAACTGTTCCTCATTGAGCTCCGAAAAGAGTTCAACGCCCTTTAACAAATCAACTGCGGTTGTATCCATTTTATTTTCCCCTTATTTTGTTTTAGTCCAGATCAACGACGATACTCTGGTCGCGCTTGGCACCGATAGAAACCATGCCAATCTTCACGCCCACGAGTTCCGCCATGCGATACAAGTACTTCTTTGCGTTTTCCGGAAGTTCTTCGAACTTGCGGCACTTGCTCGTATCGACCTTCCAGCCCGGCATTTCTTCGTAGACCGGCGTGCAACGTCCGACCTTGGAAAGCTGGTTCGGAATGAGATCGAGCTTTTCGCCATCGCACATGTAGTGCGTGCAAATCTTGATAGTGTCGAACGTGTCGAGCACGTCGAGCTTGGTGATAGCGAGATGAGTGAGGCCATTCACGACCGTTGCCTTGCGGACAACCGGAGCGTCGAACCAACCGCAGCGGCGGTTACGACCAGTCGTTGCACCGAATTCGTTACCAATCGTACGGAGCTTGTCGCCTGTTTCGTCGAGGAGTTCCGTCGGGAACGGACCGTTACCCACGCGGGTGGTGTAAGCCTTCACGACACCGACAACCTGGTCGAGGACCGTGGGGCCAATGCCTGCACCGCAGCTTGCGTAACCGGCAACCGTATTGCTAGAGGTCACGAACGGGTAAGTACCCTGGTCCACGTCGAGGATAGTGCCCTGAGCACCTTCGAACACGAGGCGCTTGCCTTCCTTCACGGCCTTGTAAAGCATTTCGCTCACGTCGGCAACGAACGGCTTGATCTTCTGGCCAAGTTCGAGGTAGTCCTTGATGACCACTTCCGGATCAATTTCCGGAACATCGTACATCACCTTGAATTCTTCGTTGTGAACCTTGGCCATAGCTTCGACACGCGGACGGAGTTCGCGTTCGTCCATGAGGTCACCCACGCGTACGCCAATGCGGTTCACCTTGTCGCTGTAGCACGGACCGATACCGCGACCCGTAGTACCGATAGCAGCCTTGCCGGCCTTCTTTTCCTTGGCCTTGTCCAAGGTGGAATGGTACGGAAGCACGACGTGTGCGTTGTTAGCGATGAACAGACGACCTTCCGGGTTGATGCCCTTCGTATGGAGGTCTGCAATTTCGTTCAATGTCTGGATCGGATCGAGCACGACGCCGTTACCGATGACGCAAATCTTGTCCGGGTGCATAATGCCCGAGGGAATCAAGTGGAAGACGAACTTCTTGTCGCCCACTTCCACGGTATGGCCGGCGTTAGCGCCGCCCTGGAAACGCACGATGATATCTGCATCGAGCGTTAAGAAATCTACAACCTTGGCTTTTCCTTCGTCGCCCCACTGGGAGCCGATAACAACACGATTTGCCATAATTCCTTCGTTTTAATTCTTTGACAATCGAAACGGTTGCCCCAAGGTACCTCCCTGGAGCCCTTTTTCGCCATAAAGATAGTAAGTATGTTTTTTAGGAAAAAAGAGCTTCGCTATAAAAACGCAAAAAAAGGTCTATTATGCGGGAGGGGCCCCAGCTCGGAGTTGCGAAAGCCGCACGGGCCCCTCCCTGCACCCTCCCCATCCTTGGCCGACGCTTAGAGTCTTACTACTTTTTACATATGCCAGAAGAAATTACATCGCAGATCAAAAGACTTGCGCCGCTTATCGAAGAGGATTCGGACGTTTTCCGCGAACTTTCAACATTTTTCGGCGAAGGCGCCAAAATCGAAATGCACCGAGATGACCTTTCCAAGTTCCTTCAGGACAACAGGACCTTTGAAGTCGTGCGCGTGAGCGGCAAGAGCTACAAGGACTGCGTCTACGAACTTGTGGACAACTACCCCGAAATGATGGACGCGATTGGCATGCTGCGCTACTACAAGGCGCCCGCCGGGAAAATCAAATGGGAAGAAGTCGAGGCTGCCGAAATCGCAATGGGGAACGAACTCACGACAAACGCCTACGGGTGGGCACCCGACGCCTGGACAATTTTTGAATCTAGCGAGACCGAGCACAGCCTTGTCGCCATCGTCGCACTAGATTCGCTGCTGTAGGCACCTTCGGTGCAGTACTAGTTAAGAGTTACTAGAGAATTACATATTATGGCGTTCTAGTAACTAGTAACTCAGAACTCTTAACTAGAATATCTTTGTCCGCAATTCAAACTAATGCTGTATAAACTTGAAGAAGGTAACGCCTGGCACTTTGCGGGTCTGCAAGTATTCTGCAAGCGGGACTTCCAGAACCTGTTTCTTTTGCGATGAGGCGTGGCGCAGCACCGGCTTTTGCCCCGGATAATAAATTACAAATCCCGTGTGCGTGAGGTCAATATTTTCTGACGATCCGACAATACCCATTCCAAGGACCTTCATCGCGCCCTTGTACGTCTTATTCGCCATTTCAACAGCCTTTTCCAGCGGCACATAGCGGACCTTGACTGGCGTCTCCTTGCCCGTGTATTTGACGTTGTGATTCTTGAAGAACTCTTTCTTGGGCATCGTGCGGGTAACAGAAACTTCGCCTTCCATCGGGATGACTTTCGCATACTTGCCTTCGCCGACCCAATCGTCAAGCAGGTAATGCTTTCGCGTAAGAAAGCTCACCTTGCCGCCCTTGTAGCGAAGCCGCTGCAACTGCCTGTACAGAGACTTTTCACTTTTCGACATCGCAAGCGCGACAACTTGCTCCAGGTACGTCACGCAATCCACGGAATCTAGATAAACTAACGGCTTATCTTCAACCGGGTCCAAATGGCCTTCGCCCATCGGGCCAAGCTTATAAGGCGTCCCCAAGAGCATTTTCGAGAAGTGGTCCAGACGCTTGTTGAGGCCAGAAATGCCTTGGGCATCGAGCCAAAGCGTTTTCATTTTCAAAAGCGAATTGTTATTGTTGTTCGTGTAATTGATGAGGCGCATCCAAAGCGTATCAAGAACATCCTTGCTCTTGCAGTCCGGATTGGTATTCATGCCATTCAAGTACATCGCCGCCGTCAGCGTGTCGCCATCCATCGTATAGATATAGCCCACCAGCGCATGGACTTCTGCAATGTAGCCCGTCTTGAACCGCGTAAGCCACGGAGCTTCCAAATTCATCATGCGCTTAGCACCAGAGCCAACGCCAGGACTTGCAAAACTATTGATGTAATATTCGCCATTCGGATGTCGCGCCATCTTCGCAAGCATTTTCGTAACCGTGGAGGGCTTCACCTTATTCTCGGGAGAAAGGCCGCTGCCATCCCAGACATCGAAATCTGTCGGATTGAGGTTCATCTCCAAAAGGAACTTGCGTTCGGCCTTACGGCCACCTTCAACACTGCCCTCGCCTGAAATCTGCGCACCAAGATTTCTCAAAAGCGTTTCGGCATGGAAATTCTGGCTACGCTGATTGATTTCATCGAGAAAGCTCAGCAGTGGCGCCGCCGAGAACGAGAACTTCCCGAGTTCCGTTTCTGATGCGACAGAATTGCTTTCTTTAAAAACGATCCCGCGATTCTTGAGCGCATACATGAAAGCGGCCCTAAAGTATCCAATCGGATTGCGAATCGGAAGCACCATGCTTGCAGAATCGACATCTTCGCCAATCGTTCCGCCAAGGGTAATCACGGACTTTACAGGGTCGATTCCATAGACCCACTTTTTCTTATGCCCCTTCACCGTCTTCAAGTTATTGATAACTTTAACGTATCCGACATCGGGCTGTATCGACACGACGGCCGTGTCACCGCGAAAATACCCCGGCCAAAAACGGATCGTCACACAGTTATCGTTGAATCCAAGCGGGCCGATTTCGGCACCATACCAGGAATCATAGAAATTTCGGCGCCAGTTTTCGGCTTTCCACGGTCCCGTATAATAGCTCGTGTCCAGATCAATACGGCCGACAATGGTATCGATTCCCATCGCACGCACGGAATCCACCATCGCATTCAGCATGTAAAACGGATCATCGTAATATCTCGCCGAGAAGTTCGGATCGCCTTCGCCACGAATTTTAAGGGAACCCGTAAGCGTATTCTTTTCAATATCGCCAAGAACAGTAACTTCTGTTTTGGGTTCATAGTCCAGCGGCAAAAAATGGATAGCGGCTGCAGTCGTCAAAGTCTTGAGCGTACTTGCCGGAGTGAAGAACTCATTACCATTCACATTCCCTATTTCTTTGCCCATTTTAACAGAACGGACAGACATTCCAAAGGTCGTCCCCGGCAAAAGCGAATCGACATAGCTTTTATACGAAGCAACGTTCACGTGCGCAAAAAGAGGTGCTGCAAGAAACGGCAACAATACGGCGTTAAACAACTTATTCATAAGCGAGAACTACTTTTTCCTTCTTCTATAGCACACAACAATCACGCAAAGCACCAAAACGCCTGCGCCCAGAACAGTGAGCAAGTACTTCGAAGAAACCAGCTTGTACTTAAATTCGTCAACAGAAGGAAGTTCATAACGCCCAATAATATTTGCAGAGTTTTTCGGATAAATTTCCTTATAATCATACAAGAAGAACTGCTGTGCCCAATGCATCCGTTCCGAGCCATCCAAAGTATCCGGGAAATCCAGCACCTTGTTGATTTTGGCATTAGCATCGCAAACCATCTTGGCAAGTATTGCACTGCGGCGTTTCTTGTTCTTTGTATTCACAAACAAAGTTCCCATACCATTCGACAAGTCAATCAGGATCTTTTCGACCTCGCCCCATTCCGGGATATTCGGGAAGCTGCGGCTATGTTCCAGGCCAGCAACAATCTTGGAATAGCGCGAGTCGCGGTTCCAGATGTGGAGAATGCTCCTGTCCGCAGGCAAGAACCCAACCTGACGCGAGAACGCGTCGATGTTGTCTGCACGGAGCATGTAGGCAAGCAGCTGCTCGGCAAGGGCATACTTGGACGTATCCTTCTTGTTGCCAAGAGCCAGATGGCTCCCGCCCATGAACGAGAATTTGCCATGCGGTCCAGAAGGGAGTTCCAGGACCTTAATGCCGTCTTTCGCGATTGCAGAATTGGCAAGGCCACCGGCCTCTTCCGAATATTCCAGTTGCTTGATCAGTTCCGACGTTCCATAGTGGATCACGCGTTCCGAGCGCACAAAGCCATCGGCATTATCCGAAGAGTTTTCGAACAAGCTATGAGGCGCCATTTGCGCATCGCCCATAATTTTTGCGTAAAGCGCAAGACCGACAAGCGTATTCGAATCCAGAAGCGCACTGCGGTACCCCTTGCCCGACGGCACCACAAAATCGCCACCGTGGCTCCAGACAAAAGGCGCCATGCACTGCTGCCCCGCCCAGTCATCCTTGCCCGGGAGCGCAAACGGAGTCACCTTGACTCCAGATTCATTTTTCAAATCGGAACTTGCGATCGTTTTCAGCACTCCCAAGAACTGCGAGTACGAGTCCATATCGGCATCTTCAAAGCCCAGTTCCCGCCAAAGGCGCTCGTTTACAAAGAATCCGCGGACATCGATAAACCACGGCACGGCATACATCTCGGGGCGGCCCGAAATATGCGCACTGCGAAGCCCCTCGCCCAAGAACCTCGCCGAATCAATTTGCGGCATCAGGTAATCGACCGGACGAATATGCCCAACCGCAGCAAAATGCGGGACCCACGTTGAACCCAGCTGAATGACATCCGGGGCAACCTCATTCGAATCCGCAAATGTCTGCGCGATCCTGTTAAAAGCCTCGCCCCAGGTCAAGGACGTCAGCTTTACGGGAATCCCCGTCTCGCGATAGAACTTTTTCACAAGACGAATCATCGCGTTCTTCGATCCAAGGCCGTTATCCATAACCCAAATCGACAGCGTGTCAGAAGCAGCGGCTTCAGTAGCAAAGGCGCCAAGCACAAGGCAGATGCATAAAGCAAGCCGTGCAAAACCTGTGACAACTATCTTTTGGGCTAGATTTATCATTGAGCGAGCCTTCCGAAATCTTCAAAGAAATGGGGATAAGTCTTGTTCACGCAAGCAGGGTCAAGAATCTTCATGGGCACACCTCCGAGCGAAACGAGACTGAAGCACATCGCCATGCGGTGGTCATTGTAAGTTTCGATCGTCGCCGACTGCAACTGTTCCGGCGGCTCAATCGTAATCGTATCCATGTCGGCGATCACGCGGGCGCCCACTTTCTGCAGTTCTGCTGAGATGGCCGCAATGCGGTCCGTTTCCTTCACGCGCCAGCTGCCAATGCCACGAATCGTGGTCGTACCCTTTGCAAAGAGCGCAAGCACGGAAACGGTCATCGCGGCATCCGGGATGTCGTTCAGGTTCATGTCGAGGCCCTTCAGTTCGCAACCGCGGCCATCGCATTCAATCCAATCCGGACCGATTTCAATCTTTGCGCCCATCTTCTCGAGGACCTTCGCAAAGCCGACATCGCCCTGATGGCTCTCTTTACCGACACCGAGCACACGCACCTTGCCCTTGGCAATTGCGGCAGCGGCAAGCGGATAGCTTGCAGAACTTGCATCGCCTTCGACAAAGAATTCACCGGGAGACTTGTAGCAGCCCTGCGGTACGTAGAAATCCGTAAGACCGTCATGGTGCACGTCAACACCGAATCGCTTCATCACGTCGAGCGTGAGTTCGATGTACGGCGCAGAAATCAGTTCGCCTTCCACATGAATATGGAGCGGAGACTTACAGTACGGGGCGCAAATCAGGAGCGCCGTGAGGTACTGGCTCGAAATATTCCCGCGGACACTCACATCGCCGCCCTTGAGGCCATCGGCCTTGATGCGGACCGGCGGGTAGCCTTCGGATTCCAGATACTTGATATCGGCATCCAGCGTACGGAGTGCATCGACCAAGTCGCGGATCGGGCGTTCGCTCATGCGTTCTTCGCCGCGCAAGATAAACTTGCCCCAGCCAAGCGAGAGCGCCGCCGTCAAGGAGCGCATTGCAGTCCCCGCATTCCCGAGGAAAAGCTCAATAGACGGACTTGGGCCGTCAAACGGGCCACCATGCCCTACGACAACGGCATCCTTGAAATCGTCCGTAAAATCAATTTTCACGCCCAGGCGCTGCAACGCCTCCCCCATATAGCGGGTATCATCGCTTTTAAGCAAATTTTTAAGGTGCGTCGTACCTTCGGCAAGCGCAGAAATCAAAAAAACGCGATTCGTGATGCTCTTGGACCCGGGCAGGCAAAGAGACCCCTCAAAAGAATGGTAAGCAGGAAGTTGAATAAAACTAGGGCGGAATTGGAACTCGTTCATACGATAAAAATTATACATTATTATCACATACAGTTTTTTTTCGAAGACGTCCAAAGCGGCTCGAAAAGGACACAACCACGTGAGGAAAAACATGGAACCGGAAGTCACTACCAAAAATTTTGAAGTGCGATTCTCGGATTGCGACCACCACAGCCGACTCAAGCTTTCAAATCTCTTCTTGTTCATGGAAGAAACAGCCATCGCCGACGCCGAACAGAACGGTTTTGGCATCTGGAAGATGATGAGGGCTGGCTACACCACGGTCATCACGCGACTGAAAATCCGAATGCACCACCACCCGGTCTGGGGCGAGAAGCTTTCCATCTCGACATGGGCAAAGGACATTATTAAGGACAAAGTCTGTCTTAAGGATTATTCCATCCTCGATGCGCAGGGGCATTCCATCGCGCAGGCGACCTCCTCGTGGCTCCTGGTGAACATGAAGACCGGCAAGGCCGAAAACCCGGCCAACGCACCGTACCCGATTCCGCTCATTCCGGGCAAGAACGCACTCCCCGAGATGATGGATATTTTGGATCCGCAGGTGGACCCGCAAATTGTAGCGACAGAAATCGCAAAGTACAGCGACTTGGACATGAACAAGCACGTGAACCACTGCCGTTATGTGGACTGGGTGACAAACTCGCTCGATCCGCAGGAACTCAAGAGCCGCAGGATCCGTTCGATACAGATAAACTACATCTCACAGATTCCGCTCGCAGGCAAGGTAAACATTGTGCGGTTCAAGAACACGAACCACCACGCGTATATTTTCGGAATGAACGCCGACGACATGACGCAATGCCACTTTCAGGCAAGAATCGGATTTGCGGATTAGAACATAGTCGGAAGTAGACAGTAGGAAGGAAACGCAATAGGAAACGTCCCGTGTCATCCTGAGCGGAATGCCGCTAGGCATGAAGTCGAAGGATCCAGAACATTTACAACAGCGCGGTTTTCAGCAAGCGTTCTTCGACCTCGAAGGCGCTTGGTTTGTCTTTAGGCGTAAGGCGCCGGCCTGTGCCATAAAGGTGCTGCATCATTTCCAGAAGCGTGTACTCGCGATCGAAATAGCCAATGTCTGGATTCGGGCAAATGGTAATCGGTTCGCGAGTGCGAGCGGGCTGCGAGCCACGAGCGACGGCAACACATTCCGGCTGGTAATGGAGCGACGGGCTTTTCTCGCGGATTTCTTCGCGGCCGGCATTCCCGAGGAATCGGCAGATGCATTCACGCGAAAGCGTGACGCGGCGGAGCTTGTCGTACTTTCGACGAATGGAAGATTCGAGCGAGCCGCGTTCCTGCGAAACGTTTTGCAATTCTTCGACATCCGCATTGTACGGGCGCATTTGACAAGCCTCAATATCCTCTTTTTCCAAAGCATCGATTTCGGCCAGGCGGTGCATTACGTACTCACGGGACGCCATGCAAACGGGATGGTCAAAGCCGGGGATATTTTGGCAAAGGTAATGCTGGCGGCACGGGAATCCGGGTTTGAGTTCTGGATTCCCGGACTTTTCTGATTCTGGAGCAAAGTATTCCTGAATCTTTTGCTCACAGATTCTTGCCGCCGTCGATGTTTGCAGATTCACGAACGGGATGCCGAGCGGTGACGCATGACTGATGCAAACATCTTCGGGCTTTGCGCCCACAAGCAATCGGCGCGTTTCCTTATCGACACTGGTCGCCTGCGGTACAAGCAAGAACGGAGTTCCGACACCCACGCCATCAATCCCGAGCGACAAGACTTGAGCAATGTCTTCGGGGGCGCAAAGCCCGCCCTGCGCGGTAATCCGCGCAGGCGACGGCGGCGGGAAAATTCCTTGCACCGGGACGTTTGCAGCACCCGACGCAGATGCATTGGCAGCATTGTTCGCCGCGACACAAGAAGCCGCGAACTTCGCAATCATCGAGCGCGTAGTCTCAAAAAGTTCTTTGCGCTTTTCGACAAATTCCCGGACAACATCGAGCAACAACTTCTTGGATTCAAAGAATGCATGACCGCCGCAGTTCACGCCCGATTCAATGCGGTATTCGTAAACTTCCAAGCCCTTCTTTGCCAAATAGCGACCCTGAACGAGCGCCGAACGATAATCCGAAACTTTCAGGATGATCTTCTTTTTCGGAGGTCTTGCACTCGTCCTGTAAAAATCCTTGCACTTTGCAATTTCTTCGAAAACGGACAAGTTCACGCCCGCGCTGAGCACAAGCGCCCCCGCCACCTTCGAAGCGGCAAAGCCACGAACCGCATCGAACGCGGCCTCCTCGTGATTCAAGCCAACCATAATGTTTGCCTGAATTTCACCCGGTTCCATTTTCTCGGTAAGCGCAGCCTCGGCCGCAATGCGGGCAAGCCCCGTCTTTGCAAAAATGCCATCGTATTCTACGCGGAGTCTGGAAGCCAGCGGGAGCATCAGAAAATAAAGGTCCTTGTCGCTACCGCCATCAAAGCGGCAAGCACAAAGACGCGTAAACTTGCGCTCTACTTCGTCCGCCACAAAATCCAGATACGAACGGATGCGGCCAATGCGGGTTGTCTGCGGAGAGCCCAAATCAAGGCCCAAGCGTTCTGCATAAGCCATGCGGTATTCTTCGAGGAGGCCGTCATCCACAAGCGAAATCACCGACGTGATTCCCAAATGCGCTACACGAATCGGCGTGTCCGCCGTATAGCAAATGCCCATCACCGGGATGTGAATCTTGTGAACCATAACCCTCGAAAACCTCGCGAATACCCAAAATGCGAAACAAATTGCAATATAAAAAATAACTGGATCCTTCAGTCACTTCGTTCCTTCAGGATGACGACTGCGAAATGACAGCGCTCTGCGGGAATGACTCTTTCCCTATCGCGACACCGTCACGACTCCCGTTATTCTGACACTAGAGCGAAGCGATAGTGGAAGAATCCAGTTATTTCTAGTGCAAAATGCCCATGTTCGGCGAGAGTTCGAAGCGGACGGAGCCTTGCAAATCGGTGCGGTAAAGTTTCGTAGAATCGCCAAGCACCAAGTTCAGCTTACGTACAACAGATGGCGCGGGATGCCCGTAGCGATTCCCCTTTCCCACACTCACGAACGCGTACTTGGGCGACACCTGCGACAAGAAGCTTAACGTATTGCTCCCCGCCGAACCGTGATGCGCCACCTGCAAAAGCTCCGCCGAAAGCGTCGGGTTCATCTCGAGCAATTGGCGCTCGCCTACTGAATCCAGGTCACCCGTCAAAAGCATCTTGCTTGCGCCAAACTTCCCGAGCAAAACCACACTCGCACGATTCTCGCCCATGCGCAAATAGCTCGCCGGCCACAGCACATCAAAGCGCGGGCATTCCCCAAGCGGGCATTCCCCGCCAGCAGAGCCATTACCCCCACCCCAAAAACTTACATTCCCGCCTCGCAATAGCGTATCTATCGGCGTTCCAAGCGCTCTCGCCACCCGCAAGACGCTATCGCGAAAAAAGCCGCCCGCCGTATCCGGCCCCACGTACAGGCGCCGCACAAAAACGCCCCGCCCCGCAAGCTCCAAAAATCCGCCAATATGGTCCCGGTGGTTATGGCTCAGCACCACCCACTCTAGCGTATCGACCCCGCGTGCCAAAAGCGAATCCACCACGCCGACCGAATCAGGGCCGAAGTCGTACATCGCGTAGCGCCCGTCATATTCGAGGAGCACCGCAAGCCCCTGCCCCACATCGATTGCCGCCACATGCATCGTCGATTCACCCTCCGCCGACCCGCTCACGTACATGCAGCCGCTCATCACCGCCGCGACAACCAGAATCCAAAAAAGCTTCATAAGACTCCTTTTTTAAATGATCCTACTTATATAACACGCTTTTTTTCGCGAATTTGACCCTAAACGCCCCTCACAAAAGCGAAAATTTTTACAAAAACACCATTTTTTACTATCTTTACTACTAATTGAGGTCTCTATGCAATTACCTAAGTACAAAAAGAAGAAACGCATCAAGCTCAAAGTCTGCCAGGAACCCGGCTGCGGCCGCGAATTCTGGGGTCACCCGATCGCGAAGTACTGCGAACTGCACCGCGACATCAAGCAGCGCCAAAAGCAGAAGAAGGATATCGAGAACATCGAGTCCAAAAACATCATCTTCCGCCACAACTACACGGAAGCCATGGA
>JAEEGJ010013079.1_pt1 | contig 20287 bp, 11 predicted proteins | sample 8958761 | NCBI WGS metagenome assembly JAEEGJ01 (sample SAMN16246546, study PRJNA631951) | gut metagenome | biome: gut microbiome; feature: rumen; material: RS-attached | host: Bos | place: Iran: Karaj | collected 2018-10 | reverse complement strand
AGGAAGCTTGCGGTCTGGGTCTGAAGGAAGCTAAGGATCTCGTAGACGGTGCTCCTTCTACTCTGAAGGAAGGTCTGTCTAAGGACGAGGCTGAGAACCTGAAGAAGGCTATCGAAGAGGCTGGTGCAGTCGTTGAGCTGAAGTAATTCAGTACACAACAATAAAAGGTGGTTGGGAGCTCTCCAGTAGAGGGTTCCCGACCATTTTCTGTCTTTTTATTCTAGTCGGAGCTAGTTTTACTAGTTAGACTAGTCAAAACTAGGGATACTAGATAAATAAAAGTAATATATGGCAACAAAGAAAGTAGAAAACAGAGTAAGCTTTGGCAGCGTCAAGAATCCGATGCCGTTTCCGGATTTTCTCGATGTGCAATTAAAGTCTTTCAAAGACTTCCTGCAGTTAGACACTCCGCCTGAGGAACGCAAGAACGACGGACTGTATAAGGTGTTCGCAGAGAACTTCCCTATCACCGACACACGTAACAATTTCGTCCTTGAGTTCCTGGATTACTATATCGACCCGCCCCGCTACACCATCGACGAGTGTCTGGAGCGTGGTCTGACCTATAGCGTACCTTTGAAGGCTAAGTTGAAGCTCTACTGCACCGATCCGGACCATGAGGATTTCGACATGTCTGTCCAGGATGTATTCCTGGGTCCCATTCCCTATATGACGGCCAACGGAACATTCGTCATCAACGGTGCCGAGCGCGTTGTGGTATCTCAGCTGCACCGTTCTCCCGGCGTGTTCTTCGGACAGAGTGTACACGCGAACGGTTCGCTGCTCTACAGTGCCCGTATCATTCCCTTTAAGGGCAGCTGGATTGAGTTCGCTACTGATATCAACAACGTGATGTATGCCTACATCGATCGTAAGAAGAAACTGCCTGTTACTACCCTGCTGCGTGCCATCGGTTTCGAGACTGATAAGGACATTCTGCAGATCTTCGACCTCGCCGAAGAGGTGAAGGTCAACAAGAAGGCCCTGAAGGAAGTCGTAGGTTCCAAGCTGGCAGCCCGTGTGCTGAAGAGCTGGAACGAGGACTTCGTAGACGAAGATACGGGCGAGGTGGTGTCTATCGAGCGTAACGAGGTCATCATGGAGCGTGAGACCGAGATTACCGAGGACAACATGCTCGACATCTTAGAGAGCGGTGCTGCGACCATCCTTGTCCACAAGGACGAGTCGATAGCCCAGGACTACTCCATCATCTTCAACACCTTGGCCAAGGACCCCTCCAACTCCGAGAAGGAGGCTGTGCTCTACATCTACCGTCAGCTGCGTAATGCCGACCCTGCCGATGATGCTTCAGCCCGTGAGGTCATCCAGAACCTCTTCTTCTCCGACAAGCGCTACGACCTGGGTGATGTAGGCCGCTATCGTATCAACAAGAAGCTTGGACTGAACACCGACATCGATGTCCGCGTACTCACCAAGGAGGATATCATTGAGATTATCAAGTATCTCATCCAGCTGATCAACTCGAAGGCTACCGTCGACGATATCGACCACCTGTCGAACCGTCGCGTACGCACCGTAGGCGAGCAGCTGTCGAATCAGTTCTCTATCGGTCTGGCCCGTATGAGCCGCACCATCCGTGAGCGCATGAACGTTCGCGACAACGAGGTGTTCCAGCCGACAGACCTGATCAATGCCAAAACTATTTCGAGCGTCATCAACTCGTTCTTCGGCACCAACCCGCTGTCACAGTTTATGGACCAGACCAACCCGCTGGCCGAGGTGACGCACAAGCGTCGTCTCTCCGCTCTCGGTCCTGGCGGTCTGTCGCGTGAGCGAGCCGGCTTCGAGGTGCGTGACGTACACTATACACATTACGGTCGTCTCTGCCCGATTGAGAGCCCTGAAGGCCCGAACATCGGTCTGATATCGTCGCTGTGTGTCTATGCCAAGATCAATGAGCTTGGCTTCATCGAGACTCCCTACCGTAAGGTGGAGAACGGTGTAGTCAACCTGAATAACGACGAGATTGTCTATCTCACTGCCGAGGAGGAGGAAGACCACGTCATCGGTCAGGGTAATGCCCCGCTGAACGACGACGGAACCTTCATCCGCAAGGTGGTGAAGTGCCGTCAGGATGCCGACTTCCCCGTCGTGCCCCCTTCACAGGTAGACCTGATGGATGTCTCTCCGCAGCAGATTGCCTCTATCGCCGCTTCGCTCATCCCGTTCCTCGAGCACGACGATGCTCACCGTGCGCTGATGGGATCGAACATGATGCGTCAGGCCGTTCCCCTGCTGCACAACGAAGCTCCTATCGTAGGTACAGGTATCGAGCGTCAGGTGTGTGAGGACTCTCGCACCATGATTACTGCCGAGGGCGACGGTGTGGTCGACTATGTTGATGCCACCACCATCCGCATCCTCTACGACCGCACCGAGGACGAGGAGTTCGTCAGCTTCGAGCCCGCACTGAAGGAGTATCGCATTCCAAAGTTCCGCCGCACCAACCAGAATATGACCATCGACCTGCGTCCTATCTGTGACAAGGGTCAACGTGTCAAGGCCGGCGACATCCTCACCGAGGGCTATGCCACCGAGAACGGTGAGCTGGCACTGGGTCGCAACCTGCTCGTGGCCTACATGCCTTGGAAGGGTTACAACTATGAGGATGCCATCGTGCTCAACGAGCGCATCGTCCGCGAAGATGTCCTGACCTCCGTCCATGTGGATGAGTATTCACTGGATGTCCGTGAGACGAAGCGTGGTGCCGAGGAGTTCACTGCCGACATCCCCAATGTCAGCGAAGAGGCCACCAAGGATCTCGATGATAATGGTGTCATCCGCGTGGGTGCCCGCGTCGAGCCCGGCGACATCCTGATTGGTAAGATTTCGCCGAAGGGAGAGAGCGATCCCTCGCCCGAGGAGAAACTGCTTCGTGCCATCTTCGGCGACAAGGCCGGCGATGTGAAGGACTCTTCACTGAAGGCCAATCCCTCACTGACGGGCGTCATCATCGACAAGAAACTCTTCACCCGTGCCGTCAAGACTCGTCAGAACAAGCAGCAGGATAAGATTACCCTCGCAAAGATTGACGAGGAGCACGAGGCAAAGATTGCCGACCTGAAGGATATTCTCATCGAGAAGCTCGCTACCCTGACCAAGGGCAAGACTTCCAACGGTGTGAAGGACTATACCGGTGCCGAGATTATCTCGAAGGGCAGCAAGTTCACGATGACCGCCCTGCGCAACCTCGAGTACGGCGACATCCAGATCAGCAACTGGACCAACGATGAGCACAAGAACGAGCTCATTGCCAAGCTGATTATCAATTATCTGAAGAAGTTCAAGCTGCTCGATGCCGAGAACAAGCGCAAGAAGTTTGCCATCACCATTGGCGACGAGCTGCCCTCAGGCATTCTGCAGATGGCTAAGGTCTATGTGGCCAAGAAGCGTAAGATTGGTGTCGGCGACAAGCTGGCTGGTCGTCACGGTAACAAGGGTATCGTCTCGAAGGTGGTACGCCAGGAGGACATGCCGTTCCTCGAGGACGGCCGTCCCGTCGACCTGGTACTGAACCCCTTAGGTGTGCCTTCACGTATGAACCTCGGTCAGATTTTCGAGGCCATTCTCGGTGCTGCCGGCAAGCGTCTCGGTGTCAAGTTTGCAACACCTATCTTCGACGGTGCCAAGCTGGAAGACTTGGCAGAATGGACCGACAAGGCCGGTCTGCCCCGCCTCTGCTCTACCCATCTGTATGACGGTGAGACTGGTGAGCGCTTCGACCAGCCTGCTACGGTGGGTATTACCTACTTCTTGAAACTCGGCCACATGGTAGAGGACAAGATGCACGCCCGTTCTATTGGCCCGTACTCACTCATCACACAGCAGCCTCTTGGCGGTAAGGCCCAGTTCGGTGGCCAGCGCTTCGGTGAGATGGAGGTCTGGGCACTGGAGGCCTTCGGTGCCAGCCATGTGCTTCAGGAGATTCTTACTATCAAGTCCGACGATGTAGTAGGCCGCTCGAAGGCCTACGAGGCTATTGTCAAAGGCGAGCCCATGCCTACTCCCGGTATTCCTGAGTCGCTCAACGTGCTGCTGCACGAGTTGAAGGGTCTTGGTCTCAGCATCAAGATGGACTAATAAATCGTAAATCGTAAATAGGTAAATCGTAAATAAATATGGCTTTCAAGAAAGATACAAAGATAAAGAGTAATTTCACCAAGATTACCATCGGACTGGCATCACCTGAGGAGATTCTCGAGAGTTCGTTTGGTGAGGTTACCAAGCCTGAGACCATCAACTATCGTACCTACAAGCCCGAGCGCGACGGTTTGTTCTGCGAGCGCATCTTCGGTCCTACCAAGGACTACGAGTGTGCCTGCGGCAAGTACAAGCGCATCCGCTACAAGGGTATCGTCTGCGACCGTTGCGGTGTAGAGGTTACCGAGAAGAAGGTACGCCGCGAGCGTACGGGACACATCGAGCTGGTGGTTCCCGTAGCCCACATCTGGTATTTCCGCAGCCTGCCTAACAAGATTGGCTATCTGCTGGGACTGCCCACCAAGAAGCTCGATGCAGTCATCTACTACGAGCGCTATGTGGTCATCCAGCCCGGTGTCATGGCCGGCAAGAAGGATGCCGAGGGCAATCCCGCCATCGGTTCACAGATGTACGACCTGCTGTCGGAGGAGGAGTATAACGACATCCTCGACAATCAGATTTCGGAGGAAAACGAATATCTGGATGACAGCGACCCCAATAAGTTCATCGCCAAGATGGGTGCCGAGGCCATCTACGACCTCCTGACGCACCTTGACCTCGACTCGCTGAGCTACGAGCTGCGCGACCGCGCCAACAGCGACTCGTCCATGCAGCGCAAGAACGAGGCTCTGAAGCGCCTGCAGGTGGTCGAAGCCTTCCGTTCGAGCGTCGAGAAGGGCATCAACCGTCCCGAGTGGATGATCATGAAGATTATCCCCGTCACTCCCCCGGAGTTGCGCCCGCTCGTTCCCCTGGATGGCGGCCGCTTCGCCACCTCCGACCTCAACGACCTCTATCGTCGCGTCATCATCCGTAACAACCGCCTGAAGCGCCTCATCGAGATTCATGCTCCCGAGGTCATCCTGCGCAACGAGAAGCGTATGCTGCAGGAGGCTGTCGACTCCCTGTTCGACAACAGCCGCAAGTCGAGTGCCGTGAAGAGCGACTCCAACCGTCCGCTGAAGTCACTCTCAGACTCGCTGAAGGGTAAGCAGGGCCGCTTCCGTCAGAACCTGCTCGGTAAGCGTGTCGACTACTCTGCCCGTTCGGTCATCGTCGTCGGTCCTGAGTTGAAGATGGGCGAGTGCGGTCTGCCTAAGCTGATGGCTGCCGAGCTGTATAAGCCGTTCATCATCCGTAAGCTCATCGAGCGCGGCATTGTCAAGACCGTCAAGTCGGCCAAGAAGATTGTCGACCGCCGCGAGCCCGTCATCTGGGACATCTTGGAGAACGTGATGAAGGGTCATCCTGTGCTGCTCAACCGTGCACCAACACTGCACCGCTTAGGTATTCAGGCCTTCCAGCCGAAGCTTATCGAGGGTAAGGCTATCCAGCTGCACCCCTTGGCATGTACGGCATTCAACGCCGACTTCGACGGCGACCAGATGGCTGTCCACCTCCCGCTGTCCAACGAGGCTATCCTGGAAGCTCAGATCCTGATGCTCCAGAGCCACAACATCCTGAACCCCGCCAACGGTGCTCCTATCACTGTGCCTTCACAGGATATGGTGCTCGGACTCTACTATATCTCTAAGATTCGTCCGGGAGCCAAGGGCGAGGGCCTGACCTTCTACGGTCCTGAGGAGGCTATCATTGCCCACAACGAGGGCAAGTGTGACCTGCACGCCCAAGTAAAGGTGGTCGTCGACGATATTGTTGACGGTAAGCCCTGTAAGCGTATGGTCGAGACCTCTGTCGGTCGTGTCATCGTGAATGGCATCATCCCCAAGGAGGTAGGCTACGTCAACAAGATTATCTCTAAGAAATCCCTGCGCGACATCATTGCCGATGTCATCAAGAACGTCGGTTTCGCCGAGGCTTGCGAGTTCCTCGACGGTATCAAGAACCTCGGCTACCGTATGGCCTACGAGGCCGGTCTGTCGTTCAACCTCGACGACATCATCATCCCTGAGTCGAAGAAAGACCTGGTGGAGAAGGGTAATGCCGAGGTGCAGCAGATTACCGAGAACTACAACATGGGTTTCATCACCGACAACGAGCGCTACAATCAGGTGATCGACACCTGGACACATATCAACAACGACCTCGGCAATGTGCTGATGAAGGAGATGACCGAGGCCGACCAGGGCTTCAACGCCGTCTTCATGATGCTCGACTCCGGAGCCCGTGGTTCGAAGGACCAGATTCGTCAGCTCTCTGGTATGCGTGGTCTGATGGCCAAGCCCCAGAAAGCCGGTGCCGAGGGTGCTCAGATTATTGAGAACCCCATTCTGTCGAACTTCAAGGAGGGTATGTCCGTGCTGGAGTACTTCATCTCTACTCACGGTGCCCGTAAGGGTCTGGCCGATACCGCTATGAAGACCGCCGACGCTGGTTACCTGACCCGCCGTCTGGTAGACGTATCGCACGATGTCATTATCAACGAGGAAGACTGCGGCACGCTGCGCGGACTGGTCTGCACCGCCCTGAAGAATGGCGACGAGGTCATCTCCACGCTTTATGAGCGCATCCTCGGTCGTGTCTCCGTACACGACATCATCCATCCCACTACCGGCGAGCTCATCGTGGCTGCTGGTGAGGAGATTACCGAGCCTATCGCCCAGGCCATCGAGGACTCGCCCATCGAGTCGGTCGAGATTCGTTCCGTGCTCACCTGCGAGTCGCGTCATGGCGTCTGCATGAAGTGTTACGGCCGCAACCTCGCTACCCGCAAGATGGTGCAGAAGGGCGAGGCTGTCGGTGTGATTGCTGCCCAGGCTATCGGTGAGCCCGGTACTCAGCTGACTCTCCGTACGTTCCACGCCGGTGGTGTGGCTGCCAACGCTGCCGCCAACGCCAGCATCGTGGCCAAGAACGATTCTATCATTGAGATGGAGGAGGTTCGTACCGTGCCGTTCGACGAGGACGGCCGCGAGTGCGAGATGGTAGTCAGCCGTCTGGGCGAGCTCCGCTTCGTCGATGTCAATACGAAGATTGTGCTCTCTACGGTGAACATCCCCTACGGTTCGTCACTCTACTATAAGAATGGCGACGAGGTGAAGAAGGGCGACAAGATAGCCCAGTGGGACCCGTTCAATGCCGTCATCGTCACCGAGTATGCCGGTACGTTGAAGTTCCACGATGTCATCGAGGGTATCACCTTCCGTGCCGAGACCGACGAGACGACCGGCCTGACCGAGAAGATCGTCACCGAGTCGAAGGACAAGTCGAAGGTGCCCACCTGCGACATCATCAGTGCCAACGGCGACGTCATCGGAACGTACAACTTCCCTGTGGGTGGTCACGTCGTCGTTGAGGACGGCCAGACCGTCAAGACCGGTGAGACGCTCGTCAAGATTCCCCGTGCTGCTGCCAAGGGTGGTGACATCACCGGTGGTCTGCCCCGTGTCACCGAGCTCTTCGAGGCTCGCAACCCGTCCAACCCCGCCATCGTATCCGAAATCGACGGTGAGGTCACGATGGGTAAGGTGAAGCGCGGCAACCGCGAAATCATCGTCACCTCGAAGACCGGTGAGCAGTGCAAGTACCTCGTCTCGCTGTCTAAGCAGATTCTGGTGCAGGAGCACGACGCCGTGCGTGCCGGCACGCCCCTCTCCGACGGTGTCATCACTCCTGCCGACATCCTGGCCATCAAGGGTCCCACGGCCGTTCAGGAGTATATCGTCAACGAGGTGCAGGACGTCTACCGCCTGCAGGGTGTGAAGATCAACGACAAGCACTTCGAGATTATCGTCCGCCAGATGATGCGCAAGGTGCAGATCAACGACCCGGGCGACACCGCCTTCCTCGAGCAGGAGATTGTCGACAAGCTCGACTTCGCCGAGGAGAACGACCGCATCTGGGGCAAGAAGGTGGTCATCGACGCCGGCGACTCCGAGAACCTGCAGAAGGGCCAGATCGTCACCGCCCGCAAGCTGCGCGACGAGAACTCGAGCCTGAAGCGCCGCGACCTGAAGATCGTACAGGTGCGCGATGCCGTGCCCGCCACCTCGACCCAGATTCTGCAGGGTATCACCCGCGCCGCATTGCAGACCAAGTCGTTCATGTCGGCCGCATCGTTCCAGGAGACCACCAAGGTGCTCAACGAGGCAGCCATCCGCGGCAAGGTCGACTATCTGGAGGGCATGAAGGAGAACGTCATCGCCGGTCACCTCATTCCTGCCGGTACCGGTCAGCGCGAGTTCGAGAAGATTATTGTCGGCTCCAAGGAGGAGTACGAGCGCATGCAGGCCAACCGCAAGAATGTGCTCGACTTTGCCGAAGAAAACGTGTGATGGACTGAGTATCCGTCAGTCATCCTATATCAAGACGCGGACCTCGCAGCGTGGATTCTGCAAGGCCCGCGTCTCTTTTTATCGTCACTAAACAAGCAAAATAGTCAGTCTTTGATGTGTTCAAACTTTTCGTGGTACTGTATGGACAACTGCCTGTAGTGCTCTTTGGTGGCAGCACTGGAGGTGTCGGCACGTATAATCTCGTAGTAATAATGCGAGAGACCCGGTTCTACTCCCGTCTTCGTGTAGATGACCATATAGATGCTGTCGCCCAGCACACTACGGGCTACATCCTCATGCTGTGACGCATAGAACATGCCATAGGTCTTAACCTGTATTTCGGTCATCAGCCGTTCATATTTCAGGTTGACGATGTCGCCCCAGTAGCCGCGGTCGGTGGTCTGGTGCTTGTAACGTCCGAAAAAGCCCCTCTCAGTTGATGTCTGTACGAGGTAGTTGATGACGGGCTTGATTTCCGTGCTGTCCCATCCTGCCACAATCGTAGTCCTTGCCAGGTCCTTCAGGTCGTAGGGGCGGCAATTGTCGGTCGTACACTTGCGGGTGGCGCTTTCACGTGTCTTGTAGTTTAACTCGGTCACACGGCCGTCAAAACGTTCGGCCACCTCCTGTGCGAAGGCTTGTGTCTGCTGACCGTAGACCTGTGCATCGGCTAAGGCAGCGGTCATCTCTTGTTCAAACCGTTCCTGCTCGCTCAGCGGCGAGCTGTCTTCCTTCGAGCATGATGTCAGTACCGCCAGACTGTAAATGAGGACGGTACATAAAATCCATTGCGTTCTTTTTCTTCCCATGATAAGATATTTTAGTTTGTAGAAGTTATTTATTTACCACGACCTTCTTCTCTCCATTGAAAATATAGACACCGGGCGAAGTCGGAGTCTTGTCAAGTCGGCGGCCCTGCAGGTCGTAGACGACTGCTCTGCTGCCGGTAGCTGCAGCCTTGGCTGTGGAGACACCTGAAGAGACATTCTTCACGCGCAGATATTCCTCGCGGGCCTTGACCTGCTGGTCATGGTACGCATCGGTACTGACAATGGTGGCAAAGACACCGGCGGCCAGCATGAGCGAAGCATCAATATCGGTTTTCCAGTGGTGGCCGCAGACAACGCGGTTGACAGCATAGACATGGGCACGCTGAAAGATTTTGTCTGCATACTCGGGGATGACACTGGCCAGCACCAAGGCACACATCCACCCCCGGCTGGCGTGGCCCGAAGGGAAGCTGTAGGTGGAGGCCTCTTCATCGTCAGTCCAAGGCTTTAATGAAGGTTCCTTGAACTGGGCAAAGGGACGGACGCGCTGGTAGTGATTCTTCACCACGTTGTTGGCCTTCTTGACATCGGTCATAGCCTTATCGGCCAATAGTATAATCTCAGGGGTGGTCTCCTTCGATAAGTTGATGTCGAGAACCTCGCTGAATACGTTCCACAACTTGGCGCTTTCGTCGCTCAATGCCTGTTCACCCACACCTTCCACTTCGCGCAACTGGCGTCCAAACTGGTAGTAGTAGAAGTCGTACGTGAACGCGGCCGACGTTAATTCGGGTGGCTCGGGCAGCCAGTTCAGTCCGTTGGGACGGGTCTGGTCAGTCAGATAGGGGTCTGGATATTTTTGTGCCCAACCGGTCGTTGCATTGAGACCGCACAGTGCTACGGCGCACATCATCATTAAGATATTCTTTTTCATTGTATGTGATTCTTTATTATTTGATTTCGTTTTGTCCACAAAGGTAAGCAAAAATCCACAAGAGGCAAAGCAAAATGATACGATAATAAAGATTTTGCTGATTTTGAAACGGTTTTGCTGATTTTGAAACGGTTTTGCTGATTTTTATTTCCGAAACATGCGGCAGTTTCAGATTTTTTTTCCTATCTTTGCACACGAAAGTAAGAAATACAAGAAGAGATAATTTCAACTCATCCACACACCGACACCATGCACCTGCAACCACTGACATACACCCGCGACGCTGCTACCGGCCCGATGCTGACGGGCGGGAGAACTGAGGGTGCCCGGCAGGGCGGCGGGAAAGGCTTGACTCTTACCCCCCCCCCACGTTAAAAATCTTTATATTCTGCGCTTCGCCTCGTGCGCAGCTGCGTTTGACATACGGTCTCGCCGTGCCTCCGGGCATGGCGGGACCGCTGTGCTTTTCGGGCATTCACCAGCCACGACAATTCAACATTTTACAAACAACAATAGAAACAAAATATTTATGAAACAAAAATTATTTTCAATGCTCGCCCTGCTGCTGATGGCAGCGACGGGTGCGTGGGCACAGGGCTACACCGTGACCCTGAAGGACGGCACCGAGGATGCCGACAACTGGACCATCGAGCCCAAAGAGGGCCTGTCGGAGAACGACCAAGTCACCATCACCTACACCGGCTCGAAGCGGGTGAAGAGCGTCACGGCGGTGAAGAAGGCGGCAGTAGAGACGATGGAGTTTGTGGAGTTCACCAGCGGTGGTAAGAAGGTGAAGTTTGCCAACATGAACCTTGGCGCCACATCAGTAGCTGACGGCACGAAGAGCTACGGCGACTACTATGCGTGGGGCGCAACGGAGACATTCGCCACCGTGGATTACAGCACTGCTACACCGACGGTGACCGCAAAAAACAATGGCGGCTACAGTCAGGCTAACGCTCCATACTTTAGTGGCACTTCATATACCAAATACAAAGGCACAGACAATCTTACAACCCTTGAGGCGGCTGACGATGTAGTGACGGCTACGATGGGTGAGGGCTACAGAATGCCTACACAAGATGACTTCATGACACTTATTGCTGCCTGCGGCGGAACGGGTAATAATATAGCCCCGTCATCCATTTCATCTGGCACTGCCTATACACAGGGCATATACTGGGTAGCAGGAGCTACATCTGCTGTTACTATCGGTGGCGACGAATACAAGGCAAACGGCGTGCTCTTCGTTCAGAATGCCGACACCCACGTATTCCTCCCCGCTGCGGGTAACATCAATGGTACAGAATTGTCCAGTTGGGGTAGTTATTGGTCTTCGACCCTCAGCACGAACGACACCCAATACGCCAACGGACTGTACTTCGGCAATAACATCGTCCTCCCTAACTGCGGAATCATTCGTTACTTCGGGGTACCCGTTCGTCCTGTTCAGGAGGGTACGCTGCTCTCGACAATCACCAGCAACTACACGGCACAGGACGGCGAGACGCTCTACGGCAAGTTGGGCAGTAACGTGAAAATCAGCATTGCCGACGGCGCCACCGTCAAGCTGAAGGACGTGACCATCAATGGCGAGAACAATTCTAGTTACAAATGGGCCGGCATCACCTGCGAGGGCGACGCCACCATCACCCTCGAAGGTGCGAACACGCTGAAGGGATTCTATAAGGATTATCCAGGCATCTATGTGCCCCGGGAAAAGACGCTCACCATCGAGGGCGAAGGCTCGCTTAAAGCCACCAGCAATGGCGATGCCTCTGGCATCGGTGCTGGTGCTGGGTATGATAATTCCTGCGGCAACATCGTCATCAACGGTGGCAACATTACGGCCACGGGTAACGGAAGTTACAATGCAGGCATCGGCGGGGGAGATGCAGCCCATGCCGGCAACATCACCATCAACGGCGGCACCGTCACAGCCACGGGTACTTCTGGAGCTGCCGGCATTGGCGGCGGCGGCAGTGCCGATGTCGGCAACATCACCATCACCGGCGGCACCGTCACGGCAACGGGTGGGACAAAATCTGCAGGCATCGGCGGTAGCAATCAGCGCTGCTTCGGCGACATCCTCATCAGCGGCGGCACCGTCACTGCCACGGGTGGATCTGAAGCTGCAGGCATCGGCGGCGGAAGACGCACTGGACGCTATGGCGACTGCGGTTCCATCACCATCAAAAACACCGTGACCCAAGTGACTGCCACGAAGGGCAGCAGTGCGCCCAACAGCATCGGTGCTGGCAACAACAAGGACAAAGATATCACCGTGATCATCGAGGCTGGTGCTAACGTGATACAGAATTAACCCTCCTCACAGGGGGGCGCTCACAGGGGGACAGACCCCCTGTGACGAACAATTTTAAAATAAACATTTTATGCGTATGAAACAAAAATTATTTTCTATTCTCGCCCTGCTGCTGATGGCAGCCACGGGCGCAGTGGCGCAGACCACCTACACTGTGACCCTGAAGGACGGCACCGAGGATGCCGGCAACTGGACCATCAGCCCGAAGAGTGAGGGTCTGTCGGAGAACGACCAAGTCACCATCACCTACAACGGCACGAAGCGCGTGAAGAACGTGACGGCCGTGAAGAAGGAGGTGGTCAAGCCCGATTTGCTCCCCGCTGTGTTTACAGTTGACGCAGGGAAAACGGTGAAGTTCTCCAAGGGCAACCTGCAGGCTACGTACAACGGTTCCAGCTGGATTTGGGGCTTTGCCGAGCACCAGTGGGATTATATCGGCAATGCCGCCGGTAATACCAGCATCAACGGCAACGGAACTGTGTCGGCTAATGGCACTGTGGATCTTTTTGGCTGGGTGGGTGCTTCCAGTACCTGGACGGGAGCAGCTCAGTATGGCATCAGCAATTCGACTGCCACTAATAACGTAGATGGTTACGGCAATGTCGGGAGCGAAGCCCAAAAGGTTGGCTGGGGTGCCACCGTGGGCACAGGGTGGCGCACGCTCACCAGGCTCGAATGGCTGTACTTGCTGAGCACACGTGAAACGGGTATTACTGTAAACAGCACCGATAATGCGCGCTATACCCTGGCAATCATCAACACGGACGGTACGGCTGTGAAGGGCCTCATAATTTTCCCTGACAGCTATGCCGGAGGCTCGCCCGCAGGCGTTACTTGGGGAACCATTAACGCTAAAAGTACCTTCGAAACCACGTGTACTTCTGCGGGCTGGACAGCCCTTGAGGCCGCAGGTTGTGTCTTCCTGCCTGCTGCAGGATATCGTGAAGCATCAAACGTCACCGATGCTGGTATTGGTGGGGGATACTGGTCAAGTAGTTCCGGTTATGCCGCTTCTGCATTTGGCCTATATTTTGAGTCGGATTATATGACTATTCAGTACGGCGGCAGCAGAAAATATGGCTTCTCCGTCCGTCTCGTTCAGGCGGTTGACCCGCTGGCCGTTCCGATGACCATCGAGGCTATAACAGCCGGATCGATTACAGTTTCGAATCCGAAGGCAGGCATGCAGTACTCGCTGGACGGCGGTGCCACCAAGAATGCTGTCACCACGGATGAGATTGTGTTAAATGCGGGCGACAAGGTGCAGTTCTACGGCAACGGCACCAGCATCACCAGATATAACGGCACCATTATTACCGGCAGTGGCGACGGCTTCACCTGCAAGGTGTATGGCAACATCATGAGTCTCGTCGATGAGGAGAACTTTGCCACCGCCACGACGCTGTCGACGGATAAAACTTTCCACTCTTTATTCTCCGGTTTCACTACGCTGACCGACGCCAGCGGCCTGCTGCTGCCCGCCACGCAGCTGCCCACCAGCTGCTACTACTACATGTTCAAGGACTGCGCCAGCCTGACCACTGCGCCCGAGCTGCCCGCCACGCAGCTGGAAAACTCCTGCTACTACGGGATGTTCCGGGGCTGCACCGCCCTGACCGCTGCCCCCGCGCTGCCCGCCACGCAGCTGGAAAACCACTGCTACCGGGAGATGTTCAGCAACTGCACCGCCCTGACCGCTTCGCCCGTGTTGCCCGCCACGCAGCTGGTCAAGTACTGCTACCAGGAGATGTTCTATAACTGCTCGAAACTCGCCACCGTTACCTGTCTGGCTACGTCGGGTATCAACGTAAGTAATAGCACCTTTAACTGGCTCAATGGCGCCGGCAAGGATGCTGAGGACACTAAGACCGTCTATATCTCCAGCTCGGCTGACTGGCCATCGGGCAACAACGGCATCCCCGACTACTGGGAGCGCGCGGACGTGGACAACTAAATGCCTCGCACGGGCTCACAGGGGGACTGACCCCCTGTGAGGTAATGAGCCCAGGGCGAGAAGGGGAAAAGGACCACTCGGTAAGCCGAGTACCCGCAAAAAAGTCGTTGGCACGACCACTCGGTGCACCGAGTGATGGCCACAAAGTCGTTTTCTGACTACTCGGTGCGCCGAGTGGTCGAAAAAAAGAAATAAATAACAAATTAAAAAATAATAAGGATATGCTATCTAACACTTTACAAGCAAAACCCTACTACAATATCAGGGAAAAAGGTAACGATTACCACGTTAACTTCTATCTGCGTGTGAAAGGCCGTTTCGAGAGCTTTGCAACCTCTTTCGGCACATTTCCGACGCTGCTGCAAGGGCAGCTGACATGCTTCGACAACGCTATTGCTGCCGAGGACGACCTCTTCAAGGTCACCACGGCCAGCGAGCTGACGGGCACCATCAAGGAATGGGACGTGAAGCGCGACAACAACACCTCGTCGCTGCGCGCCATGGCTGAGGCCTATGCCATGAACCCCAGCGATGCCGCCAAGCAGCAGGCCGGAAAGAAGGTGATTGACATGATGCGCCATTTTAAGCTGAACATCAACGACAACTACGAGCTGCAAGGCTCAAGGACGCTGCAGTTCTGCCAGGCCGTCGATGCCGACAGCACCGCCCAGCAGGCCATAGCAGCCGTCGGCGCCACCGTGTTCTACACCGCACTGAAGGAGGCCAACGAGCAGTGCCGCGCCATCATCGACCAGCGCAATGCCGACCGTGCAGCAGCCTCGCAGGAGAAGATGATCAACCTGCGCCGGGCTACCGACAACGAGTATGCCCACCTGCTGATGATTACCAATGCCTACGCACTGACCGACGAACAGCAGCGCTACAACACCCTGCTGCAACAGATTATTGAGGACGTGAACTACTACGAAAAGGTGGTCTTCGCAGGCAGCGGCAGTGCAGTCGACGGCGGTTCCGGCAGCGGCGGTTCCGGCACCGACACTCCGGGCACCGACACTCCGGGCACTGACACTCCGGGCACCGGCGACAACCCCGTCGGCGGCGGAACGGGCACGATAACCCCCGGCGGCGGCTCTGACTCCGGCGACACCCCCGGCGACAACACCGGCGGCGGCGAAGAAGGGTAAGGCGACCAAAGAAAGAAAACAACTGATGGAGCAGCGAGAGCAATACCAAGCTCGCTTGAGCATTGCCGAGTCGCGACATCAGTCGATGAAATCAACTGATGGAGCAGCGAGAGCAATACCAAGCTCGCTTGAGCATTGCCGAGTCGCGACATCAGTCGATGAAATCAACGACAATTAATAATTAAAACAATAAACATTATGAGAAAATTTAAAAGACTAACACTGACGCTCGTGGCACTGCTCAGCATGGCAACGGGCGCATGGGCAGACGAAGCCAAGGTTTACACCGAGGCTGTGGCCTTTAACAGCCTGAAAGCGGGCGACGTGCTTACCGACGGCTTCAGTATCACCAAGAACATAGGGGATTACATCAGCGTCAAAGGCTATAAAAAGGACAGTGGCACGGCAGAGACTGAGGAATATAGTGGTCTGTTGGACGCTTGCACGTACCCCGGAGGCGTTGTCATTACCGTCAGTGACTATAGTATCGCGGGCAACTTCACGCCCTATGCCGACGGCAAGGATGCCAACGCGTGGATTGTGAGCAAGAAAGAGGTGAACGGCTCCTTAACAACGCTCTATCTTGACGGCTACAACTACTTACCCACCATCGCCCTCACCGAAGTCACCAAGGGCAAGCAGTGGAAGATAGAATCGATGCCCGCCAGCAACGTGGAACTGCAGGTGGAGTACGAACCTGAATACACAGTCCTCTTCAAGGCCGGCAACGCCAACACCATCCAGGGCAGCAAGGCCACCGTCACCGTCACCGAGAGCGGAGCTACCACCGCCTACACCGGAGCCACCCTCGACGAGAAAGGCAACTACAAGCCCCTCTACGAAGGCCAGACCATCACCCTCACCGCCGCCGCTGGCTATAAGTTCAAGAGCGTGGAGGCGAAGAAGGGCATAGTCGCCTACCCGCTGCTCTCTGCCGCTACGGCGGAAGACATTGGCAAGGTGGTGTGCGCCGCAGGCCATCTGCACGACGCGAAGACTGCCGTGCCCGCCGGTTGCACCGCCGTGGGCATCCTGGGCAAGGTGACGGAGACCGGCCACGGCCTGATTCTTTCCCTACAGGACGCAACGTCGCAGACATGGAACACCATCAACGGCTGGACTTCCGTGACCGCTTACGCCGGCACCACGCTGAAGCTTCTGCCCGACGATGCCGCCCGCGGCACCAACCTGACAAGCTACACCACGCTGGGCGCGACCGCCGTGTCTAACTGGGCCGTGGCGCAGAAGAGCGACTACGAGGCGATATTCCAGAACCTCGGCTCGACGGCAGGTGATAGTGAAGGCAAGACTTTCGACGGCAATGTGAATGCCTATATCACTACAGGCGTAGGCGGTGATGCAATTGATGGCAGCTATTGGTCTGCTACGGAGTACAGTGGCAGCCTCGCAAGGTACTTCGGCGGTGGTTGTTGGGACGGCAGCGACAAGTCGGGTAGCAATAGTGTCAGGCCAGTGCTCGGCTTCTAAGCATACAGGCACAGCATCCGCTCAGGCGGAAAAATCGATCTTTGGGCTTCGCCCGAAGAATACTCCGCTCGAAAGAGCCTGTAAGCGAGCTTCAAGCTCTTTACTCGCTCAACGTGTTCTTTGACATACTGAGACAAAACGGAAATAAAGACCCTCCCCCTGCCCCTCCCTGTTGAGGGCGGGGAGCAGAATGCAGGGAGGGCGGAAATAAAATTCTGAGGGGAAACTTGGAGTTCTCGCGGAAAATGCGTATCTCTGAGGCTCCGCCTCGAAGATACTCACGCTCGAGAAAACTCAAATAAAATTTGGTTTTCTGCTCGCTAAATCGTATCTTTGCACCGTAATAACAAAAAGAAAGGAAGCGATATGAGTAAAGATGCACTGAACAGCCTGCGCGACTACCTGACAGGTACCCTCTCGCCGAGCAACATGCTCTGGCTTAGCGTTCAGCTGGCCGACTACGCGCGGAAACAAGAGCCGTTGAAGCCCTACACGATGGCTGAAATCAACGACATGATTGACCGGAGCGAACGTGACATCGACGAGGGGCGCGTGTATGACTTCGACGAGGCAATGGACGAGTTGGAAAAGGAATTTGCAGAAGAAGACCGCAAACTTGCAACGGCCGAGGCTATATGAAATCCATCATCACCGACCTGGCGAAAGAACAGATTCGCCAAATAGCCAAGTACATCCGCAAAGAGTTCGGCAAGGACAGGCGCGACAAATTCATGAAGGAAGTGCGCCAGACGCGCCGTCTCATTGAGAGCAGTCCCAACATTGGCCCTGTAGAGCCTCTGTTAGCCGACCGCGCAGTGATGTACAGAAGCTATGTCATGAACCAGCTCGACAAAATCGTCTATCGTATCGACGGCGACATTATCTATATCGTTGCCTTCTGGGACGTAAGACGAGACCCTGGCACTCTTGCCAACGAAGTCAAGTAGCACACACTCAGAAAAACAGAAAAATTTCCGCCGAGACATCCGCAAGGATGAACTCGGCGTTTCCGTTCCCATACTCCCCTCCCTACAGGGGAGGGGTCGGGGGTGGGGCTTCTTCTCCCTACAGGGGAGGGGCCGGGGGTGGGGCCGTTTTGTCTCATGTATCGTCAGAGCACGACGAAGGAAATAAAATTAGAATAAACAATAAAAAAGTAATAAATATGAAAAATTCGATTAAGAGAGCGCAAAGCCAAGCGTGCTTGGGCTTTGCCGAACGGAAGAATTTTCGGCCACTGGCCAAACAACTAAAAAAACTATCATTGACGCTCCTGCTGCTCATCACCGCAGCCGCGGGCGCATGGGCACAGGGCACGACCCCCGAACCAGGAACCGTGACCACCAACGAAGCCAAGACCACAGCCTCGTTCACCATGCCCGCCAACGACGTGACGGTGAACTATACCCTGGTGCGCGACATGCAGGACGCTACGAATCCCGTCACCTTCAGCGGACTGCCCACAACCACCACTGACCCTATCATCGTGAAGAAGGGCAGCGACGGCAAGTACCAACCCATCGAGACGCTCACCATCCAGCTCATCGACCCAGTGGCTGCTGCTGAAGCTCAGAACATCATCGCTGCCGGCGGCATCACCATCAAGGTGCTCGTGGGCAACGGCGGCACACCTATCGAGTACGACCAGGTAAACCCCATCACCCTCGAAGCCTTCCTTGCCGACATGAAGCCCGGCTACTACTGGATTAAGGCCGAGCCTACCGACGAGAACAGCCCCTACGACGGCACCGTTTACAGCAGCGAGTTCACCGTCGTAGAGCAGTACGACCTCACCGTGAAGCCCGCCAACGACTTCTCGAAGGGCAAGATTGAGAGCGTCACCGTAGGCACCGAGCAGCCCATCACGCCCGATGCCAACACCGGCGAGGCCACCAAGACCGGCATCGCCCCCAACACCGACGTGAAGATCAAGGCCAAGACCGGATATATCATCGAGGAGGTGAAGGTGAAGAAGGCAGGCGATACAGGCAAGAGCCTCGCCGAAGCAACAGTTGGCATGATTATCGGCTCCAACGGTAAGGCATACGCCGCCGACGACAAGGACAACCTGCCCGAGGGCGTGACCGCCGCCGCCAAGGTCTGCTACGTCGATGGCAATGGCCACGGCCTGGCACTGGCGCTGACCGATGAGGGCTATATGGACTGGAGTACGGCCAAGACTGCCTGCGCCGCCCACACGCCGGCCATCACCGGCGGCACGTGGAAGCTGGCCAGCGGGGCCGAGTGGGCCAACATGATTAACGCTGCCGGCAGCTACACCGCCCTGCGCGACGGCTTCAGCAGCGTCGGCGGAACGAATATGCAGCATGACTACTACTGGTCTTCTACGGAGAGCGGTTCCGACGTATGGTACTACGAATTCGCCGGAGGCGAAGGTAACTGGCGCTACGACGGTAAGGGGGGCTTAAGCTACTATGTTCGCGCCTGCCTCGCGTTCTAACCCTCTCGCGCGTATATATAATATAAAAGGTAAAACATAAAAAGAATACAATATATGAAAACAATATCAAGATATATCATGACGCTCGCGCTGCTCATCACGACGGCAGCGGGCGCATGGGCACAGGGAACCGACCCCGAACCAGGAACCGTGACCATCACTCAGGACGCGGAAACCAAGCAGTATGAGGCATCGTTCAAAATGCCCGCCAACGACGTGACCGCCACCTACACCATCAAGCGCGACATGTCGGTGGACATTGCCGGCGAGATGGCCGACCGCATCCGCATCAAGAAGAATAACAATGTCTTTGAACCCGTCGATGCCTCACAGATGAATCCCGTCGTAAAGGACAACCTTGATGCAGAACATCCCGTGACTATGACCGTGACCACCGACTACACGCTGCAGCTGCAGAAGCAGGGCGAAACGGAGGACAGCTGGACCGACGTCACTGCGCTGAGCGTGGGCACCTTCCGCTACAAGATTACCGGCGCCGGCAACTACAGCGGTATCGCCTACAGCAACACCTTCAAGCTCTTCCTGGGCTACGAGTTGGAGATTGCCGCCGGCAAGTATGCCACCTTCTATATGGACGAGGCCGTGACGGTAGATACAGAGACCTCGCCCGACGGAGAACTCTATACCATCACCGAAGTCAATGAGACTGCCACCGAAGCAACGCTTTCTGATGCCATCACCGTGGCTCCTGCCAACACTCCGCTGCTGGTGAAGAACAACGCTGCGGAGACGAAG
>JAEEGJ010013076.1_pt1 | contig 20291 bp, 15 predicted proteins | sample 8958761 | NCBI WGS metagenome assembly JAEEGJ01 (sample SAMN16246546, study PRJNA631951) | gut metagenome | biome: gut microbiome; feature: rumen; material: RS-attached | host: Bos | place: Iran: Karaj | collected 2018-10 | reverse complement strand
CACCAATTGCTCGCCATAATATCCGATGCGTTCATCGAGGTCATCGGCTTTCTTGCCAGCCATGACCAGATAATTGCTCACGTTGCGGAACCTTCCATATTTCGCCAAAGTTCCCTGGAATGCCTTTGGCTCGTTTTGAATGAGCTGGACATGCAGGTTGCCTTCGAGATTCACACGCTCAATCTGTTCTTCGAGCACACGTGCAACGTCTGCTTCCAGCGGTTTGTCCTTATAAGCCCTCACACTATGTCGGGCTGCAATTGCTTCTAATAATGTCATGAAAGTAATATTTTTAGGAGTTAATGGGAGTTAGCAGGAGTTAATGGGAGTTAGTGGACGATACCTTGTTCCCGTTCGGTCACGTCCGAGAGAAGCGCCTGGTAGAAAAGGACACTAGACACATTTGTCCGTTAACTCCCGAGCGTTAGTGCTAACTCCCGCTAACTTCTGTTAACTCCAATTTTGTTCATTTACTATCTGCCCAAAGAATAAAACCATAACTATGGGGCTTTGTTCCATCGATGGTGTATTCGGGCAAAGTGCGTTTGCCCCACGTGTCGGCACCGCCTACTCCATGGATGTCGAGGTCGATGTTGAGGTTAACGAAACGACCGCGAGTAATATCGATTGGATGACGCGCATCGACCAGGTCCTCCTCGCCATAATCCCAGGCACGGATGCAAAGGGGCTGATCTCCGTAGATGTGAAGCGTACGGCTATCATTTGCGATATCAAACCAGCGGATGTCGCATCGGTTGCCATTGTCTTGCGGATGAATATATTCAGTCTCGAAGTCGCTGAGCGGCATTTCATAAACACCGAGGAAGGCAGAGTTTTTGCGGTCGGGATAGTTTTCCCATGGGCCACGTCCATAATAACGTATTTGCGTGAAGTCGGAAGGCAGATGCATTCGCATACCGAATTTGGGCATCACAGGAAGATTATTAGCTTGCGGGAAATATTCCATTTTGACATGGATGCGACCATCGCGTAGGATCGTATAAGTCAATGAAAGGTTTGCGTATCCTGACAAGGAGATGTCATAAACGACACTCAGACCACGTTCATCAACTTCGGAACGAATAGAATGTACGGTGCGATTGGCTGCAGCATCCTTCCAAGGGGCAACGCGTTCGGCAAAATGAGCTGCGTGCTGATTGTCATTCTCTGGTTTCCAGAAGTAGGGCTCCAAAGGCGCCTGCAGCATCTCCCTGCCACCTACAATCCAGGAAGTGAGTGCGCCCGTGTTGTCGATGGTGAGGGTGCCTTGATCAGTGGTCACGACGGTACAGCCATCATCCTGACTTGCCTCGGCAGGTTCGCCATTGAAGCCATCCCAGAAAGGTTCGGGCATGAGTACAAATTGCTCACGTGCAACGATAAAGCCTTCTTCTGCCCAAGGTTTGTCTTCTTTCAATCGAGCATAGACGTTGAGAATGAGTTCGGGATTGTTGTAGGGATAATAAGGATAAGGTATCTCGAAACAATCGTCTTTGAGATCAACCAAGTCACGGCTAACCAACTCGCCATTGTGATAGATTTCACAGGAATATTCGTATTCATAAATGCTATTAAAGAAATCGCGATTGACGATACGAATGCTATCTTCGCCCTGTCTAACGAATTGTATAGGCTGATAGGCATATTGCACCTCATAGTAATGCGGATGCGGCGTGCGGTCGGGACCAATCAGTCCATTGATGCAGAATGCCCCGTCGTTGGGCTTGTCGCCAAAGTCTCCTCCGTAGAGGAAATATTTATCCTTGGAATCTTTGTCCTTGATGGAGGAATACAAACCTTGGTCCACCCAGTCCCAGATAGCGGCTCCGCAAATGGAAGAATCGGCATAGATCACATCCCAATACTCCTTCAAGTTGCCACACGAATTACCCATGGCATGGGCATATTCACGCATCATGAAGGGTTTGTCGGTAACTTCCTGGGCATTCTTGCGAAGGTCTTCGGGGTAAAGATAACTGTCGTCCCAGATCGCGCTATAGCGACGATCGCTATCGTAGAACGGTGGACGTGTAGTGTCCAGTTCGCGCACCTTGTTATACATTGCCTCGATGTTCGGTCCTACAGCACCTTCGTTGCCAAGGCTCCAAAGAATGACGCAAGGATGATTGAAGTCACGCTTGACCAGCGATTCGGCACGATCGACATGCGCCTTTTGCCAGGCACGGTCCTCCCCCATCTCCTGATTGGCATAACCGTATCCATGCGTCTCGTGATTGGCTTCGTCCATCACATAGATTCCCCAACGGTCGCAAAGTTCGTATAGATATTCCCGATCAGGATAATGCGAGGTGCGCAGGAAGTTGATGTTGGCTTGTTTCATCAGGCGAATGTCTTGTTCGTAGGTGTCATCGTCCACAAATCTTCCTGTCTTGGGATGGTGGTCATGACGGTTCACACCGCGCAGTTTGACATTCTTGCCGTTGATCTTGAACACCTCACCCACAACTTCCACCTTCTTGACGCCCAGGTGGTAGTCGAAATGTTCGATCACTGTTCCATCGGCATCGTGCAGTTCCACGCTGAATGGATAAAGCTCAGGCTTCTCGGCCGACCAGAGACGGGGATTGTTCAACTGGTAGATGAGTGTGATGGTCGCTGTGTCGCCTGCTGCCAGTTTAGAGAGGTTGCTCACCACTTCGTTTCCATCAATCCGAAGTACAGTCTGCAACCCTTTCTTTGTTTTCTTGATTCCGTTGCGGATGCTGATGGCGGCCTTGACATTAGCCTCCGAAAAGTCGGCGTTCGGTTCGGCCGTGACTTGATAGTCGGTGATATGGACCAAAGGCCTTACCCACAACTGGACGCTGCGGAAGATGCCCGAAAGACGCCACATGTCCTGGTCTTCGAGATACGAGCCATCGCTCCAGCGATAGACCTCCACGGCGAGTTTATTGCTGCCGTGACGGACATATTTCGTGATGTCGAACTCGGCGGGTGACATCGAATTCTGGCTATATCCCACCAGCTGACCGTTCACCCAAACATACATCGCCGAATGCACTCCGCCGAAATGCAGAATGAGGTTCTGACGAAGCATCTCGTCGGTTGCATCAAAGAAGGTCACATACGAACCAACAGGGTTCCGATTTCCGAAAGCCGTCCAGTCTGCAGGTGGCTCGCTTGTAACACTGGGTCGGTTTCGGGCAAATGGATAGTTGATGTTGATATAGATGGGAGTTCCATAGCCTTGTGTCTGCCAGTTGCCGGGAACGGCGATTTTACTCCAGTCGCTCACGTCATAATCCTCCCGATAGAAGTCGGCAGGTCGCTCCTCGGGATTCGGGCTCCAATGGAAAAGCCATTCGCCGTCGAGGCTGACGATTTCCTTGCATTCTTGCTCTTTGGAAGGCAGTTGCAGCGTAGCGTGATAAGGCAGCTTGTTGAGGCCCAGCACCGAAGGATCTTCCCAATCGTGATGCTGTGCCTGTGCAGATAGGGTCAGCAACGATGCTATTATAACAATCAACTTTTTCATATTCATTCCTTTATTATATCATTCCCATTGGTATCCAGCGCCGAAATAGCTGTAACGATTGTCATCGGGATTGACAACGATTTGTTCGACAACTATCTCGGGGTCTATCATAATCAGCTTAAGCGTATGCTTGCCTGGAGTAGTCTTGAAAGTGGCATCGAGCCAACGAAGATTGTCAAAGACCTCATCCCGACGAATTAACTGCCGACCGTTAGCAAAGCCACTCAGCGAAAGGCGGCTCCGAGAAGGGAGGGGCTTCAAGACCTTCGAAACCGAAAGATTCTGTGGCGTATATTCCATGAATGTATCTACCAGGCCGCGACGGGCATCGAGTGTCTGCATCGGCTGGTCATCGATTTGTACGCCAAGACGCAGTCCACGAGCTGGCAGTATATCTTGCGTAGGCAGGATGCCGATGGCTATATGTCCTTCGTCGGTCAGTTCAACTTCGTATTCCAGCACGGGGCCTTTTCCGCTTTCGTCCGAAGAACGCATCACGTCCTTGGCACCCATGCAACCCTTGCCACGTCCCAGGTCGGGCAGGAATATCCAGTCTTCGCTTTTTCGAGAAAAATCACAGGCCGCGATGGTGTATTCCTTAGTTTTATTCGAAGCACTCAGGTCGTGGTCAACCTTGTAGCCAAGCGTCATCGGATGGTAGTTCCGGTCAGGAATCGACCATTTGGTATAGCCGATGTGATTGTCCAGCATCATACCGTCCCACTTGCCGCCAGCCATCACCTTATTATAATAATTGGTAAGGCGCTGGTCTTTCTCCATGAGTTGACAAATGGTCAGACTATCGCCAATGGTGGCTGCATTGTAGATGTGAGCGACACCGGCACTGGCAACAGCAGGATAATAGACCAGCTGATAGAAAGCATCTTGAGCCTCGACTGGAATCTTCTCCTTCAAGGCTTCGCATCGCGTCTCAAGCGATTGCCAGAGGTGGCTGACGTGAAGCATCTCCTCGTAGTTGTAGATGCCAGGCACTTGGGATTCCGGTTTGCGCCAGAGGTTATACTTTGAATATTTGCCAATGATGTCGGCGCACTCGTCGGTTATCTCTTTCGACAAACCCTTGAACACGCTCGCCGTCCACTGTTGGAGCCATTCCTGTTCGTCACCAGGCTGAATGGCATCGGGGTTCCAGGCATAGTGCATGATGAAGTCGATGGGCATCTCCTTGGGCTTCAAATCCCCTACATTGATAATCCAGATGCGGTCGATGCCGCTTTGGTAGGCAAGATTCAACTGCTCACGCAACTTGGGCACGGTGGTTGTGTTCACCCATCGGTCGTTCCATGGTCCACCATTCATGTCGATGTGGTAGTAGAGTCCGAGACCGCCTTTGCGACGACGTTCGAAGTCGCGACCTTTGCGTCGGATGTATCCCCAGTTGTTGTCGCAGAGCAACAGCGTCACGTCGTCGGGAACGGTAAAGCCTGCATCGTAGTACCGCTGCACCTCGGTAAAGATGGCCCAGAGTTGCGGCACGGCATCCGAATGACCATAGATGTCCTTGATGATCTTACGCTGGCCTTCGATCACGCGTCCAAGGGTCTTCCTGTTTTCGGCATCGTCGCCCTTGCCCATTGCCACATCCCCATCGCCACGCATACCGATGGTGACGAGGTTTTCATAGTTCTTGTTGCGCTCCAGACCTTCACGGAAAAACTGATTCAGGCGAGTTGGATTCGTGGCATAGTCCCAGGGACCAACCTGATCCTTGCGGCGAAGATACTCCTGATGCGAACGCATCATCGGCTCATGATGGCTGGTCCCCATCACGATGCCCATCTCGTCGGCAATTCTTGGACTTTCCGGATCGTCTTCGTTGAAGGCTGTAGCCCACATGGCGGGCCAGAAGTAGTTTGCCTTCAGGCGAAGCAGCAGTTCGAAGATATGCTCGTAGGCTTTCGCGTTGACACCGCCGAACTGGTTGTTGCACCAGGTGCCGAACGAGGGCCATTCGTCGTTGATGAACAGGCCGCGATACTTCACCTTTGGCGAAGGCTGAACGAATCGGCCATCCTCATAGTAGAGCTCGTCGCGGTGCAATACGGGCGCATCGGCCATCCAATACCAGGGTGAAACGCCTATGCGCTCAGAAATGTCATAGATGCCGTAGATGGTGCCGCGCTTGTCGCTGCCCGCAATCACGAGGTTGCCATCCACCACATCAATCAGATAGGACTCCCATTGACCACGCACTTGCTCGACGTCGAGTTTCTTTTGCCTGACCAATTGGTCGATGATTCGGCTTTTGCCAATTGTGCCTACAAGGATGGAGGCATCGAGGTTCTTTCGTTCATGAGGAAGCAGACCGATAGCGATGGAGGTCTGGAGTTCCACCTGCGATGACACACCGGTCACTTTGCGCACATCGTCGCCTAAGTCACGGGCAGCACGGATAACGCCTTTCCAGTCGTCCGCATCCACCACAATCGTGGCAGTCTTACCTTCTTTTGCCAGGCAGAATCGTTCGGTCTCTGCCTTTATACAGGTCCAGACAAACAGCAAGACGACGATAAATGAAAGTCTTTTCAGCATATATGTGTAGTTAATGGAAGTTAGTGTAAATTAACTCGAAAGCAAATTTTAGCTCATTATTTAGTAGGAATAGACAAGACCGTACTTTTCGTGGAGCTGGCGAAGCGAACCGTCGGCCTTCTTGCGGTCAATCAGGTTGTTGACCATCTGCAGGAGGTCGTCCTGTCCCTTCTGCATCAGCACGCCGATCTCGCCATGCGTGAAGGGTTTGTCGAGCAATGGAGCAGCCAGCCGACTGTCGGTCTGCACATAGTAGGGCGCCTCGGTGATTTCTGTTATCATGATGTCGGCCTGTCCTTCGGCTACGAGCGAAGGGATTTCCTCGTTCTTCGGGTGGACGATGATGGTGGCATGCGAGAGGTTCTCGTTGGCGAACTTCTCGTTGAGGCCACCGGGATTGACCATCACACGCACTTCGGGCTGGTCGATGTCGGACAGCGACTGGAAGCGCGAGGCATCTTCAGCGCGGCAAAGGATGGTCTTCCCGTTGCCCAGATACCCTTGGCTCATGTCCATGATTTCGAGACGCGCATCGGTGATGGTGATGCCACCGATAGCGAGGTCAAATTTCTGCGGCTCGGCCATCACATCGGCTGTGAGTGTGGGCCAAGAGGTAGGTGCGAAACCGGCTTTGACATCCAGATAGTCGGCAATCGATTGGGCCATTTCGATGCCAAAGCCCCAATATTCGCCCGTCGAAGGTTCGAGGAACGAAAGGGGCCGATAGTCACCCGTCGTACCAAAACAGATAGTACTTCGTTCAACGATTTCGGCCACCTTGCCCCTTATCGGGATGTCGGTGTAGGTGGAAAGAATGAAAGCAGAATACTGCAGATTTTCCTTGCCGAAACGGAGGGCGCTGCGCAGCGAGTCTTCGGGGAAGAGACGGGTGCTGTCGAAGTAATAGAGCCCGTCCTCGCTGTTGTACCAGCCGCCCACGTAGCCCTCGTGTTCCAGGGCGTGACGGACCACCTTATCGAGCTGGTCGCGCGAATGGCTGCCCTGTGTGGCAGCATAGCTGACGGCTATGCCTTCGGTGGGTTCGGACATCGATCGGACGTCGATCGTAAAGCCATCGGGATGACTTTGGCTGAAAGTCCACACCTGATCGGCAATCCTTTTGATATTACTCAGTTCGTTGACGTTCTCCTTGTTGGACGAACAGGAGGTGAACCCTATCGTCCCGCAAACGGCGAGAACGGCAATCAGCAGGAATAATCTCGTTTTAGTCATTTTTTTATTGGATTCTTGGGATATTTTGGATATTAAGGGATATTAAGGGACGAATGTTTATTTGGGTCTGATTTTAAAAAGGCGAAGGTATCGTCACTTCAAATCCCTAAATATCCCTTCTTATCCCTTAATATCATTAATTATATCAATCCGGCTGCTGTCCATCATGAGCCTTCCAAGCGCATTCGGTAATCTTCATGTCGGAGAAGACTGCTGTGAACGACGACTCCTCGGGTGAACATGCATAGATACCGAAACTGATCACGTCGGCACCTTCATAGACGTGGCAAATGCGCATCTGGCTGAAATCGACGCCATTCTTCGAGCATTCGATGCAGTAGTCATCGTCGCGACGCGAGAAGCGATACCACATTGTCTTGACATCGGCAGGTATAGCGGTGGTTGCCCAGTCGGAATAACCCTTGTTGGTCACAACGCTGCCGAGGTGCTGGAATTCCTCGTTCTCGTATTCCACCGAACCCTTCACCCAATTCTCGCTGTTCAGATACATCACGATGCCGCATTGGTCGAAGCGCTGGTGGCTCTGCGTGAAATCGGTCTTCACTACGAAACTGAAATACTTCTCGCGAGTCTGCATCTGGAGGACAGGTGCATTGTCGTTCTGGAAATGATAGTAGGTACGCTGCCAAAGGTCGGTGTGCGGAGCCGTCGTGATGAGGATGGTGTCACCTTTCACTTCGAAACCGCCAGGTTCACGCGTCCATTTCAGCGCATTGAGGTCTATCTTGCCTCCGTTTTCGAGCGCTACCTTCACATTGTCGGTAAATTCCATAACAGTCTCTTTTGTTTCGTTTTTAGAACATGCTGTCAGCATCAAGCCGCAGGCAATAACGGTAATACTTTTGTTGAACATAATGATAATCGGTCAAAACCTAAATTGTTAATTGTTAATTACCAATTGTTAATTGTTATTTGTTAATTGTTAATTGTTAATTATGAGTCTTACCTCATAGATCTCACCAATCTGCTTCCGAGGCTTTGCCACGAACTTAACACGAACCTGTTGCTTGCCTTGCAGAAGCTCGGCAGGGATGGAATAGGTTTCGTACTTGAACTCCGAGATGCGATATTTGCCCGTATTGTTGACCTCCTTCACAAGGACGTCATCGATTAGGATGTCAAACTCATGGCTCTTCCACTCTCCAACTCCCCAATATTTGAGGCGAAGGCTGAGATCGGTACGGCCATTGGTCTGCATCAGGTAACTGAAATAATGTCCATCACGAGCATCACGATAGAAGACGTCGTTCGAATTGCCTACATAAGAGTCGTCGGTCTCCATTCTGTGGTCCGTTTCGGGCTGTTGTTCGCCTGGCTGCACCTTATCCACGGTGCGAGATTCGAGTTCCTGGCGTTCCTGCTCCTGACGTGCAAGGTCGTCGAGATAACCTTTGTAACTATTCTCCGAAAGAGCCAGCCAGTAGATCATATAGCGCGAATCATGAATCTCGAAGAATGGCATCACCTCGTTGCGGATGGGATTCTCCATGCGTGTAGAGAGGGTGAAGTGAAGTGGCTTGCCCTCGATAGGTTGCAACTGGTCGGCAATGGCATTGATGTCGTTGTTGATGAGGATAGGAGCCTCGTTGACAGGCAGTTTTTTGCCGCTGGCATATTGTCCGAAGCGGCTATCGTCGGCAATGAGATGTGCCAGGTCCTCGGTTCCCGTCTTCATACCAAGTAGAATCGGACCATGCATCAAAGCTATATATTGAGGCACGTTGGGCAGATACTTGATGCTGTTGTGCATCGGGAAGGTGATATCGACTACGTCGCCAGCCTTCCACTTGCGATCGATGCTGACGTAAGACGAAGGACCGCTGATGATGTTTACGGTCTCACCATTCACCTTAACCGAGAACAGTCCGGGCTTCACCCAACCTGGGTAACGGACGAGCAGAGGGAATCCGAATCCACCCTCCTTCTTCGAAAATTTCGGAGTCTGCACAATGGTGATGCGGCTCGTTTCGGCATAAGGGAAGCCTGTCTCCTGACGAAGCATGATGCCCTTCTCTTTCCAGTTGAGTTCTGAGGCTGCAAAGAGGTTCACATAGAGGGCATCACCCACATAGGTATAGATGAACTGGCCATATTTGCCATGGTTCTCCATACCCGTGCCAACGCAGCACCACATCGCCTCGTTGGGAGCCGAATAGTTGCGATAATGACGTGGACGAGCAGGCGTGAAATAGACGTAGCCGCCGTGCTCGGGATGCTGCGACGAAAGGATATGGTTGAAGGTTGCCAACTCATAGTAATCGGCAAAGCGAGCCTCGGGATTGCGACGATGCAGATCCTCGGTAAGTTTCAACATATTGTTGGTGTTGCAACTCTCTGGTCCGTCGATATCGTTGATGAAGTCCGTGCAGGCTTCCTTGCTGGGGAAGTGCTCGCGACGACTGTTGCCTCCGAATGCCAACGAACGCTCTCCCGTGACGATGTCCCAGAAGAATGCACCGGCATCGTGGTAGGTTTCATCGCCCGATAGTTCGGCAATGCGCTCGAAGCCCACAACCTTGGGTACCTGAGTATTGGCGTGCATATTGTCGAGGCAATCCTGTCGCTGCGACATCGGAGTGAGCAGACGGCGATGCGAAAAACGACGTGCCACGTCGAGATATTTCTGTTCGCTGGTGATGGCATAAGCATCGGCCAGTACTTCGTTCATACCTCCATGTTCGTTGCCGAGCATACGTTCCATCTGCTCGTCGCTGAGTTCGGCAGTCAGGTCAATGGCCCAATCACAGAAGCCAAGAAACAGACGACATGCCTGCTCGTTGCCGCAATACAACCAAGCATCGCGCAGACCTGCATACATCTTGTGCAAGTTGTAAAACGGAGCCCACGAACCGAAGTAGATATTGAAATCACCCTTTTTGAAAGTGCTCCAAATCTTTTCGCTATTGGGCATACCGCCCACGTAGCCGCGTCCCCAATCAGGATGGTTCTTGTTGTTGGCGTCGGCACATTCCTGCAATTCGCTGATCATATACTCCATGCGCCGACGGCATTCCTCGTTGCCCAAGGCAGCATTCAGCGCCATGGCGGTCAGATAATGACCTCCCACGTGTCCATCAAGTCCGTCCCAATTCGGATAGGTCGGCGCCTTGGGTTCCAATCCTGCCTCCTTGCGATAAGGGGCAAGCAGGCGGTCGCAGTCATATTGGAGCAAGGTCTTGACATTCAAGTCCTGGGCCTTCTTCAAAGGTCCGTCTAGCAAGGTCACATCGCCGAGTGGAAACTCATCGGCATACAGTTTGTCTTGTGCGTTGACAATAGTGCCTAAGGCAAGAAAAGTGGTAATGATAAGAAATTTTTTCATAGATCTATATAAAGAAATTATACGGAATTAGTTTTTTATTTCAACGCGAATTATCATGAATTATCGAAAATTATATGTAGATTTTAATACGAACCATCTAAAAAAATATATGAAAATTCTTGATAATTCGTGTTAGATATATAATATCACTCATTCGCCTTGATAATATCCTTCAACATCAAATGCGGGTTACGGAAACGAGCGCCGCTTTTTTCATTCTTCAAGTGAATAGCCTTCATCGGACAGTTGTGGACGCAGGCATAGCATACCTCGCAATGGTCGAAGAACTTGACGCCCAAACCGGTGACCTTGATGTTGTTCGATGGGCAGACTTTTGAACAGAAGGCACAACGTACGCAATAATCGGTCACGTAATAGTCGAGTGCCGAGTTCTTGTCCAACAGCTTCGTGGCATATTCGTTATGGAAGAACTCCATCTGCTTTTTGAGCTCTGGAGTGATGACCACTTTCTGGATTTTCCTTTCGGCGAGGTCGGCGAGAACCTTGCTGATCTGCCCTTCCTCATCTTTCTCAGGAAGTTTGGCTATCTCTTCCTCCATATCGTGAAGCGGCAGATAATTGTAAACCATTTTGATACCATTGCCATACTTGATATCCCAGCCTCTTGCCTGAGCAGCAAGCTCGGCGTGACCTAAGGCTGTTTCGAAACTTTCGCCGCAGGTAAGAACCACGAACAGATAATCGGTCTTGATTTCTGCCTTTTTCATAAACTCGGAAACCATCATCGGCAATTCGGCGACATAGACTGGGCAGACGATGCCGACTGCATCATCCTCAATCTCGATCTTGTCCTGTCTCATCAATTGCGGGATTGACAAGAGTTTGCCACCAATGCGCTGAGCAACATAAAGGCTATTGCCCGATGCCGTAAAAAAACATGTAGTCATGATAAAAAATGTTAGTTGTTTATAAATGGGTTTTTATTTTGCTCTCGTTAAACTATGTTTCAATCGTTGGAAAATGTGTGCGAATGCTGCCTTGGGATCGTACCACATCATTCGAGGCCCCGTCCAACGCATCACTTCGCGAATGGCTTCTCGCTCCTTGGGTGCATAGCAGTGGGTAGGACAGTCTTTGCAGGCTGGCTTCTGCTCACCATATCGGCAATGGTCGAGACGCTTGTTGGCATATTCGGCCAATTGCTGATACTCTTCGGGTAATGTGTCAGCACCGAGATGATGACGGCAATATAGGTCAATCATCTTTCGAACGGTCTGCTTCTCTTGTTCAATGTGGGTCATCTATCTCAGTTTGTTACAAGATGATTTCCATCCCTGTCTTCTGCACCTTCATGCCCATGCTCTTGTAAAAGCATAAAGCGGAATCATTGCCTTCCCAAACATTCAGCGTCATATTGTTGCAGCCTATCGACTTGGCAAAATCACGCACATGCTCATACAACGCCTTACCGATGTGTCGGCCTCGTGCATCCTTATCGACACAAATGTCATCGATATACAAAGTCTTGATGTCCTGCAGTAATTGATTGTTTTTAATCTCAATAATCTGACAGAAAGCATGACCCAGTATGTTCTCGTCCTCATCTTCATAGACGAAGATGGGCTTGCTTTCGTCATCGAAGAGTTCTGCAAGTTCCTGCTCGTTATATTTGACCGTGTTTCCCTTGAACAGGTCCGGACGGATGTCGTGATGCACGGCATTCACCTGATACAGAAGGGAGATTACCCCGGGGATGTCATTCTTATTTGCTTTTCTAATCATGTCAATAATTGTTTCAGTGAATCTTGATTGCTTGTGAAAAAGCCGGAATCAACAAATGTGACTTGTTCGCCATTTTGCTCGAACGTGTCGATGTAATATTGATTGTCTTTTTTCAGCGACTCGGGAGTACAATCTGTGTCGAACATCCTTGTTTCGATGTCGGAGGCATGACCTCGTATCTCCTCGAAATGTGCATCGATGTAAGCATCGGTCATCGCAAGGCAGATGAAGCGTATTGACGACAGATAGGTTTCGCCGAAATCCTTGCGCCAATCGGGAGGAATGTAACAGCCTTCGACGATAAGGTTCTGCCCATTCTCGATGGCTGTCTTAATCATCTCACGAACTATGGGCCAAAGATAATCTGTCAGCGCATCATCGTCCATAGGTGTCAGAAGCGTATTTCCGCTACGTATCAATCCCATCTTCAGGTGGTCGATGCAGATATACGGATACTTATACTCTTCCAACATCCGTTGTGCCAGAAGTGTTTTACCCGTACGGGATGCACCGGTAATCAATATAATCATAGCCCTGACTTTGTTACGATTGGGTAGATTCTTGTTTATGATACAATTGTTTCGATATTCACAAGTTTCTCTACGATTGAAATTACGAGCGGTAGTACTCCCAAGTCACACAATGTATTGCTCCTCCATATTCTATAAGAGGTTTTGCAAAGATTGGGAAGATATCCATACCAGGGAATAGTTTTCTGAATGTCTCAATTGCTGCAACATCATTCTCGCAATCACATTCTTTTGAAAGACATGGAAGCAGTATGCCACCAGGTACTTGAAGATAATTAAGGTAGCACCATGAATCCCTATCCTCTTTACAATTATACGAAAGCTCTATGACCTCAAAATGAGCTTCTAGAGTTTTCATTAACCTACAGTGGAATTTTTTGTAACGGTTCTTCCAACAACTATTAAGAAGAATCTTGTTTCCACCGATAAATGCCACCATGCCATCAGCATGGCCGAATAGTTCTTTCATATCCCATGGTAAAAGGATGATATCTGCTTGGAGAACTTCACTCAGATGTTGGAGTAAATCAATAGGTTTCCAAAGAGGGTTTTCACAAAAGATTTTGTCGGTCATTATGACCTTGTTTCCACATCGTACGTAATTGCCTCCATCGAAGACGATATTCATGTCAGCCGATGCAAACAAATTAATATCCTTGCAAGCATCTCGTTGATCTATGACATCTTTTTGGTATTTTTTGAAGTTGACCAAGTAATCAGGATAGTATTTGTATCTTGCATACGTTCCATTATTGTCAATACTTATTGGCATATAATCTCGACACCAATAATTGTTTATATTCTTCAGCTCTTTATGCTCAATATGTAAATGGACGAGTGTATCAGAGATGGCTTCTGCTACACAAGCAGTATTGGGTTCCGTTCTGAGTTGTTCAGATGTGTAAATAACCGGATTAGCCATGACAGTAATAGACTTGTTATACTTGTTCTTCTCTTGTAAAACTCCAATTGCGATCACATTGTATCTTTTTGCCAGTTATGTCATATTGATACACGTTCTGGCGTCGTTTTTCTTGGATCACTTTAGATTGAATCATGGGCGAGTCCACCCACCTTACTTCGTTACCTTTGTCAAGAGTGAATCCATTTAACAAAATATAGAGGTAAGTGGACTGAGTATTGAATCCATAGCTGTGAGATTTTACAAACGAACGTTTGTTTTGCTCGTCTTTTCCCCATATCAGAAAATTCCCATCCTTGTCTTTTACTTCGTAGGAACGAATGAGAGCAGATGCTCGATATTCTCGTTCTTCGCTTTCAAAAGTGATGTCAAAACCTGATGCGTGTGCATGTAAAGTCATAAGAGGAAAATATGGAATAATCTCTAAGTCCCGTCCATTTCGGTGATACACAATGGGGTCATGAATCCCATTGGGCTTTTCACTATGGAAATAAAACTCCACGGTACGGATAAAGATTTGATAATCATTTCGAACCTGGATAAAACCTCCATACAGAAAAGAAGGAGCAAGAATTCTAAACATTTTCTGTAGTTCAGTTTCATCTGAAGAACCTTGGAATTGCATTAAAGAGTCTTTTAGATTCATTATTATCTTCTATTTTTTTAATAATGTAGAAAGCAGCCATCAATGTAGAGCCAAGCATGGCCCAAGCCATATCCTTCTGTGCATCCCATAAGTCGCCTTGTTGACCGTTATAGTTGTTTGCATCAGTAGAAGTCATGACGATAGTAAGTACCCATTCAAACAGTTCATAGATCATGCTGCCTGTTTGGACGATAAGCCAAGCCATGAAGATTGCAACTATTGGCATTTGCTTTATCCATTTTCTGCAGATATACAGGAAATAGGGGAATAATAAGAATCCGAAAGCAAAATGAACAAAGCGGTCGTAATGGTTGCGAGGGTCTTGAAAGAAATGCGCATCAACAATTCCCCAAGATATACACCATTCCTTGTATGGGACGTATGAATATATATATCGAGCTCCGAGAACATGGAGGAAAGTGAAAATCACCAGACATACATAAACATTATTGGGCATACGGTTCTTTACCAAATCGGATACAAGTGGTATAGCCAAGAGCAAAGTTCCCGCATGTTGCAAGAACTGTTCGTGCGGATAAATCGGATCGATTGTAGTGATTATCGTAAACACGAAAAGTAGAATAAAGGATATGAGCTTTATTTTATACATTATTGATTATTCAGTATTATCTATTACTTCTACACGAATTATCACGAATTTCACACGTATTTCTTCATGATTTTTTCATTGCTTCCAGGATATTATATTTTTGGAATAATTCATGGTTAATTCATGAAAATTCGTGTTTGATAGAAAATGAATTACTTGAACAAATATTGGGCAAATTCATGGAACGACTTGCGCCAAACCTGCCATTCGTGGTCGCCGGGATAGGAGTTGAAGCGAACATCTACCCCACCGTCACGCATCTTCTTGACCACTTCGCGCGTATAGTCGATACGAGGATCTTGCTCGCCACAGCTCATGAAGAACACGTCAAACTGTTCGTTGAAGGTCTTGGTGTCGCTGAGGATGCCGGGCACTTCTGTTTCGAGGTCGAAATTGGATGCGCCTCGAATACCGCCGAACATACCCGTAGAGAATACGCCGACATTGGCAAAAACATCGGGGTCGCGCAGTCCGATGTAGAACGACTGCCCTCCTCCCATCGAGAGTCCGCACATGGCACGGCTCTTCCGTTCGCGTTTCACACGATAGTTCTTTTCGACAAAAGGAATGATATTTTCCAGAAGTTCGCTGCGGAATGCCTGCATTCCCTGCCAACTGTATCCGCCGCCGAAGCCACCATTGCGATTAGCCACATTGCTGTTGGCGCTCACAACAATCATGGGAACGGCCTTGCCCGCGGCAATCAGATTGTCTATGATTTGCGCGGTGCGCCCCTGCTCCATCCATCCGCGATGATCCTCGCCGCCTCCATGCTGGATATAGACCACGGGATAATCCTGTCGGCTCTCGTCGTAGCCAGCTGGCGTATAGACCATCAAGGGACGCCAGGCTTCATCGACCTTCGAATAATATTGCATGGTGCGCACTTCGCCATGGGGCACATCGTGAACCTCAAAATCATCCATTCCATCCTCGGGTATTTCAATGGCGCTCGACCAACGACCACATCCGTAGAAAGTCTGGCTGGCAGGATCGGCCACAGAGACGCCATCGACAATGAGGAAATAGTAGTGGAAACCTGGAACCTGAGGTTTGGTGGTCACAGTCCACACTCCTTTTTCGTCCTTGGTCATATCGTATTTGATGCCACTAAGGTCAATCTGGACCTTTTCTGCCTCGGGAGCATTCACGCGGTACATCACCGAGCCGTCAGCCAATACGCGGGGATAGGAATGGACGTTGATGTTGGTCACGGGAGAATAGGAACCCTCGGGGAAACTATCCTGTCCGAATGCCTTGACTGTGGTAAAGGTGCAGATTCCCATCGCCAGCAAAGCGATTGCGAAAAATCTTGATGCTTTCATAATTAAAAAAATAAGTAACTATTCAGAATTAGCTATACATATTTTTCTTTTAACACGAATTATCGTGAATTCTCATAAAATTTTCAGTATGTGTCTATATATGAAACATCTTGCAAAATAATAATTCATGTGAATTCATGATAATTCGTGTTAAGAAAAAAACGCATATAATTATCGTTAATTTTGGTTACATACTATGATTAAGGTTTTAACATTATTTCCGAACCTTTGACGATTTCAATATCGCTATACCCCATTCGCGTGCCGCTACTCAACTTGTCAGCCTCGAATTTGAAGACCTTGGCCTTGGTAGGCTCGAAGTTGATGGTTTGCCAAATCGGATTGTTGACGATGTTCGAGAATTCGCCCGAGGCGAGTTTGGTCCAGTTTTGATAGTCGGTCGAAGCCGAAAGCGTGTAGTGCGTGATGATGCCATCCTTCGTATCCTGGGGCGGCAGATAGCGGAAAGCCGTAAAAGTCTGTTCCGAGTCGAAGTCGATCATCATCATGTAAGGTTTGCGGAAATAGATATGCAGACCCGATGACTTCTTCTCACCGCTATCGGGAATATCAGGGGTGAGTTCAGGAGCGAGATAGACGCCCAACTTTTTAATCTTCGGTTCAAATTTGCTTTCATTGATGGTAAAGCGCAGCCGGGTAGCTCTTACCGTTGGGAAACAGATAATGCGGCGATGGCCGATGGTGGTCAGCCCATCGCCTTCCTCGACGAGTTCATCCTCAAGCGGCTGCCATTCGCCATCGATCTTTGCTTCAAGTGTGAACTTCTTCACACTTTGTCCGAATTGAATCTCCTCCTCGGCAACGAATCGATTGAACGACGTGGGTGCTCCGAAGTCGATGATGGTCGAATTCCCTTCGACAGTAATATAGGCATTATCGGCAAGGTTGTCCTTGAAAACCTCGTCAATCATCTTCTTGAAGGCGATACCGCGCAGGCTGTCGTTGGGATGGATGCGTCCGTTGGGGGCAATGGGGAAATTGAGCAGCAGCGTTGAGTTGCGTCCCACCGACTTGTAATAGGTGTCCATCAGTTTCGACAGGCTCTTCACATGGTCGTTCTCCGTCTCGTGGTAGAACCATCCCGGACGAATGCTGGTATTGGTTTCGCCGGGGCACCAAACATCGCCATCTTCCACGCCATAGTGCAACATTTCATACGTCGTTGGTCCTATGCCTGGCATCAGGCTCCAGTTGGTCTCGCCCACATTGCCAGCTTCCGTTCCTACCCAGCGCAGGTCGGCACGGTCGCCGCCATCGTTCCAGATAAGCGCATGGGGTTGCAGTTCGCGAATCAGCCCGAAGGTCTCTGCCCATCCGTAATAGGTCTTGCCGTCGATGCGACGCGTCTCGTTGGCACCGCCATACCAGCCGTCGCCTCCATTGGCACCATCAAACCACACTTCGAAGACATCTCCATAGTTGGTGAGCAGTTCGCGCAGCTGATTGCGGAAATAGGTGACATACTCGGGCGTACCATACTTAGCATGGTTTCTGTCCCAGGGCGAAAGGTAAAAGCCGAACTTCAGTCCTTCTTCGCGGCATGCTTCTGCCAATTCGCGCACCACGTCGCCATGACCATCTTTCCACGGCGTATTCTTCACCGAATAGTCGGTATAAGCCGAAGGCCACATACAGAAGCCGCAATGGTGCTTTGCCGTGAAGATGATTCCCTTCATGCCAGCCTGTTTGCAGACACGAGCCCACTGACGGCAGTCGAGGTCCGAGGGATTGAAGAGTTGCAGGTCCTCGTTGCCAAAGCCCCACTCCTGGTCGGTGTAGGTATTGAGCGAATAATGGATGAAGGCATACATCTCCATATCATACCATTCCAACTGCTCGTTCGAAGGCAACGGGTTCAATTGGGCCAACGACACCATCGTCGAGAACAATAAGGCTGAAAGTGCAGCAAAAACCTTTTTCATACAATCTTCAACGCTTTTCTTAGTACAAAAAATTTATGTCAATTCGCGATAATTCGCGTTAAATCGCAACGAAATCCCGATAGGCCTGCCAGGCATCATGCAGATCGGTGATGTCGAAAGCATCATCGAAAAACGACGCTTGAAAAGCATCCTTGAAGGGTGCCCAGTTGCCGCAGATGATGCCGTCGTGTGCGATGATGGGCTGGAAGATGCCGCTATTGTTGTGGGCACGATGCCGATGCTCGGGCGGAAGTACTATTTCGCGACTCTTGTAACCGATGAGGTATTCGTCGTAAGGGGGAATCAGGAGGAATTTGCCCCGTCGGAATCCGCGTGTTCGGCAATCATCGGTCACGTAGAATTCGTATCCCTTATGTTTTTCCAGATGAATCGTATCGCCTAGAAGCTCTATTCCCTTGCGACATTCCCCGATGTTCAATCCCGACCACCAGACGAAATCTTCGAGCGAAGCCGGTTGTCGGCTTTGGAAGTATTTTCGCGTAAGCAGCATCAACGTTTCATCTCGATCCATCTCGATGTGCTTCCCTACCTTGTTGGCCGTGAGCGCATAGGTGGCTTTCATGGGCAGCAAGTCGCCGCTGCACAATGCCCCCGTAATTTCGGCCATACGAATATGATACGACAGCCGATGGTCGTCCAAAGTGATGTCATTTTCGGCAAGGGCTTGGACGAAATCCTCTTTGGTCACACTGCGTAGGTCATTGGCTGTACGAAGCAGGATGTCGCGCACATCGTGCACTTCCTCGTCGGGAATGTATATGTTGTTGCTGTGCATCCATCCTTTGATGTCCGCCAATGCCCTGGGCGCACCAAGGTCAACCAGTGGCCTATCGTCATCGGCCGACACCAGTTGCCAAGTGCCTCGCATCAGGTGCAAACGGATAATCTGCCCGTCGTCGAAAGCTTTCTTGAAAGCCTTGGCCGAAGGCTTGCGGGTACGCATACCCACAGCCCAGCGCATCATACGATACTCCTGGGCCTGCATGGCTCCCATATGGCTGACTACGCTGGCTGGGTCGTTGAACTGCGGAGCAGCGAGTTGCTGGTTGAGCAGTCGGATGGTCGAGATTGCCGTCATTTATTCGTAATGCCTGATTCTTACATCGATGCCTTAAAGCTGAGCAGCAACTCCGCTCAAATCGGTTTGTCCGTAGTGATAAGGGAAGAGCACTTTGGGCTTGATCACTTTGGCGGCATTTATCAGCTGGTCGGGAGTCATCGTATAAGGTTGGTTGCAGGGCAGGAAGGCGATGTCGATGTCGTCAATCGATTCCATTTCGGGAATATCCTCGGTGTCGCCTGCAACGTAGATGCGTATGCCATCGATGGTGAGGATGTAGCCGTTGTCGCGGCCCTTCGGATGGAACTGCAAGTGTCCCTCGGTGGTGTTGTAGGCAGGAACGGCTTCGACAGTGAAGTCGTCGGCCAAGGTCAACTTGTCACCATTCACCATGACCTGACCTGTACCGAACATCTCGGCACAACGCGGGTTCATGATCAGTTCGGTGTTTTCGCCTGAAAGAAGTTTGAGGGTAGCTTCATCATAGTGGTCGCCATGTTCGTGGGTTACAAAGATAATGTCGGCCTTGGGCATCTGGGTGTAGTCCACGGTTCTGTCTCCAAGCTTGCCGACGGGGTCGATCTGAATCTCCTTGCCATCGTACTGCAAGCGAATACAGGCGTGCATCAGGGCGTGGAACTTCAAGGTCTTTCCGCTCTTGGTCTTGAATACATCCACCTCGTAGTTTTGAGTGGTCACGGGCATCTTGGCATCCTTCCAGGCGATGATGCCGCCTTTGAGGTTGACGCATTGATAACCCACGTTAGCAAGTTTGCCGGCAGCATTGGCCGAACGACGACCGCTGCGGCAATAGACGGCAATCTTCTTGTCGGCGGGGCTGGCAGCCTTCACCATTTCGACAAAGT
>JAEEGJ010013073.1_pt1 | contig 20298 bp, 18 predicted proteins | sample 8958761 | NCBI WGS metagenome assembly JAEEGJ01 (sample SAMN16246546, study PRJNA631951) | gut metagenome | biome: gut microbiome; feature: rumen; material: RS-attached | host: Bos | place: Iran: Karaj | collected 2018-10 | reverse complement strand
TGTTTGGCATGGGCATATCGCATCGCACGGCGGGTCCAATCGAGTGTAACAAAAAAGCCGTAAAAAAAGGCAGAATAAGCACATAGAAAACATGAGCCCATAAAATGCAAATGGCGTGTAACTCATTGAGCTACACGCCATTTGATAGTGTTTTGTTATGTCTTTACTTATGCGTCTCATTTGACCTCCTCGAAGTCCGCGTCCTGAATATCCTCTGCCTTCGGACCTTCCTGCTGGGTTTGCTGACCACCCTGATAGGTGTCACCGCCAGGCTGGCCTGCTGCGCCAGACTGCTGGTACATCTGCTGAGAAGCAGTCTGCCAAGCAGCGTTGAGGGCTGCGATGGCGCTGTCGATGGCAGCGACGTCGCCAGCCTTGTGGGCATCTTTCAGCTGCTGGAGGGCCTGCTCGATAGCGGGCTTGTGCTGGGCAGGAATCTTGTCACCAATCTCCTGGAGCTGGTTCTCGGTCTGGAAGATCATCGAGTCAGCCTGGTTCAGCTTGTCGACACGCTCACGCTCACGCTTATCGTTCTCAGCGTTCTGCTCAGCCTCGGCCTTCATGCGGTTGATCTCATCCTGAGACAGACCAGATGAAGCCTCGATTCGGATGGCCTGCTCCTTACCTGTGGCCTTATCCTTGGCAGATACCTTCAGGATACCGTTGGCATCGATGTCGAAAGTGACCTCAATCTGAGGAATACCACGACGGGCAGGAGCGATACCTGTAAGGTTGAACTGACCAATTGACTTGTTCTGAGCAGCCATCGGACGCTCACCCTGCAGCACGTGGATGGTCACCTCTGTCTGATTGTCAGCAGCGGTAGAGAATGTCTCGCTCTTCTTGCAGGGGATGGTCGTGTTAGCCTCGATGAGCTTAGTCATCACACCACCAAGGGTTTCGATACCCAGTGTCAGCGGGGTCACGTCGAGCAGTACGATGTCGCCTACACCACCTTCCTTGTTAAGAATAGCACCCTGGATAGAAGCACCTACGGCCACCACTTCGTCAGGGTTGACACCCTTTGAAGGCTCCTTGCCGAAGTAGTTCTTAACGAGCTCCTGCACGGCGGGGATACGGCTTGAACCACCTACGAGGATGACCTCGTCAATGTCAGATGTTGACAATTTGGCATCTGCCATAGCTTTCTGACACGGAGACAGACAAGCCTGGATGAGTCCGTGTGCCAACTGCTCGAACTTGGCACGTGTCAGTGTCTTCACCAAGTGCTTGGGTACGCCACCAACAGGCATGATGTACGGCAGGTTAATCTCTGTAGAGGTAGAGCTTGACAGCTCGATCTTGGCTTTCTCTGCAGCCTCCTTCAGACGCTGAATAGCCATCGGGTCAGCCTTCAGGTCGGCACCCTCGTCGTTGCGGAACTCCTGTACCAGCCAATCGATGATGACCTGGTCGAAGTCGTCACCACCCAGGTGGGTGTCACCATTGGTGGAGAGCACTTCGAACACACCACCGCCGAACTCCAAGATAGAGATATCGAACGTACCGCCACCGAGGTCGAAGACGGCAATCTTCATGTCTGTGTTGGCCTTGTCAACACCGTATGCCAAAGCGGCAGCTGTCGGCTCGTTGACGATACGGCGCACGTTGAGGCCTGCAATCTGTCCGGCCTCCTTGGTGGCCTGACGCTGAGAGTCAGAGAAGTAGGCCGGTACGGTGATGACTGCATCTGTCACCTCCTGTCCGAGGTAGTCCTCGGCGGTCTTCTTCATCTTCTGCAGCACCATAGCGCTGATTTCCTGCGGGGTGTATTTACGTCCGTCGATGTCGACACGGGGATAGCCACCCTCGTTTACTACTGTGTAAGGTACGCGGGAGATTTCCTTCTCCGTCTGCTGCCAGTTCTCACCCATGAAGCGCTTGATAGAGTAAACGGTCTTCTTCGGGTTGGTGATGGCCTGACGCTTGGCGGGGTCGCCAATCTTACGCTCACCGTTGTCTACGAAGCCCACCACAGAAGGTGTAGTGCGCTTACCTTCGCTGTTAGCGATGACTACCGGCTCGTTGCCCTCGAAAACGGCGACGCAGCTGTTGGTAGTTCCTAAGTCGATTCCAATAATCTTTCCCATAATTCTATATTTTTAAATTGTTAATAATCTGATTTTGTCACTAACCAGATAGCAAAGCGTGTGCCAAAATGAAAAAAAACTTATAATATGATGACATTTTGGCATAAGTATCAAAATATTTTTTTATCTTTGCACTCAAATCACGGATTTATTACGATACAATATCATGATGAAAAGGCTGCTTATAATGACAGGATTGGCTATTGCTACTCTGACAGCGATGGCACAGGACAATCCTTACATTGTCAAGACGAAGAATGTCAAGAAGACGATGGTGTCTGCTTCAACAGGCCGTAACAATGCTGACGAAGTTGAACCAAAGGATTTTTTAGGCATGCATTTCCGTTATTATAGTATGTGTGACTGGAATGAGGGCATGCGCTTTATGGTTGTCCCGGAGAAATATGACATTCTGGTCAATACGTTCTGTGACGCCACGAGCGGTGAAAAGGTCAGCAATTCCAATCTCATACATTATATTATGGTCTATAAAGGCCATGAGGAATTAGTGGACGGTCGTGTGCATATCAATTTCCACTGCGAGTCGGACGGGAAAGACTACTACTACGAGATTCCCTATGGAACGTATGATGACTATTGTTATGGCAGGCAAGGTGTTCCCACGCTGGCTTATCTTGGCGATGTGGATAAGGCTCGCGAGTTGTTGATGGACCAGTTGCTGCTGACGCGTACCCAGTCTTTCCGTGAAGATGTTGAGTATGACGGTGATGGCTATCGTGAGTTGACCATGCCTAAGAATAGGGTCGTGAAGGTGGTGGCTGTAGGTGTCGGTACCCGTTCTTTTCCTGTCAAGATTGTGGTGGAAGACGAGGATGGCAGACAGTTCTATCAGAATGTTGCCATGAGTAAGACCAATAGCGGTATGCGTGACAACGAGTTCGATCTGGATAATGCCAAATACCTGTTTGGCGGCTCTTTCGAGTTTACGGGGGCCGACATGGCTGTGTCGTCGAATATCTATGATTACCTGAACCAGACCGTTTACACTAAATATGTCACAGAGATGAGTACCAGAGGCTCTGGTAAGGTGCGCAATGTGAAAGTGCCTCGTTTCACAGGCTTTATTATCGATGAAATCAAATCTGTCAAGAATACAGATTTTTATACGTTGACACTACGTGAGACAGAGTCGCGCCGTTTCTTTATTAAGGAAATAACATTCTCGGATGCTGTGGCTCTTTCGGACGGCAACAAGGACGACTATTTTGGATACCTTTTCGGTCTTGGCGAAGGAGAGACACGCAGTACCACCAAGGAAACCCGTGCCGCTATCCGTGAAGGCCGTGTCATTCCCGGCATGACGGAAGACGAGGTTGAGCTGGCTGTGGGTGAGGCCGCTGCGAAGTTGAAGGACAGCAATGGCGTTGTAGAGTGGCTCTATAACCGTTCTAATGGCGTACTGCTTGTTGTCCAGTTTGACGAAGATGGTATCGTGACGAAAGCCAGCGGACGTGCCGGCAAATCAGGTGGTCCTGTCGTCAATCCAAATTCCCCCCGCATTGCTGCCATGAGTAATACTAGCCAGGCACTTTCTGGTAATGGCACGATGCGGCAGAAGTAAGCATCATAAAAAAAGGTAAAAGACAGGAAAAGCAGTCTTTTACCTTTTTTTGTTGTTCAGACCTTTGTCTTATGCGTTGTCAGCAATGGCCTGCATAATCTTTCCTTCCAGTTCCTCGCAAAGTTCAGGGTTGTCTTTCAACAGTACCTTGACTGCATCGCGTCCTTGACCCAACTTTGACTCTTCGTAGCTGAACCAGGAGCCGCTCTTCTTGATGATGCCAAATTCCACGCCCAGGTCTACAATCTCGCCAATTTTCGAGATACCTTCACCGAAAGTAATCTCAAATTCAGCCTTGCGGAAAGGAGGAGCCACCTTGTTCTTCACTACCTTTACGCGGACCTGGTTGCCGATGACTTGGTCGCCGTCCTTGATAGCTGTCACCTTACGGATGTCCAGACGGACGGAAGCATAGAACTTGAGGGCGTTACCACCCGTTGTTGTCTCTGGGTTGCCGAACATGACACCAATCTTTTCACGCAGCTGGTTGATGAAGATGCACGTGGTGTTCGTCTTGGCAATGGTACCAGTCAACTTGCGCAGAGCCTGCGACATCAGACGGGCATGTAGTCCGACGGCTGAATCGCCCATGTCGCCCTCGATCTCCTTCTTCGGTGTCAGTGCTGCCACAGAGTCAACCACCAGAATATCGATAGCCGAAGAGCGTATCAGCTGCTCGGCAATCTCCAAAGCCTGTTCACCGTTGTCGGGTTGCGAGATATACAGGTTGTCCACATCGACGCCTAACTTCTGGGCATAGAAGCGGTCGAAGGCGTGCTCAGCGTCAATGAAGGCAGCAATGCCGCCAGACTTCTGCGCCTCGGCAATGGCATGAATGGCCAAAGTCGTTTTACCACTCGATTCCGGACCGTATATTTCAATGATGCGTCCTTTGGGGTAGCCACCTACGCCAAGGGCGGCATTCAGGCCGATCGATCCTGTGGGTATTACGTCTACGTTCTCTATCTGTTCGTCGCCCAGTTTCATGATGCTACCCTTGCCGAAGTCCTTTTCAATCTTCGACATGGCAGCCTGCAGGGCTTTCATTTTTTCCTGTTGCGGGGTCAGTGCCTCGCTCTCGTTTTCTTTTTTTGCCATGGTTTTTTATTTTTTTTCGTTATTTCGTTATAGCGTTATTCCGTTATTAGAGTTCCAAGTCGCCGTCGTGGATTTCGTGCCAGGGAAGACCTTGGAGGTTCAGCTGTTCCATGAAGGGATCAGGGTCGAACTCCTCAACGTTGTACACACCGGGCTTCTTCCACAGGCCCTTGCAAAACATCATGGCACCAATCATGGCGGGAACGCCAGTGGTATAGCTTACCCCCTGCATGCCCGTTTCCTCATAGGCGGCACGGTGCGAGCAGTTATTATAGACATAATAGGTATGCTCCTTGCCGTCGTTGCCGATGCCCCGGATGCGACAACCGATGGAAGTCTCGCCTTCGTAGTTCTCGCCGAGGTCCTGCGGATTGGGCAGGACAGCCTTCAGGAACTGCAGGGGTACAATCTTCACCCGTGCTGTGCCTGTACCGTCTGCCAGCGGAGCCTCATACTCTATCTCGTCGATGCGGCTCATGCCGATGTTCTGAATCACCTCCAGGTGCTTGAGGTACTGCTGTCCGAAGGTCATCCAGAAGCGGGCACGCTTGATAGTCGGATAATTGATGACAAGGCTCTCAATCTCCTCATGGTGAAGCAGATAGCTGTCACGCGCCCCAATGTTGGGGTAGGTAAGGTCTTTGTGAATCTCCAGTGGCTCCGTCTCTACCCACTGCCCGTTCTCCCAGTAGAGTCCTTTTTGGGTGATTTCGCGGATGTTGATTTCCGGGTTGAAGTTGGTGGCGAAAGCCTTGTGGTGATCGCCGGCATTGCAGTCGACAATGTCCAGGTATTGTATTTCCTTGAAGTGGTGCTTGGCAGCGTAAGCCGTGTAGATGCTCGTCACACCTGGGTCGAAGCCACAGCCGAGGATGGCTGTGAGTCCTGCTTTCTCGAAGCGCTCACGGTAAGCCCACTGCCATGAGTACTCAAAGTGTGCCTCGTCCTTGGGCTCGTAGTTGGCGGTATCAAGATACGAGCATCCGCAGGCCAGGCAAGCCTCCATAATGGTCAGGTCTTGATAGGGTAGGGCGAGGTTGATGACCAGCTCAGGTTTGTAGTCCGAAAAGAGCGCTTTCAACTGTTCCACGTCGTCGGCATCCACCTGTGCCGTCTGGATGGGCAGCGTGTAGCCCTTCTGATGGATGGCCTCCACAATAGCGTCGCATTTTTCCTTGCGACGGCTTGCAATCATAAACTCCGTAAACACGTCAGCATTCTTTGCTATCTTGAATGCTGCCACCGTTGCGACGCCACCGGCGCCAATCATTAATACTCTGCTCATCTTTGTTATTTACTGTTTTACAATTTACGATTTACTATTTATTGGGTTATTCAGTTATTGGGCTGTTTTTCCGTTTAGCGAGCTTGGCTGAGCTCCTCGGACTTAATGCCGAGGGCGGCCATGAGGGAATAGCCGAGGATTTCCTGTCGGAAGTTACCGCCCTCCATTGGCTGCATTGTCAGCACCGTGATGCGCTTCTCGTCGTCAGCATGGCGCAGCACTTCGCGGACACGTTGGTATGTGTGTTCGGCATTGGGGATGACGATGAGCCGTTTCACCTCTTCGGCATTGGCGATGACCTGTAGGGAGTCGACAAACAAATCGTCTGTCGTTACCATTTCTTCCACGGGTACACAGCTCATGAGAAATTCGCCCAGCTCACCACTGAATGCCTTGCCGTCTAATGCCTCGGCATAGTGTCCAGGTTGGAAGTTGTCCATCTGCTGCTTGTCTTTGCGGTGCAGGAATACCACCTGCGTGCTCCGGGCTTCTTGTCCCTGTTCTATGGGTCTCATTCCGCCGTCCAGGGCCACACATTCTATCCATCGTGCCATGTCGGCCTGTGGAATGCGGCGTCCTATCATGCGCTCGAAATTCACTGTCAAGTCAAAAGCCACCTTGTCAACATAGTCTGCATCGACAAGGATGACGTTCTCTTTCCATTTTATGTCAATCATACGTGCAAAGGTACAAAAAAAAGGAAAACTAAAAAAGGGAATAGTGATTTTTTTCACTTTTCCCTTTTTTTAATTCTTAGTTGTACCAAATGCTTGAGTCGGTACTCAGATAGCGCTTTTCTTCTTCGTTGTACTGGTTGTCCAGTTCAAACTCCTCTTCGTTGTACATTTTCTGAGTCTTCATAGTTGCGCCCTCCCGTTTGATGGTTTAGTTAGTGATGAGTTAGCTTTTCGTTGCAAATATAATAATATTAATTGAAATAGCCAACGCTTTTCCGTGATTTTTTCCAAAAAAGTAACGAAATGTAACAATAGTTTGCGGTTTTCTGCATTTTCATGCATAAATGATGACAAACGGCCTCGAATAAACGTCTAAAAAGAAACAAAAGCCCAAATAATTTTGGTGGTTTCAAGGAAAAGCCATATATTTGCAGGCAAAAACTATTAGTACTAATTCAAATTAATAACGTTATGAAGAAAATTTTTACCCTAATTTCTATGGCAATGATTGCCATGAGTGTTAATGCCCAGACTGAGGAGTCATACGTTGCTGTAGACGGAGACGGCAATATGGCTGCTGAGTATGCCTCTATTATTGACGAGAACAAAGTTGCCACAAATGTCGTAAACGGTAACTCTGTCGTGAAGTTCAGTACGGCTAATGTTGAGGTTGAAGCCGTGGGTTCTGGCGAGCCTGCTGATAAGAAAGACCCCGACGATTCTACAGTAAACTTGGGACAGGATATTACCATCGGTGCGCTGATTGACGAAACCAATCATATTTACGAGTTGGTATCCATTAATTCTACAAAAGACATTAAGTGGGAACTGAAGAATCAGGGTGACATCAATTTCTCGTATATTGCCGGAACGGGTGTTCCTGCCGTGTCAATGGTTGCTGAAGAGATTTACACCGAGGGCAGTGCTACAGGTAAATATCGCGTTGTTTACAAGACTTTTGACCCTGCTGAAGGCGGTGAGCCCCACAGTGGTCTCTCCTCCAAGTCCACCACAAAGGCCGATGGAGCGCCGAAGGTCGGTATTTGGGCTAACAAAGGTAATCGTCTGACATTCCTGGTTGACGGTGATACCAAGCAACCTTCTCAGTATCTTGTTGAGGGATACATCAACGGTCAGAATTGGAAGGAAGAAGACGTTGAAGCTGGTTTGTGTACTGCTGATCAGGTAGGACAAAAGAAGTGGCTTTCGAATGACGATATTCGTGCTTTAGGCAGCGCAGACAAACCTTGGGTTATCGGTGCCGGCAACCAGCCTTTCTGGGGCGATGTGGTTATCGATGCTAAGGCTGGCAAGACCTACTGGCTGTTCCAAAGCAATTCTCAGATTGGTTTCCAGAAGTACACCTTCTACCCTGGCAAGAACAAGGAGGATGTTGTTACTGGTGTTGAGACCATCAAGACTGTTCCCGAGAATGCCAACGCTCCTATGTACAACCTCGCTGGTCAGAAGGTTTCTAAGGACTACAAGGGCGTAAAGGTCCAGAATGGCCGCAAGTTCTTCTAAAGAATCATTCTTTTAAGTTATCATAGCGGCTTCGCTCTTTCAGCGGAGCCGTTTTACAATATTGATGCTCCGCAGCAGAATTCTGATGTTGATTAGGAAAATTCTGACCATTAGAATTTTGCTGCTGAGCATCAGAATTTTTATAATCAGCTTTATCTTGGTGACATCTTGGAAATCCATTTTTGAACCCCAAAATCAGTACACTTCATAGCGTCATTTCTGGTATTTTGTGTGTAAGGTTCTTTACCATCAACAGTAATTACTTTTTTACTTCCCAAACGATAACGTTGCCCTGCGATATTTGAACGACAGCCAATAGCTTCGTTTCAGTTCGCTTGAAAGAAAAGACCGTTCTATTAGTGTCTGTGCTAAAGGATGTTCTAAAGCGAAATTGTCAAGCTCGCGTTTCACTAATCGTTGGGAAAGACCAATACGATGTCCAAACTCTTCGAAGTCTTGTCGTTTGACAGTCTTTACGTCGGAAAGGTTCATGCCTTCACGAAAGAGCCCTTTGTCTAAAGCAAAGATACGAGGCTGATAAAGGTGTAAGCTGGTGTTTATCAGGTCGTAAGCAGGCGCCAGGTGGTATTCGCCATCGCCACGATTAATCAAAGAAAAATTCTTCAGGTGAGCATCGTCGTTGAGGGTAAGATAGTTGAAGACGACTATTCTGAAAAACTTCAATATCTCAATAGGAGCAGCTTTCGTGTGCAGGGCGATAATCTCTGCGCATTCTTCATAACTCAGATTGTTATACTTATAGTCGCTGCCTCCATTCGCCTTTGTTAAACCTGCCAGAGAGGCAAAATCTTCCTGTTGATACTTCTCGCCTTGAGCTCCAATATCGAAACGACGAGTCAGATAGGCTGCTTCACCGTCGCGGAAGAAGCATAGTCCATTAGCAGCAGTTTCTATGTGATATACTTGGCTGGCTAATTGCATCGTAAGGTGTTCGTTGGCTGGACAATACTTGCGACTTAATAGCGCATAGGATGACGGAGCAGGCTTTAGAATGTACCTACCACGCTCATTCTCTGCAGGTTTGGCTAATTTGTTGTCTGCATCGAGCGTCAAACTGGCCTTAGGTTGTACGCCCGATAGGGAGATTCGCCCAACATGCTCGATATAGTCTTGATGGTTGTCTCCTTCGTTGTTTGGACTGTCAAACGGAAGAATATGCGAGATGTGTCTGCCGTCAAACAGAACTTTTAAGGCATTAGGACTATAGGTGTCGAAACCTTCAGCCAGCGTAGAAGGACAAACTATTATTGGTTCCATAGTTCTATTCCATAGGTTTGATAGTTACTGCTCCAATGGTATCGTATTGTGCCGTTGCCAACAAAATGCCAAAGTCATCGTTCTCGTCAATATGGTGTAGCGTCGACTGTAACTGACGATTGGCTCCTTCTGACAGCATGTTGAAGAAGTAGGGAAACAAATGCTCTGAAACGTATGGCTCCTTACGAATAGGCATCGCCAAGCAAACAGGTTCTCCTTGATAGTCATCTTGATAGGTGAACAGATACTGGTGACTATCAGTCTCTTGAAGAATACCAGCCTCAATGTCTTTTACGAATACTTTACATTGTCTCATAGCCTACTGTTATTTTAATTTAATATCCAGCTTCAGCCCCAGCGTGTCGAGGATAACCAGAAGGGTACTAAGTTGAGGATTCCCCTCTCCGCGTTCAATAGATACCAGCGTGTTGATGCTAACACCAGACAATTCTGAGAGAGTCAACTGATTGACACCCAAATGTCTTCTTCGTTCCTTGATGGTCTGACCAATTTCCTTTAAGCTCATCGTTTGATAATCACAATATGTTGTGAATTTGCTGCAAAGATACGAAATTAATTCGAATGAACAAGCAAAAATCGCAATAAATTGTGATTTGTGTGTAATCGTCGCATATTCGATGGTCGTAAACAGGATAGTCATATATGCGTTAAAAAACACTCATTTGATTACACGCACGCGCGTCGTACGTCTTTATATATAAAGAAAAACAAATTACTAAAATGGATATGAAGAAACAATTAATGATTCTGTTGGCCGTGCTACTGACGTGTACTTCGGCTTTGGCGTTGACGACACTTCCCGGATTGATGGCTGGTAATACTGTGCATCTTAGTGTGACAGTTGATCCTGTTGGAGCAGGTAGTGTTGAACGACCGGAGCGCGACATTGTTATTGGGGGTAATGCCACGTTTACGGCTACTGCCAATGCCGGATATGGTTTTAACGGCTGGTATGTCAACGGCGAGTTGGTTTCAACAGCCAATCCCTATCAGTTCAAGAGCGTACAGAACGATTTGAACATTGTTGCCAAGTTCAACTCGTTAGCAGCCAGTACACTGACGTGCAGCGTCAAGCCCGGCTGTGAGGGTATGGGAACGGTTAGTGTCAGCCCTGAGGGTACCGTCAGCGGTGACTCACATCTCATCAATTCTGGTACGACGGTGACCGTGACAGCAACGGCAGCCAAGGGCCATCAGTTTGACCGCTGGGAGAATGGTAGCGGTGCGACGCTGTCCACCAGTGCTACCTATAGCTTTACCGTCAATGAAGATTGTGCTGTCTATGCAGTTTTCTCTATGTTGCCCAACTATCAGGACGACCTCGTCAGTTTCCCCGGTGCTGAGGGCTATGGACGCTTTACGACGGGAGGGCGAGCCATAGACGGACGAGGCGCTAACGTTTATTACGTTACCCGGTTGGACGACTGTGCTGACAACAACCTCGTAGAGGGAACTCTGCGCTGGGCGCTGAAGTCGGGTGACGACACGCCGCGAACCATCCTGTTCAAGGTCAGCGGTACTATCTATCTGACCTCTCGCCTGTCGGGCGTGCATCCTAACGTCACCATTGCCGGGCAGACGGCTCCTGGCGGCGGCATCTGTCTGGCAGGCTACCAGATGAAGCTAAGCTCTAACAGCATTGTGCGCCATATCCGCTTCCGTGCCGGCGACCTGCCCAACAGCAGTATGTCGCAGATTGACGTGGAGAACGTCAGCAATATCATTCTCGACCATTGCACCTTTGCCTGGTCTATGGAGGAGAACCTGACCATGTATGATACAAAGTACACCACCGTGCAGTGGTGTATATTCTCAGAACCGCTCTACGACTCGCGCAACTCCAAGGGCAATCGTGCCTACGGTGCCCAGTGGGGTGGTGAGCACAGCACGCTGCACCACTGCCTGTTTGCCAGCTGCAACAGCCGCTCGCCGCGCTTTAATGGTGTGCGCAGCAGCGTGAACGACCGTCAGGTAGACAGTGAGTTCCTCAACAATGTCATCTTCAACTGGGGCAACCACAACTCGCTCTATGGTGGCGAGTGCTCGGCTGGCGGCGCCACAGACTACAATCGCGTCTACATGATAAACAACTACTACAAGCCCGGTCCTGCTACAAAGAAAGGCACCACCGGCAGCCGCTACTTTGTCCGTCCTACGGGTGGAACTATCGGCGAGGCTGGCGAGTGGTATCTCAGTGGCAACAAGTTTGAGACGGGCAGCAAGTGGGCCGGTACGGCAGACTTCTGGAAAGACGACGTGCTGGAGAAAGTCAATGCCGACAACTATTGGGGCTATCTGAGCAGTGAGAAGGGACGCGCCATCGAGTTCTGGTCTATGACGCCCTCGCAGGCACTCTACGACCAGAAACTGCTCAAGTCGCTGCCCGCTGGCTATGTGCTGACCATGACCTGCGAGACGGCTGACCAGGCTTACGACAAGGTGGTCAGTCAGGCCGGTGCCTCGCTGCCCCGCTGCGATGAAGTGGATGCCCGCATTCTCGCCGAGGCTGCCGGGTTGCAGGACCCGCAGTTTGGAGGAGCCTTTGGCAGCAAGATGGGCATCATCGACTCGCCTGACGACATCACGCTGAACCAGCACGACGACTTTGCTGCACTCTATGAGGGCGACGAAGCCAAGGACAACAAGGAGATTGACGTTACCTGCTATCCCCGCCTGCAGGGTGACAGCTATGACGAGCAGGTGATAGACACCGACGGCGACGGCTTGCCCGATGATTACGAGACCAGCGTAGGGTTGAACCCTCACGATGGCAGCGACGGTCAGCGGCTGACAGCCAGCGGCTATTCCAACCTGGAGATTTTCCTCAATGGCGTGGCTGACAGAACCATTGATATGACCGAGTACACCGTGCATCAGCCCGTGGCACTGCAGAACCGCTTCAATGCCATTGTAGCCCAGGACGGCAGTGGTAACTATACTAACGTGCAGGACGCCGTCAATGCCGCTCCGGGCAATGCACCATACTATATTTTTATCAAGGCAGGCACATACGAAGGCCATGTGCAGATTGACAAGGCCAACGTACACCTGACGGGACAGTCGCCCGAAAGCACCGTCATCACTTGGAACAAGACCAATGCCGACGGCGGCGGTGTTGACAAGTCTGCTACTGTCAATGTGACCGCCAACGACGTGTCGTTCGACAACCTGACCATCCGCAACACTCGCGTCAACGAGGGACAGGCACTGGCGCTCTACACCAAGGCCGACCGCATCAGCATCACCAGCTGCTGCTTGGAAGGCTGGCAGGACACCTACCGGACAGGCAAAGACGGACAGCGCCATATCGTCCGCAACAGCACGTTCACCGGAACCACCGACTTCATCTACGGGGCAGGCGAGGTGTTCTTCGACGGCTGTACGCTGCATGTGCTGCGCCCGTCGAACGTCATCGTGGCTCCCGACCACAGCTCGGCCAAGTATGGCTATGTGTTCCGCGATGCCAGGATTACCGCCGCTGCCGCCAACAGCAAGACCCATCTGGGACGCCCGTGGGGCAATACGCCGAAGGTGGCCTTCATCAATACAAGCCTGAGCAGCGATGTCTCCATTCCCGCCGAGGGCTGGCAAGAGATGGATGGCAAGCCAGTGCGGATGGCTGAGTACAACACAATGGATGCTAACGGCAATGCTGTTGACCTGAGCGGTCGCCGCACATCGTTCGGCGGCACACCGAGCAAGGCCGTGCTCTCCAAGACAGAGGCCGTCAATGACAACAGGCTCGACTACATGCTGCGCGGTACTGATGGATGGGATGCCGACTGGCAGGCATTCATACTGCCCGCCCCGCAGCTGACGGTCAGCGGCAATACCGCTTCGTGGACTGACCCAACAGGTTTTGCCCAGTGCTTCATGGTGACGCTCGACGGCAAGGCCACTGTCACCACCGCCAACAGCATCAGCACCGGCGGCGCACAATATGTGACGGTGCAGTCGGTCAGTGCCTACGGCGTACTGAGCGAGCTGGCGTCTTCCGGCACGCCCTCCGGCGTCAGTCAGCTGACCACTGGCGTTGAGGTCGTCGGCCGACAGTATTTTACACCCGACGGTCGCCGCGTCAACCGTCTGCAGCATGGTTTGAACATCGTTCGCGCAACAATGGCTGACGGTACCACGCAAACCACTAAAGTCGTAGCAAAATGAAGAGACGAATCTTTTTGCTCACGGCCCTCACATGGGCCGTGAGTGCTTTCTCACAAGAACGCCAGACGCTGGCTTTCCCGACGGCAGAAGGCTTTGGAAAGTATGCCTCTGGAGGCCGTGGCGGCAAGGTGGTAGAGGTGACTAATCTCAACGACACAGGTAAGGGTTCGCTGCGCTGGGCACTGACCGAGGCAGGGCGGGAGAATGCAACCATTGTGTTCCGTGTCAGTGGCATCATCGACATCGGTCCCAACCCCCAGCGCAAGGGTGAGCGTTCTATCCGTGCGAAACTGAAGAATGTCACCATTGCCGGTCAGACGGCACCTGGCGATGGCATCCTGCTCCGCGGCGGCAAGCTGAACTTGGGCGGTTCGGAGAATGTTATTATCCGCAACATCCGCTCCCGTCTGGGAACGTTGGGCGACCCTGCAAAGTCGAAGAAGGAAAACTTCATCGAGGGAGGAGCCATCGGCATCGAGAATGCTCAAAACATCATCATCGACCACTGCTGCTTCGGATGGAGCGGCGAGGAGAATGTCACCATGTACGACAACCACTTCACCACCGTGCAGTGGTGCATCGTCCACGAGGGACTTCACGATGCCGGTCATAAGAAGGGCGTGCGTGGCTATGGTGCGCAGTGGGGCGGTTCACCCGCTACGTTCCACCACAACCTGCTGGTCAGCAACGACAGTCGCTCGGCTCGCATCAACGGCGCTACCAATCCGAATGTCGACAAGAACGTGTTCCTGGAATACCAGAACAATGTCAACTTCAACTGGGGTCGCCGCAATTCCTGCTATGGCGGTGAGAACGAAGCCGGTGAAGGTAGTTCGCACGAGTGTAATTTCATTGGCAACTACTACAAGCCAGGTCCGGCTCATCCTGAGGACAATGTCTTCATCGAACTCTCTGCAGCCCGCAAGGGCAAGACGCTGACCGGTCCCTCGCAGTGGTATATTGATGGCAATGTGATGGAAGGGGAGAAAGTGAAGGACAACTGGCAGCTCATCAGCAACAAGACGGGCTTTGCCATTGACCAGATGAAGCAGACACAGCCCATCCGCAAGGCAGCCTATGAGGCGTATCTTACAGTCGCTGAGTCGGCCAGGAAAGCCTTTCGTCATGTATTGGAGAAGGCTGGCACCGTCCGCCGCGACGTCGTGGAGCGCCGCATCGTTGACGACGTGAAGAGTGGCCGCCCCAAGTATAGAGGCCAGAGTGCCGGCAAACAGGGCATTATCGACTCACAAGCCGATGCCGACGGCTGGCCTGCGTATGCTCCCGCTACACCCGTTGCGGACAACGACCACGACGGCATGGCCGACGAGTGGGAACGTGTCCACGGGCTAAGCCCTTCCGACCCGGAAGACGGCAAGACTGTTGTCAGTCAAGAGGGCTATACAGCCTTAGAGGTCTACCTGTGCAGTCTGATGGGAGAGAAAATAAAGATAAGCAGGTGACAGGACTCCTGTTGTCAAATGGTAATCTCGCCACTGCCGTAGCAACGGTGGTGGCGATTATCGTAAATGACGCAGAACTGTCCCGGTGCCACGCCGTGGATGGGCTGCGATGAGTGGATGGCAAACTCGCCATCGGGCAGAGGTTCCATCGTGGCATGGAAATAGTCCGACGTGTGCCGAATCTTGAAGGTGACATCCTTGTCGCAGACAGGCATTGTCAGCCAGTGGAAGTCGCGTACCTTGAAGTGCTGGCTGTAGGCCGTTGCCGGGTCATAGCCATGAGAGACATATAAGATGTTTAGTTGTACGTCTTTCTTCACGACAAACCAAGGTCCGCCGCCAAAGCCCAGTCCTTTGCGCTGGCCGATGGTGTGGAACCACAGCCCCTTGTGCCGTCCGATGAGCTTGCCCGTCTCCAGTTCGATGACGTCGCCAGGCAGTTCGCCCAAGTAGCGGCGGATATAGTCGTTGTAGTTGATTTTCCCTAAGAAGCAGATGCCCTGCGAGTCTTTTCGGTGGGCGGGAGCCAGGTGCTCGCGCTCTGCAATCTCGCGCACCTCATCCTTCATCATGTGACCTATGGGGAACAGTGCCTTCTTGAGTTGCCAGTCGTGAATCTGTGCCAGGAAGTCTGTCTGGTCCTTGACGGGGTCAGGACTGGTACAGAGCCATTTCAATTGACGATTTGACGATTTACTATTTACTATTTCCACCTCCGTCGTGGCGTAGTGTCCTGTGGCAATGAGGTCGTAGTCGTGGCCGCGCTTCTCGTCGAAGGCACCGAACTTGATGAGGCGGTTGCACATGACGTCAGGGTTAGGTGTCAGTCCCTGGCGCACCTTGTTCATCGTGTATGCCGTCACCTGCTCCCAATATTCCTTGTGACAGTCAATAATGTCTAACCGGCAGCCGTATTTCCGGCTGACAGCCGTAGCCATCTCCAAGTCCTCTTCCGAGGAACAGTCCCATTCCTCGTCTTCCTCAGGACCAATCTTGATGTAGAAGCAGTCAGGCTTCAGTCCCTGTCGCACCAGTTCGTAGAGCGCTACGGAACTGTCAACGCCGCCTGACAGCAGTACGGCAATGCGCTTGTTTTCTATTTCGTGAATATCCATCTTTTCCGTTTGTCATTAAAACCTGAATCCCAAGTCTAAGTACACCCTCCAGTCAGTCAGTTTGCTGTCTCCGCTGTCGTATTGGAAACGGAAGCGGTTGTAGTGGCCGTAGGTCCTCAGGTAGAACCGGCTCCAGTTGTAACTCACTGACAGTCGTGCGTCAAAATTCCAGCTGACCTTGTTGCTGGTTTCATACACCGCCTTCTCGACCAGCGAGTAACCCTTGTCGTTGCCGTTCATTATGTCCGCTATCTCCTCTTCGCTGAAATCGTAGATGCTTTCCCCGCTTTCGTCCACGATGTCGTACTCGTACGTCTTCATCTTGTTGTAGAACGACAGCATGGGCATTGCCATCACGCTGACCAGCCAGCCTTTGGCCGGCACCCAGTTGTAGGCGTAGCCGAAGCCGACGCTGGCCTGTGAACACTTTACCATGCCCAAGTCGTTCATCAGCATCAGCAGCGGCAGGTTCGAGATGTCGTTGTACGATACCCTTGAGTGGTAATACATCAGTCCTGTCATCAGCGAGCCCGCCGAGCGTTTCTGTATCAGCGACTGGTCGTAGGCGGCAGCATACGAGAACCGCTTGCCGTTGAACATATAATAGCCGTCCATGAACAGCGACCTGACCCTGATAGGGTCTTTAAGGTCAGCCTGCTCGTACTCCACCATCAAGTCGTCGCCATTGTTTACCAAGATACCTATTTCAGGCTGTTTGCTGCGATAGGAACTGATGCGCAGATTGAGGCCGAGACTACCGCCAATAGCACTAAACGACAGAGTAGCGCCGTCGCCACCCGTCAGCTCTTTCGACAGTCCTATGCCATAGCCTCGATAGCCTGCCCATACCCCTAACGAGGTGGAGAAACCGTTGTCCGTGCTTGCTGTGATCGACCCCATAGTTTCTTCAGCCATTGGCCAGAGATCTTCGCGCATCTTCAGCGTTGTCTGGTTGGCAACAGTGCGCAGTTCCACGGACCATGGCAATTCGGGCTGCCCGATATAGTCGCGGTCTACATTAGCTATCGCCATTGAGTCAATTTTCGTCTTCAACCACGTCAGGCCTCTCAGCAATGCCGGCTGTTTCTTCCCGTCGCCCTCCCCGTCGTCTGCCGCCGTGACAGTCATGGGAAATAGTAATATTGCAATGAATACGATAGTAGCTCGCATGTCTTACGCTTTCATTTTGCCTGCAAAGTTACGGAAAGTCGAGAGTAAAACAAAGAAATTCATTTCTTTTTTTGCCGAGACGGAGTAACTTCGCCATCTTTTGATGGCAGAGTTACGGAAAAACGAGAGAAATGCAAAAGGAAAGATTGCTTTTATTCATAGTTAAATGTCGTTAATAATGTCTGCCTGTCTTTTGCGGAACGAAAATAAAGACTATTTTTGCACTTACAAATCAAAAAGACTGTTATGGTAGAAATCAAGAGCGACATGCTTACCGTTGAGGTAGCTGAAAAGGGAGCCGAGCTCCAGAGTATCAAAGATTGTGAGGGTAGGGAATACCTGTGGCAGGGCGACCCGAAGTTCTGGCCGCGCCGTTCGCCCATTCTGTTTCCCATTGTGTGCAGTGTCAACGACGAAACATACCGTGTGGACGGCAAAGCGTATCATCTGCCGCGTCACGGTTTTGCCCGCGACAAAGTGTTTACTGTGATCAGCCAGAGTGACAGTCGGGTGACGCTGGCCCTGCACGACAGTCCTGAGACGCTGGAAGTCTATCCCTATCATTTTAACCTTGCTGTCACTTATCGGCTGGAGGGTAACAGGATTCACGTCATCTGGCATGTCGAGAATACTGACCGTCAGGAGATTCATTTCCAGATAGGCGGACACCCGGCATTTAATATCCCTGGCGGAAAGACGGAAGGCATCCTCAAGCTTGACAACGAGGAACCTATGGACGCCCTGAAGAGCTATGCCGACGGTAGCCATGAGATGGTGGAAGTGCCATTGGAGGCTGACATGGGTGTCATTGAGTTCAACAACAGCTTCTGGCGTAATGACAGCGTGAAGGTCCATAAGAGTCAGACATGCCGTGCCATGCTGATGGATGTTGATGGCGAACCGGCTGTTACCGTTGACTACAAGACGCCCGTCTGCGCCTTCTGGAGCCCCTTTGACAAGCATGCGCCTTTTGTGTGCATTGAGCCGTGGTACGGCATTGGAGACCCGCGTGGCTTCCATGGTGAATTCAAGGACAAGCCCCTGATGAACCACCTGCAGCCTGGTGCTTCGTTCATGTCGAAGTACACCATAACGATAGGTTAATCATGGAGGCGTGAGGGGGAGGAATCAGTACGCTTCGCGGTATTTGTTCTCGTCCTTGTCGTCGAGCATCGAGAGGTACGACTGATAGCGGCTTTGGGCGATGTAGTGGTCTTCGACAGCCTTGAGCACGGCACAGCCGGGCTCATGGGTGTGGGTGCAGTCGCTGAAGCGGCATTGTTTGGAGAACTCAAAGATTTCCTTGAAGTAGCTGGTCAGTTCTTCGCGCTCCATGTCGAACGTGCCGAAGCCTTTGATGCCCGGCGTGTCGATAATCCAGGAACCCTCGCCCAGCGGTATCATTTCCGAGAAAGTTGTCGTATGCATGCCCGTCTGGTGTGCGTCGCTGATGGCTGCTGTGCGCAGGTTGGCATGTGGCGCGAGGCTGTTGATAAGTGTCGACTTGCCGACGCCGCTGTTGCCGGAAAGCAGCGTGATGCGGCCGTCTAAGAGCGGGCGCAGTGGTTCTACGCCTTCACCCGATGCCGCTGAGATGGCCCGGCATTCATAGCCGACGGTCTGGTAGAGCTGAATCATGAGTTGCTGGTACCGGCTTTCGTCGTCAGACAGCAGGTCGCTCTTGTTGAAAATGAGGACGACGGGAACGCGGTAGGCTTCGGCGGAAGCCAGGAAGCGGTCGATGAATGTCGTCGACGTGGCTGGCTTGCTGACGGTGACCATGAGAAAGGCCTGGTCTACATTTGCTGCCAGGATGTGGCTTTGCTTGGAGAGGTTGATGCTCTTGCGGACAATGTAGTTGCGGCGGTCTTCGATGGCTGTTATCCAGCGGTTGTCGCTGATGGTGACCCTGTCGCCAACAGCCACAGGATTCGTCGAGCGTATTCCCTTGATTCGGAAATTGCCTTTTACTTGACAGTCAAGAAGTTGGCCGTCGTCCGTCAAGACTGTCGGCCAGCTTCCTGTATTCTTGATAACGAGTCCTTTCACTTAAACCGTCATGATTTCCTTGTTCTTGGCATCAATGAGCTCGTCAAGTTTCTTGATGTATTTGTCGTGAACCTTCTGCAGTTCCAGCTCGGCGTCTTTTTCGTTGTCTTCGGAGAGACCGTCCTTGATGGCTTTCTTCAGCTTGTCCTTGATGTCAGCACGTACGTTGCGCACCTCCACTTTGGCCTTTTCTGCAATCTTGTTGCACTGCTTCACCAGGTCACGACGGCGCTCCTCGGTGGGCTGGGGAATGCCCAGACGGATTATTTCGCCGTTGTTCTCAGGCGTGATGCCTACGTCAGAGTCCATGATGGCTTTCTCGATGTCGCGTATCTGCTTGCGGTCCCATGGCTTGATGGCGATGGTGCGGGCATCGGGTGTTGACACGTTGGCTACTTGGTTCAGGGGTACTTTCTGACCGTAGGATTCTACGCGTACGCCGCTGAGTATGGCTACGTTGGCGCGTCCGGCGCGGATGCGGTTCAGCTCTTCTTCCAAATACATGGCTGCCATTTCCATGCGCTCCTCGGCAGTGGCTAATGTCTGTTTTACGTCAATCATAATTCTATTGGTTCTCTTAGGTTTGATTTTCTTCCGACAAAGGTACGAATAAGTGAGAACAATACAAAACAAATAATGATTTTTTTCGGCAAAAAAAATAAAAAAGAGAAAAAAAGAAAGAAAAAGAAAACGAAAAGCTATAAGACACAACACCCCCGCCCCACCGAAGCAGCAGCCCAACCCCCCGCCCCCCCACGCCCCCGCCCGCGCCCCCACGCCCG
>JAEEGJ010013072.1_pt1 | contig 20303 bp, 18 predicted proteins | sample 8958761 | NCBI WGS metagenome assembly JAEEGJ01 (sample SAMN16246546, study PRJNA631951) | gut metagenome | biome: gut microbiome; feature: rumen; material: RS-attached | host: Bos | place: Iran: Karaj | collected 2018-10 | reverse complement strand
CAAGGATGAAGGATTCAAGATTACAAACACGATTAAGGATTTCCTTGAAAAGAACGGCAAGACCGTACAGATTGAGGTAATGGACGATAAGAAAATCTACGGTAAGGAAGAAGCTTCTTTCTTTGACAAAGAAAACCGTCCCGATGCCGTAATCGTACTCGGCGGAGACGGCACCATGCTTAGAGCCGCAAGAGATTTCGTGGAAGAGGAGGTTCCGATTCTCGGCGTGAACTTAGGAAGCCTCGGATACCTTGCGGAAGTTGAAAAGTCTCATATCACCGAAGCACTTGAGAAGCTTATTTCGGGCGATTACTTCATCGAAGAGCGTATGATGCTTGAAGGAAACATTTTAAGAGACGGTCAGTCGGTTGCTCATACCATGGCACTTAATGACATTGCGGTTCTTAAGTCCCTTCCTTTCAGAGCGATTAATTTTGACGTATATGTGAACGGTCAGTTCTTAAAGAGCTACGGCGCCGACGGTGTTATCGTATCGACACCCACCGGTTCCACCGGTTACAACCTTTCCGCAGGTGGCCCCATTGTGGAGCCTTGCGCAGACTTACTTGTAATGACTCCCGTATGTCCTCATACCATGAATTCCCGCAGCATCATCTTAGCGGGCGAGGACGAAGTCTACATAGAGATTAAAGACGCCAAGAACGGTGGCGAGCAGGCTGCTTTTGCCATGAGCGACGGAGCCGCACACTTCGACCTTAAGACGGGTGATTCTTTTGTCTTAAGAAGAAGCGAGAGACGCACCAGAATCATCAAGCTTAAGAAAGAAAGCTTCCTTGAAATTCTGCAAAAGAAAATGAACGACTAAGTCGCACCGAGCAAAAGGGGATTACAGTGAAGAATAACAGACATAAGAAAATTTTGGAACTTATTGAGAAGTTTGATATCGATACGCAGGACGAACTCTGCAAGAGACTTGAAGAGGCTGGCTTTTCGGTTACACAGGCCACCGTTTCGAGAGATATCAACAATCTGCACCTTTACAAGAAGAATCTGGGCAACGGACGCCAGAAGTACGCTATTGACGTAGACAACGACCACGAACTTGACGAGAAGTACAGAAGAGTTCTTACCGACGGATTCGTATCCATCGATATGGCTCAGAACATTCTTGTTATCAAGACCGTGTCGGGTATGGCTATGGCGGTTGCCGCAGCAATAGATTCACTTAAGTTTACCGAGATTGTGGGCACAATCGCAGGTGACGATACCATCATGATGGCCATCAGAACGGTAGAAGATACCAAGGCCGTTATGTCAAAGATTCAAAGTATCATAGGGGACTGATGCCCTTAAGATAGATATAGCCAAACTCCGGGAGAGAAAAGGCAGAAATTATGTTAGAGTATATGCATGTAAGAAATCTGGCACTTATCAAGGATTGTGAGATTTCTTTCACCAAGGGGCTTAACATTTTGACCGGCGAGACAGGTGCCGGTAAATCAGTGTTGCTTGGTTCCGTGAATTTAGCCCTTGGAGCCAAGGCAGATAAGGAGATTATACGTACGGGGGAGGAAGAAGCTTATGTGGAGCTTGTTTTTTCTCTTAACGAATCTGCCAAAAAGACCCTTGAATCTATGGAAATTACGGCCGATGAAGGAACGGTCGTCGTGTCCAGAAAAATTACCCCCACCAAGAACGTATTTAAGATTAACGGAGAGATAGTGCCGGCCAAGCAAGTTAAAGAACTTGCGGGCGGTCTTCTTGACATTCACGGACAGCACGAGCATCAGTCGCTTCTTAACAATGTTAAGCAACGTGATATGATTGATGCTTACGGCGGCGACAAGGTAAGAGATGCATTGAAAGCCGTGGCTGAGGCATGTGAACGTTTCAATGCGCTAAAAGAAGAGCTTGAGAACGCCTGCTCCAAGTCTGAAGGCAGAGAACGTGAGATAAGCCTTCTTAAGTACGAGTGCGACGAGATAGAAGCGGCTGAGCTTGTAATCGGCGAGGACGAGGAACTTGAAGAAGCCTATAAGAAGATGCAGTCTGCCGAGAAACTGCTTGGGTATGTCAATGAATCCATGGCACTTGTATCCGGCGGAGCCGAAGGCGATGCAGGAAGCCTTGTATCAAGAGCTTTGGGCCTTATGAGAAAGGCATCGGGACTTGATGAAGGTGCGGAAAAGATGGCAGATGTTCTTTCAAATGTTGAGGATATGCTTGGAGACTTTTCGCTTGAGGCATCACGCTACGCCGAGAGTCTTGAATTTTCCGAGGAAGATTTTGTCAGGACCGAAGAGCGCCTTAACGTTATCAACAGTCTGAAGCTTAAATTTGGTTCCACAATTCAAAAGATTTTGGATTATTACGAAGAAAAGTCGGCAGAACTTGAAAAACTCGAAAATCTGACCGAATACATAGAGAGGCTTAAAAAGGATACTGACGCAGCACTTGCGGATTATGTGGCAAAGGCTCATACCTTGAGTGAACTTCGTAAGAGCGCGGCAGAAGACTTTTCTAAGCTTTTATCAAGCGAACTTTTGTCGCTTAGCTTTCTTGATGCAAGATTTAATGTTCTTATCGAAAGCAATGAGAATGTTGTAAACAAGAATGGTTTTGATAATGTAGAGTTCATGATTTCAACCAACCCCGGCGAGCCCATGAAGCCTATCAAGAACGTGGCCAGCGGCGGTGAACTTTCAAGAATCATGCTTGCGATTAAGACAATCTTAGCCAAGCGTGATGAAGTCGATGCACTTATTTTTGACGAGATTGACGCAGGTATCAGCGGTCGTACCGCATGGGAAGTATCGGGAAGATTGTCACGCCTGGCAAGGGAGCATCAGGTTATAGCGATTACTCATCTTGCACAGATAGCGGCTTCTGCCGATTCGCACTTTGAGATAGTTAAGAACGTCGAGGACGGAAGCACCGTCACCAATATTTTGAGACTTGACGGTGACGGAGAGATAAGAGAACTTGCGAGAATGTTAGGCTCGGATTCCCTTGATGAAGCAACACTTACCAATGCAAGAGAATTAAAGGCCAAGGCCAATGAGCGAAAGGAAACTGTATAGATGGATATAGATTGGGAACAGAAAAAAAGACCGCTTAAAATGATGTACATATTTTTCCTGATGATGTACTTTATTGTGCTGTTTATGCTGTACTTTAATCAGACGGCAGTCTTATATAACGGAGCGAATAACTTTGAATCGGATACCGCGGTTCACATCAGAATGGCTGTTGTTGACGGGTATTATCACAGTCTTGCCGCTTTTGTTTATTTGTTCTTTGCGAAAATTGTGAGATTTGAAGCAGCTCTTATGTTGATAGCAACTTTGCTTGCTATTCTTACTGTGGGCGCAATTCCGCTTACGGCGGGGCTCGTGCGCGAAGTGTTAAAAAGAAGCGGAGTGGAATTATACGATCCAATTATCTGGGTCATTGCTTTTGCCGGTAACGTACTTATCGCTTTCTACGTAAAGGCGGCGAATCGCGCGCATTATATCGGTTATCAGAGCCCGAATATGTGGCACAATTCCACTTATACGTTTATGCGATTCTTTGCGATTCTTACGATGATTGTTTTCCTTAAATTGTATGATGATTATAAGGATAAGGTGTCGATTTGGAAGTGGCTTCTTTTTACGCTTCTTCTTACAGTTACAACAGGTTTTAAAGCCAGCTTTTTAACTGTCTTTGCGCCGGTACTTGCTATTGTTCTTATAAGGGATTTGTGTAAGAAGACTAAATTTTGGAACGTGTTCTTTATGGCTTTAAGCGTTGTTCCGCCTATTGCCGTTATGGTAGCTCAAAGCATCGTTTTGTCCGGTACCGACGGCTCTAACGGGTATGCCATCAAGCCTTTTGCGGCTCTTAGCATGAGGGGCGACCATCCCAAGGCAGCGCTCGTTCTTTCCGTGTTGTTCCCGGTTATTCTTTTGCTGGCGCATATTAAGGATTTTTATAAGGATAAGTACTATTTCTGGTCGCTTGTGATGTGGGCGGTTGGATTTGTTGAGGTGTTCCTCTTCATAGAAATCGGCGAGCGTGCGCTTGACAGTAACTTTATGTGGGGATATTCCATATCGTTGTTCTTCCTTTTCATTTCATCGATGATCAGGCTGTTTAAAGACCTTTTTGTCGAAAAAACAAGTATTGTCGTAAAGATAATAGGTTGTATTGCTGCGGCAGCGCTTGTATGGCATGTGGTGAGCGGCATCAATTATCTAACCATACTTTATTCGGGGGTAACGTATTTTGCCTGAGTCGATTTTTGACAGAACCGAAAAGTTAATAGGCGAAGATAAAGTGGCTGGTTTACATAACAAGACTGTTGCTGTATTTGGACTCGGCGGCGTGGGAGGTTATGTATGCGAGGCTTTGGCGCGTGCCGGAGTGGGTCACCTGGTGCTGGTGGATCACGACATTGTTAACATAACTAATATCAACCGACAGGTGATAGCACTTCACTCAACCCTCGGAATGAAGAAGACCGATGCTTTTCTTGCGAGGCTTAAGGACATTAATCCGAACATTGAAGTAACTGTTCATGACTGCTTTTTTTTACCCGAGAACAGTAGTATTATAGATTTTAAGAAGTTAGATTACGTGGCCGATTGTGTGGACACAGTTACGGCCAAGATTGAGATAATAATTAAGTGCAAGGAAGCCGGAACGCCCGTGATTTCCTCCATGGGAACGGGCAATAAGCTTGACCCCGGACAGTTTCAGATTGCGGACATCAGCAAGACTGAGGTGTGTCCCCTTGCCAAGGTAATGCGCAAGGAACTTAAGGATCGCGGAATCAAGAAGGTAAAGGTTCTTTTTTCCAAGGAATTGCCTGTAAAGACGGGACTCAGGACTCCCGCGAGCATTTCTTTTGTGCCTCCCGTTGCGGGGCTTATGATTGCCGGCGAGATAGTAAGAGATTTGATTAAGGATTAAAGTAATTGTTCGAATAAAAATTTTGATTGGAGAATACCATGAAAAAGATTTTGTTTGTTGCAAGTGAAGGTGTACCTTTTATCAAAACAGGAGGCCTTGCGGACGTTGTGGGATCGCTTCCCAAATGTATCGACAAGAGATACTTCGACGTTCGCGTATTCATGCCCAAGTACGCATGCATGCGCGATGAAGTTAAGGCCAAGATGCAGTATGTGACCCATTTCTATATGGATTACAATTGGAAGAATGAGTATGTGGGAGTACTTACGGCGGTAGAAGAAGGTATCACTTATTACTTCATCGACAGCGAATATTACTTTAACGGACTTAAGCCTTACGGCAACGATCCTTTATTTGAAATCGAGAAATATGCATACTTTTCGAAAGCCGTTCTTTCGGCACTTCCTTTAATAGATTTTCAACCCGATGTAATACATTGTCATGACTGGCAGACCGGTCTTGTGCCCGTGTATCTTAAGGAGCGCTTTATGGGCAACGAGTTCTACCGTGGCATCAAGAGCGTTATGACAATTCACAACCTTAAGTTCCAGGGTAAATGGGACGTTAAGGCTGTTAAAAACATCACCGGTCTTTCCGACTATTTCTTTACCTCAGACAAACTTGAAGCGTATAAGGACGCTAACCTGTTAAAGGGTGGTCTTGTATATGCAGACGCTATCACAACTGTAAGTGCTACCTATGCGCAGGAGATTATGACAGACTTCTACGGCGAGGGCTTAAACGGTTTGCTGGGAGCGCGTGCCAACGACCTTCGCGGTATCGTCAACGGTATCGACTACGAGGAGTTCAATCCCGCAACGGACAAGGCTCTTAAGTATCCTTACGACGCTATCACTTTCAGAAAAGAAAAAATAAAGAACAAGACGGCTCTGCAGGCGGAATTGGGGCTTGCGGTTAATGCCAAGACCATGATGATAGGCATTATCTCACGTCTTACCGACCAGAAGGGTCTCGATCTTATTGCCTACATGATGGACGAGCTTTGTCAGGACAACGTCCAGATAGTAGTGGTAGGTACCGGCGAGGAACGCTACGAGAACATGTTCCGTCACTTCGACTGGAAGTACGGCGACAAGGTATCCGCCAATATTTATTACTCAGACGAGCTTGCTCACAGAGTATACGCTTCCTGCGATGCATTCTTAATGCCTTCGTTATTCGAGCCCTGTGGCCTTTCACAGCTCATCGCGCTTCGCTACGGTACAATTCCCATCGTGCGCGAGACAGGCGGCTTAAAGGACACTGTAGAGCCTTACAACGAGTACGAGAGCAAGGGTACGGGATTTTCTTTTACCAATTACAATGCCCACGAGATGCTCGCCTGCATCCGCAACGCCGAGCGCATCTACTACGACAAGAAACGCGAATGGAACAAGCTCATCGACCGCGCCATGGCCTGCGATTTCTCATGGCACAAGAGCGCGCTGAAATATCAGGAGATGTACGACTGGCTTGTAGGCTAGGAGCGATGCAAAAGAATAATAAGCGCAGAGTCTTGGCGTTTACGCCAAAGAGGCTGTGATTATTATTTCTTTTATACCGCGACAGCGGGACGATTATTGAGCCTGCTTCTTAGGGTCAATAATAGGCATCGTGTTGTATAGGGAATCGTTTGGTTGGTATCACGGCTAAAGCCAATCAACCAGTCGTAAAATTATAATTACAAGGCCACCGAAACCCAGGGGTAAAATGATTTCGTGACCTTGTTTTTTTCTAAAAATATAAAGGAGAATGGAAATGGGTAAAAAAAGAACTCCGTTGGGGACGGAGCTGTACATAGTGCTGATGATAAAACTGGTGATGGTGGTGATTTCGGCTTTATATGCGCTCGCGAGCGTAGCAGTGATACCGGAAGACTTGCTTCCTGTGGAAATTAAAGGGATATTGTTTGCAGTAACTTTATTGGCTATGGGTGTATATATCCTTATTTGTCGGCGCTATCTCGTAGCATTTGACAATAATGAGCCTCAAAAAATCATGACAATAACTAAAGTGATGTTTGCTGCGGTTGTGTTAGTTTTTGCGGTGCAGATTATTTACCTTAATTTTTTAAAAGACCCCAAATTGGCTCAATACGGCTTTCAAACCATAACATATATCAATTATGGACGATTAGTTTTAGATTTCGTGTTATGTATCGCGGCTTATGCAATATTGTTCTATGAACTGATAAAAGATGCAAAGGGAAACGTTACCTCTTTTGATAAATGGCTGTGGCTCCCGGTTTTAGCTATAAATCTTTATTTTTTCATGCCTACTTTTATTAGGTATTGCAAAGGCGGTGTCATTTCTACTACTATAGCAGCATCCATAACGCTGATTTTTGTGGCATCTCAGGCCTTGATTGCCTGCTGGATTACCAATCCTGAGAAGTTCTATGTTGACGAGAATCAAAGCGTGGTGCCGCCGGCAGGAATTGTTTAAAACCCCGTTAATTCCCCTGCATTATCATTTTCCTGTAGTTTGAGTTTAACTTAGGAAGAAGATATCCGAAAGCTTTGGAACGCGTTCTTTTGCGCTAGGCGGAGAAGAATGGCAGAGGTTTTTAGGAAGGGGAAATATGGATTACGCTAAGATGATTGACTCCGTGCAGGGAGTTGCTTGTATAGTTTCGGTGAGAAAAGGCGTCGAGGGGGAAGCGGCGATTACTATTGCTGCGGCCAATAAGAGGTATCTGGCATCGGTTAATAAGCTTGATGAGGAGTTTGTTCCGAACAGGCCTTATTCTTATTACATCGCGCAGGACCCTAATTTCGATGCGCTTGCAAGGGGTTGCGTTTCTACGCATAAGATAGCCCATCAGTATGTCAATGCCGAGCTTTATGATTCATGGCTCGATCTGTATATGATTCCCTTGGAAGATGATAAAGACGGAAACGGGTATTGTCTGTTTACTTATGAGATGACGCCTAAGTCCGATTCGGAGAAGATGGTCGATATTTCTGCAGCGACTGCTTTTTCCGTGCTTAAAACTTGTATTAAATTCAGGGAGAACGAAGATTTTAAGGCAACGCTTGATTCTATAGTCAAGGACATAAGAATTCAGTGTGAATCTGACGGTTGCGCACTTATACTTACAGATACTGTTAATAGAAGGATTGATTTATTAAGCTTTGACAGTCACAACATTTATGCGCCTGCTGACGAGGATGTGTTTTTTAAGCCTGAATTCTACAATATTGTGGAGACCTGGCATGATTTCTTAAGCGGGTCAAACTGCATCATTATATCAAGTGAGAAAGAATTCGATGCTGTTAATGAAAAATCACCGGACTGGTATAAGTCGCTTAAGTATTCGGGGGTTAAAAACCTGGTGCTTTATCCGTTACGAATTAAAGACAATCTTTACGGATACATTTTTGCAACCAATTTTAACGCCGATAAGACTCCTTTTATCAGAGAGGTAATGGAACTTAACTCATATGTACTGTCGGCTGAGACGGAAAATTACAGAATGCGTCAGCAGCTTGAGATGCTTAGTAAGTTTGATTTACTCACGGGCGTTATGAACCGTAATGCCATGAACAGCCGTGTATATCGGCTTAATGATGATGAGGCGGCGCGCGGAAGAGGTGTGGGAGCCATATTCGTGGATGTCAACGGGCTTAAGGTGGTTAACGATACCAAGGGGCACCGGGCAGGCGATAAGCTGATAATGAGCGTGGCAGAGACGCTTCGAGACACTTGCCGGGGCAAGGAAGTCTATCGTGCCGGCGGCGATGAGTTTGTAATTATCGCGGCAGATACGACCCGTGAAGAGTTTGACTCGTTATTTGACAAGTTAAAGTCATATTCGGGCAAGGACGGAGGACCTTCTTTTGCCATAGGTGCGGCATATGAAGATAAGAACGTCAGCATGAAGCGTATCATGAAAGTAGCCGATGCCGAAATGTACAAGGACAAAGCCGACTACTACAAGGCCCATCCCGATGCGGAGAGAAGAAATAAATAGGAATTGTTTAGCCTCGTCTTAACGGCGAGGCTATTTAATTGCTTCGGAAATGTGATATTATATTGAGGAGGAGGGTATTCCGATATGAACAAGAAGCAAAAGAAACTTATTACATACATAGCAATCAATTCAGTTTTGGTGATTGCGATTATAGTGTTTGTGGTAAAGATAATTTCCGGTAAAGGTAAGGAATCTGACGTGATGTCGCAGATTGATGCGCCGATGCAGACGGAGAAGTTATACGCGGGCGAAGAAGTCAAAGAAGTCGTGACCATCAATACGAAGGTTATTGAGGACGGACTTCGGGAGATGGGTACTCTGATTACACAGGAGTATTATTTCACGCAGGTTGAGGAGTATACCAATACCGAGAAATTCTGGATATTTGATTCGACGGCTTCTTTTACCTACAGCTATGACGGAGTTGTGGCTGCGGGAATAGATTGCAGTCAGATTACGGTTGTGAAGGATGATGAAAAGAAGGTCATCACGATTACGATTCCCAAGGCTGAGATTACTTCGGTGACGATTGACAATGACAGCTTTAAGAAGTACGAAGAGAAGAACGGTCTTTGGAATAAGGTGACGACGGATAAGTTCAATGATTCCATGGCTGCGTTCAAGGAAACTGCCAAGAACAACGCTGTTGCCAAGGGGCTTCTCGAGAACGCCGATAAGAGTGCGGAGCAGATGATTGTTTCTTTTGCCAAGTCGGTGTCGACGGATGCAGAGTATAAGATTGAAACGGTTAGAAAGTAGGGGGTGACGTTATGGAATTACTTAAGAAAACAGCGATAGGATTGTTGCTTGCGGCTGTGGCACTTTTCTCCATAGCGGTGATTACACCTGCGGCGACCAAGCAGAGCAATCATGTACATACATATGAGCAGTTGGACAGGGAGATAGGTAATACTTTGAAGCTTACGGCGGGCGCGACTGCAGTGTCGGCGGTTATATCGCTGTTGCCGGATGATACGTGTACACCTATCGCCGAGCAGTTTGCAGAGCTTGGAACGTATTTTGTGATAGTGCTGAGTGCGTTATATCTGGAGAAGTATTTAATTACGATTCTCGGATTTGTGTCGTTCTCGATACTGATACCGCTTGTGTGCCTGATACTGGGAATAGGAATCCTAGGTAAGAAGGACAAGGCCAATGTGCTGGCGCTGAAGCTAGGCATATTTGCAATACTTATTTACTTCCTGATTCCGCTTAGCGTTAAGACTTCCGAGGCTATCTACAATACATATGAGAGCACGATGGAAGAGACGCTTACCACAGCCAACGAGATTACAGTTACCGATGAGGACGCGAACGCTGTAGAGAAGTTTTTAAGCTGGATTAAGAATGCCGCTGTGACGGTGGTAGACTATGTTACCGGACTGTTAAGCCGCTTCGTGGAAGCTATTGCGGTTATGATGGTAACGTCGTGTCTGATACCGATTTTGGTAGTAATATTCTTCTCGTGGCTTATGCGGTTGCTATTCAAGGTTGATATATCATTTATCGATATCAAACTTCTTCCCGGTAAGAAGCGTCATCTGCTTCCGAAAATTGAGAGCGAGGAAAAATAAAGAGAACGGTTAGGGTTTTTACATGTCTATAAGAGGTTTGTATTATATGGCGCGGGAATACCTCTTTCTCGGAGGTATTCTTGCGGTTGTATTGGTAACATCATTTCTGGTTATTCGCCACTTTCATGCCAAACGTAACGGTAAAGAACATAGGAAAATAAACATTAAGCGACTTTTATGGTGGCTTGTATTTTTGTGCTACATTTTTGTAGTGGCCGGCGCCACGATGTTCAGTCGCGGCAGTAACTATGAATACGATATGATTCCGCCACTGTTTTATTCATATAAAAATGCGTGGAATAACTGGTCGATTACTGAGTGGCGCAATATCATACTAAATATTTGCATGTTTGTGCCCTTTGGACTGTTGCTCCCTATGGGCTTAAAGTGGTTTAGAAAGTGCTACAGAACTTATGTTGCAGGCTTCCTGTTTTCGCTGTTAATAGAGCTTTCTCAGATGATTTTCAAGATCGGAATCTTCGAGCCTGACGACCTGCTTGACAATACTTTAGGCGCGATTATAGGTTTCGGACTGTTTCTGGTGTTATTTAAATTATATGCCAAAGAAAAGGCAAATCTTAAGAAGGGTGCGACATTTGCAAGCAATATCCCGCTGATTTTGGTCGTTGCAAGTTTTTTTGCGATATTTATTACGTACTCGGGCAAGGAATTGGGAAATAATAACAACCGTTATAGTATGACTTATGACGTGAATCTGCTAAATATTCATGGCGCGGAGTTTGCCGATGACTCGACCGTTCGTCTGACGGTATACACTTCCGAGATACTTACGGAGAAAGAAGCGTATAAGCGCGCAGAGGATATCTTTAAAAGATTCGACGGCGCGATGAATTATCAATTCGCGGGGTATTATGATGATGAGGCCTGGATTCGCTCGAAAGTCGGCGATGAAACAAATGAGATAAAAATACAATATGCCGGCGGGACGTTTGAATACTCGATAATGAGTCGATATTCGGAAAAAGGGTATGCTTATACCGAAAGCGAAGTGAGAGATATACTGAGTCAATATGGGTATACCATATGCAAAGACGCGGTATTTTCTGTCAAAGATGATATGCGCTTATGCTTTGAAGTGGACAGGTGTGAAGAAAATGGAAACGTTGTGGACGGAAGACTGGAAGTTAAGTTGTCGAGAGATAAGCGCATTTTATGGTTGAAAGACAGCCTCCTTACGCTTACACCCTACAAGGAATATGATGCCATCAGTGTGGCTGAAGCATACAGGCGCCTTAAGGAAGGTAAGTTCAAGCGCTACGGAAATGATTATCTCGATATAGAAGTTCTGTCTTGTAAAATTTCTTACAGTGTTGATTCCAAGGGATTTTATCAGCCCAATTACCGCTTTGATGTAAATATCAACGGCAAGGAAGCGTGGATTATTATTCCTGCCCTTGAAATGTCGCGGGAATTTTAACGGCAATCGGACCTTGAACGGTGGACAATTGTGGCCAATGAAAGTACAATTTAATTAAATTGTAATGGGTATTTCGGAGGGTTTATGATTAATAAGATTAATAGTGCGATTACGGAATGTTTTGTTGGCAAGGATGAGGTGGTTAAGTCGCTTCTTACCTGCTTACTTGCGGGGGGACATGTGCTCCTTGAAGATGTGCCGGGCGTAGGTAAGACTACACTTGCGAAGACGCTTTCAAAGGTTATCGGAGCCGACTTCGGCCGTATTCAGTTTACACCGGACACTATGCCCTCAGACGTAACGGGAGTGTCCGTTTATAATGCAAAAAGCGGTGAATTCGAGGTTAGGGCCGGCGCCATCATGCATGAGATAGTGCTTGCGGACGAGATTAACCGTACCACACCCAAGACTCAGTCGGCGCTTCTTGAGGCCATGTCCGAGGGGCATGTGACGGTTGATGCGACAGAGCTTCTTTTGCCGGAAGTATTCATGGTAATAGCAACGCAGAACCCTATAGAGTTCATGGGTACGTATCCGCTTGCTGAGGCATTCACCGATCGTTTCATGATGAAATTAAGCATCGGCTACCCGGACAAGGACTCTGAGATTAAATTGACGGAGCTTCACTTAAAGGGCATGAATCCCGAGAGCGCGACCAACGTCTGCTCGCCTGCGGACATTTCCGCTATGCGCAAGGCAGTCGACGCTGTAACGGTTTCCAAGGCGGTTATTGAATATACAGAGAATATCGTGACACTTACCCGCGAGTCCAAGGACTTTACGGTTGGTGCGAGCCCGCGTGCAATGCTTTCGCTTATTAAGGCGGCGCAGGCTACAGCTTTCCTTGACGGCAGAGATTTCGTGAAGCCCGATGATATTAAGGCTTGCGCTGTTAACGTGCTTCATCACAGACTGACGCTTACATCAGAGGCGCGTATTCGTAAGGAGAGCATAGACAGGCTCATCACTGCGCTTGTACTTCAGGCTAAGATTCCCATGGAGAGAGGGTTATGATAAGAAACAGGCTGATTTGGCTTTTCTTATTCGGGCTGTCCCTTGTGGGGATCAGCTTCTACGGAGGGGCGGCAAGTTACGGCTTCTTTTTCGTGATGCTTTTTATTCCGCTTATCTCGCTTTTGTATCTGTTCGTGGTGTATCTTACGTTTAAGATTTACCAGAGGGTAGAGAAGGGCGATATTATGGCGGGGGAGACGACGCCTTATTATTTCACGCTTCAAAATGAAGGTTTCACGGGATTTTCGAGCATCCGTGTGGTTTTCTTTTCTACATTTTCCAAAGTTTTATCCATCGATGACAAGAGAGAATACGAGCTTTATCCCCACGCAGGTATCCGCAAGGACACCTTTTTGGTGTGCAAGTATCGCGGCGAATACGAGGTGGGCATTAAGCGGGTCGAGATAACCGACATTTTCAGGCTGTTTCACTGGTCATACAGGAACAAAGAAACTGTCAGACTGCAGATTAAGCCTGCGATTGTGCGCCTTAACAACCTTAAGGATATTGATGTGGATGTGCTCTCTTACAGGGATTCAAATATTAATATGTCGGAGCCGGACCTTCCTGTCAGAGACTATGTGTCGGGTGATGATGTGAGACTGATTCACTGGAAGAAGACGGCAACGGCAGGCAATCTTATGATGCGTACCGTTACGGGAGAGGAAAAGCAGGGCATCAGCATAGTGGTGCCGGCAAGACGCGTTTCTGAAGACGAATTTGAGTTTATTCCGCGTGAGAACAGAGTGCTCGAGGCTGCGGTGGCCACGACGCTTCTTTTTGCCGAAAGAAACATTCCCGCAGACATATATCTGACCACAGATGAGACTGTAAGTGTCAGAAACCTTGAGAGTTTCAACTTCGCTTACGAAGAAATTGCCAAGGTCAATTTCGATACCCGGTTTAACGAGGATGCATTTTACGACAATATGCTGTATTCGGGCAATATCGCGCGCAGTAAGATGGCTTTTTTCTTTGTGTGCGAAGTGACCGAGAGTCTGCAGATTCTGATAGAGCGACTTAAGCGCGAAAATGTGGCGGTTGCCTGCTATGTGGTGGGCGACACGACGAATCTGAGAGCCGATTCGCAGGGTGTCAGGTACATAGGTCTGCCTGTGGACGATAAGCTTACGGAGGTGATGTGATGGTTAAACTGTTGTATCGCCTCATCATAATATTTCCGCTGGCAATCCTCGGCACGGGCATGGCTGTTGACTTGATCTACGGGGAACCGCTGACTGCGGGAGAATTGTTTCTTGCGGTGCTGTTCGCAGCGTTCCTGCCGATTATCAGCAGAGTCGGATCCCAGTTCAGAGTCATTGCTATAGGCGGTGTGCTGATAGTGTCGGCGGCGGTGCTGTTTGTTACCATGAGGTTTGGCAGTGCGGATTCGAAGGAAGCGATTATCAGGGCATTTATTATAATCGGTATTTCGATAGGAATGTCGGCCGTAGGATTCATTGTTGTGAAGAGCCACGGCGTGAAGATTACGGTGGCGCTTGCGTTGCTTGTATTCCTGATTGTAACGATGCTTCTTGGCTATCTTACTACGAAAATCGAGATGGCTCTCTGCGTACTTTACATCATTACAGTGGCATTCGAAGAGTCACAGCGACATTTCAGGCGAGGCGAGACTTTCGACCGCAAAAAGTTTGTGGTGTTTACGTGGCCGTTTGCTTTGGCCTTTTTCCTGATTGTTTTGCTTTTTAAGGCGCCGAATAAACCTTACGACTGGGCGATATTCGTAAAGATGTATGAGCGCACCAAAGCGATTACAATCGAGATTAAGGAGAAGCTGTTTTCACGTCACTCGGAAGACTATGACTCCGCAATGTTAGGCTTTTCGGGCGACGGCAGAATCGCGGGTGAAGTCGGCGGCAAAGGCGAGGAAATCCTTAAAATCGTTACGAGCAAAAGAAAGAACGAGACCATATATCTCACCGGAAAGATTTTTGCAAACTTCGACGGTCACGAGTGGACGAGCATACCTGCCTATGTGGAGGGAGAGCGCGTAATCGATTCGATGATGGCACTTAGCGCAGCGCTTATGTACGGCGAGAAAAGTTCGAATGACTATATCCGACCCGAGAATATAGACATAACATTCTTGCCGTTCTCGAGTAAGTATATGTTTGCACCGTCCAAGTACATAAGCCTCAGCGACGGATTCCATGCCATAGACTATTCGGAGCAGGACGGAGCCATTTTCTTTGACAAGACTCAGATAATAAATGCGCAGTATAAGATTGTGGGGCTGTCCGTTAATTACAATCCGACGGCGATGAATATGATAACTTCGGGAACTTACAAGGTTGATGAGGAAGCTTGGGACAGGATGATTTCTGCCTACAGACTCTACGACTTTTCGGACATTTCTTTTGAAACTGCCGCAGGGTATGCGGATTATGTCAAGGCTCATTATTTAAGCCCTGTGAATGTGTCTGGCGAAGTGGCGGAGACTCTTAAGGCGATAGAAGAGGCCGGCAACACCGACTATGAGAGGCTTAAGCTCTTGGAAGCGGCGTTTAAATCGATGACGTACACCAATGCGCCCGGTAGGCTTCCCGGCAAGGTGACGGATGCAGAGAGCTTTCTTGATTATTTCCTTACGGAGTCGCAGAAGGGCTATTGCGTGCACTATGCGACGGCTTTCTGTCTCATGGCGCGGGCTATGGGATACCCGTCGAGATATGTGCAGGGCTATCAGGTGCCGGTTACGGACAGCAGCGATACGCGCGTGGATACGTCGATGGCACACGCCTGGCCGGAAGTCTGGCTGGACGGTATCGGATGGGTGATTTTTGAACCGACTCCCGGAAGATATTCCGCCGGAGCGGGCTGGGCTACAAAAGCTGAGCTTGCGGCAGATGCGGAGGGCAGAAGCAATTCCCCGCAACAGGACGAGTACTCCTACGAAAATTCCGAAACCGTGATTGAATTTGACAAAGAAAACGTCGTTGAAGAGGAAGAGAAGACACCGATTAACTGGTACATCTTTGCAATACCGGTAGCGGCATTCCTTCTTTTTGCAATGCTGTTTATAGTGATTGAAGTTCTTATAAGCAGAAGGCGCTTCAGAAAAGCGTCGGTTGATGAAAAAGCAGATATTCTGTGCGTAAGAATCATGAATATGTTATTATTTTGTGGTAAGAAGCCTATGCCCGGCGAGACGCTAAGCGAGTTTGGAGAGCGGCTTAAGTCCGAGGGCGTTGAGTACGGACCGGGATTCATTCCTTGTTATGAGCGGCTCTTGTATTCGGACAGGGGCGTCGACGCGGATTCTTTGGCTGAGATAGTAAAGAGCGAAGAGTCGGTGGCAAGACTTCTTAGAGAAACCAGAAAATGGCTGTATCCGTTCTACAGGTTACGAAGCCTTTACAAGAAATAAATGTTAAAAGAGGAATTAAGCATTGGAAAAATACTACATTACGGGACACAAGAACCCCGACCTTGACACAATCTGCAGCGCGATGGCGTATGCGAAATTAAAATCGATTTTAGATCCGGACAATGAATATGTTGCGGTAAGATGCGGACATCTCGGCGAGAGCTGTAAGAGTATCCTTGCGGCGCTTGAGATTACGCCGCCTCCGTATATGCCCGACGTCTATCCGAAAGTCAAGGATGTAATGTTAAGTCCTAATTTAATGGTGGAAAAGAAAGCGAGCATGACCGAGATTGCCAAGTCATACAAGGACACCAATCCTTCGGTTACGCCTATTTTCGACGGCGGCAAGTTCATAGGCCTTCTGTCGATAGACGACATTACCGCATGGTATCTTGAAGGCATTCGTAACGGCAACGATTTAAGCAAGATTCCCACTGTGGGAGAGGTAATGCGCGACCAGGCTGAGCCTTTGCTTGCGGGAGATTTGTTCGAAGATGCCAAGAAAGCATTGTCGGCATCGCCCAAGCGCGGACTTTCGGTATTTGAAGACGGCGAGTTCATCGGATACGTTACCCGTCGCTGCTTCTTAAAAGCCCCTAAGTACAACGTTATCTTAATGGATCACAACGAGCCCCGCCAGAGCATCAAGGGCATCGAGACCGCCAACGTTGCGGAGATTATCGATCATCACAGGCTCGATACCATGAAGACCAACACACCCATCTTCATCGATGCCGAGCCCCTCGGAAGCACCTGTACCATCGTATACGAGCTTTTTGTCCGCAACAAACTCATGCCGGACAAAGAAACCGCGAAGCTCCTGCTTACCGGTATGATGTCCGATACCTTGATTCTTAAGTCCCCCACCACCACACCCGTGGATGTTGAGGCGGCCCATGCTTTGGCTGAGATAGTAGGCGAGAGCGTTCAGGACTTCGGTATCAAGATATTCAGCCACGTCGAGAGCCTTTCAGCCCTCAAGCCCGAGAAAGCAATTCTTACCGACTTCAAGCGCTACACCGAGAAAGGCGTCATGCTCGGCATCGGCCAGTGCGAAGCCACTACCCTTAACGATCTTGACGACTACAAGGATAAATTCCTCAAAGCCCTCGAAGACGTCCGCCTAAAGAACGGCCTCGACTGGGCAGTCGTAATGATAACAGATGTTATGAAAGAAAACAGCGTTCTTTTGTCCACAGATTTCAAGGCTTCCAAGAACCTTCCTTACGCGCTTCTTGAGGAAGGCATCTACGACATGCCGGGAGTTATGAGCCGTAAGAAGCAGTTGCTGCCGGAGATGCTGTTTGCACTGGGAATGTAAAGAAGTCGGCCGGTTCTAATAATTGTAAAATAATAATTGCACTCATTTGATAAATGACTTAAAATACCTATAAGGGAATTTAGTTATCTTATATCGGATATAGTCTTTTGGAAGATTTGCTCTCAAGTATTACAGTGTAGAAATTACATTGGTGGGAGGGTACTTATAATGCATAAGTTTTCAAAAGACTATACCGGGAAGAGTCTGTTCTTAGTATGTCTAAAAGCGCTCATTGCGTTTATTCTTTTTTTCTTATCTAACTTTTTTATTTCTAAGTTGCCGGATATGGCAATTTTTCAATCAACAAATTCACGAACAGTTTGATTTTTTCATGGCAATAATGGGAGTAATCAATATGTGGAAGGAATACAGAAAAATCAGAAGATTCATGGATAAGGATTCTGTAGAAAAGATTGTAGGTCCGGCAAAGTGTCAGATAGAAGATAGGTTGTTATATTATTACGGAGATGGATTCTTTTTGGCTTTCACTCCTAGAAAATTCAAAATAGAAAATCTCAATCGTGAAGAATACGGAGAGGAAGGATTGTACTTCTTGTCTGTGTTACATTTTTCCGATATAGGGTTCCTAAAGAAATATTTGCGGATTGATAAGTTTGAAGCTAAGGATGTCAAAAGATTTGAGGATGACATTGTGACAGGATATGTAAACTATATGACTAGTTACTCTGATGTAAGAAAAGCATACAAGAGGAGCGGCGAATCAACATATTATACAGAGGGGGAAAAACGGTCTTTACAAGGGTCTGAATTTGTGTTTTCAAATCTTTTTATTCAATGGGATCCATTTATTTTCTTTTTTGCAGAAAAGAGTAATAAATCGACGATATCAGGCTTTGAGTATACTCCTTTTGAATAGGAAACAAGGTTGAAAATGAAATGTTGACTGTGTTGTCTGATAATATAGATATCGTGGATTTGAGCAAGGGTTATTAGGGTAGATTCATGTGGGAAAAACTAAAACGTTTCAAGAAATTTGAGGAAAAAGGTGTAATTGAAAGCGCGATTGGCCCTGCAAAGTTTCAAGTAGGTAACAAGCCACAGTATTACTATGGGGGAGGTTACTTTTTAGGATTTGCAACAAGGAAATTTAGAATAGAGAATCTCGAACGTGTCGAATACGGAGACGATGGACTATTTTTAATTTCTGTATATCACTTTTCAGATAGGGATTTTATGCTTAAATACATGAAGATTGATTCGCTTGACGATTCAGACATTACTGCCTTTGATGGTGATATTATAGAAGGGTGCGTTGATTATTCTTTATCAAGGGCTGAAGTCAGAAAAGTGTATCAGGAAAAAGGAATGTGCGATTATTACAGAGAAAGCGAGACCAGAACTTTAGTTGATGGTAAATTTGTTTTTCAAAATCAAGTAATATATTGGGATTCGTACAATTTATTTTTTGCCGGAAAAACAGCTGGGGCAAAGATATCTGGGTTTAAATATAATCCTAAAGAATAAAGAAGATGCAATGGATGCTTATATGAAGCAAAATATTAGATGGAGAAAATTTCCATGGTAACAAATATGGAAGTAATCGAGTTAAAGAATAATAAGGATATCTTTATACAAGTATCTAATCCCTTTGGTGAGACATACGCTGATTATTTAAGCATAGGCACCTATTCTTTTGAACCGGGAAATATATATGGAATTATTTGTGAACATGGCGCGGGAGGTGAAGCCATCTCTTTAGCACTTGCCGGAGAAATAAATATGAATAACACAGAAATATTTGTGGACGGCGTAAAAGATTCCTCGGAAAATCGGATAGGTTGGTATGTGGGCAAAACTGTATATTCAACTAAATTTGGAATTAAAAAGGAATGTTCCGTAAAGAAAGCATTACAGGAAGCTTTGAATAGTTACAAGATGTTCAATTGCATTGAAGAAGTAATAGATAAGTTCCATTTGAGTCCTGATAAGCTTGTATATACATTTTCCAATAATACTGATTGGGAAAGATGGAGAGCGTCATTGGCATTAGGGTATATATCAAATAAAAAGGTTTTCTGCTTCCCTTGGATGAATTCGTTACAGTTCTATGATTGCATGTATAATTCCTCCGTATTTCGCTTTTTCAATGATATAAAAGAAGCTGGCGGGATTATAGTATTACCAACATCAAGAAGCGAAAATGTTGAAGGAATCGCAGATATAATCATCAATGTGGAAAATAAAAGATTTGAAAGAAAATTTGTTGAGTCGGAATGGTTCAAAAATTCACATTGAAATAGAGCACACATAATTGATTGGGGTACTCACAGAATGAAGGTAAAATTATTGGATTTTAGTGCCGGCGGGAAATGTGATTTGTTCCATTATGGCATCTTGAATGATTATTCGGACAGAATCAACCTGACTTTGGAATCCGGCCACTTGTATGGTGTGATAGGAGAATTCGGGGAAGGCGGCGCGGCCATCTCATATGGCCTATCCGGGTACCTGCCGTCATATGAGGGCAGTGTATGGGTTAATGATTCTGAAGTAAAAAGGGAAGAGTTACGTTCTTTGGCGTGGTATGTGGGATACGATATTTATTCTCCTAAAGAAAGTAGAAGGCTATATAAGCATTCAATCGAAAAACAGGTTAAAGAAGGAATAGCTAAGGCCGGACAGCCTTTTAGTGTTAAAGAAGTTCAGGATATGTTTAAAAT
>JAEEGJ010013066.1_pt1 | contig 20309 bp, 21 predicted proteins | sample 8958761 | NCBI WGS metagenome assembly JAEEGJ01 (sample SAMN16246546, study PRJNA631951) | gut metagenome | biome: gut microbiome; feature: rumen; material: RS-attached | host: Bos | place: Iran: Karaj | collected 2018-10 | reverse complement strand
TCATATTGGAAAAAGCACTGCTTTACAGATTTTTCATCAGGGAATCAATCAATCACCTATAGCGTATCTCATTCGTTATCGGTTGAAGCAGGCTGCAATATTGCTTACATCTACCGAGAAAACTATCGCAAGCATTGCGGAAGCCACAGGCTTTGAAAGCTCGACGTATTTTTGCCGAAAATTCAAAGAGCTCTATTGTACGACACCAACTGTATATCGAAATCAAACAAAAAATTGAAAAAAGCCCTGCCAGATCGTCATGATCCAGCAGGGCTTTCAACTTCTGTTCAGCTTTCAATCTCCATCCCGCAGGTCAACCGGAACACGATCCGGTCCTTGGCGTACACCGTCATGTCGTCGTCACAAGCTCCATATCATTCGCTTCGTCGCGGGCTCCAAAGCTCACTCATTCCGCTGCTCCTCCTCTTCAAATCGAAACAGCTGTTTCGATTTGAGAAGGCATTGTAATGCCGTTGGTCAAGCGCGGCCCAAAGGCTCTCGTCGAACTCGGTGATGAGCTCCGGCAGGGCTTTCACGCTCTCGATGAACCGCTCGAACTTCCTGCGCCGGATCATGATCTGGTCGATCTGCCCGACGAGTGCATCGCGCTTTCGCTCGGTATCCTCATACCGGCTGACCAGCGCATCATAGCGCTCGTTGTATTCCTTCTGGTTCTGCGCCACCCGGGCGTTCCGGGCGATCAGGTCCGTGACGGCCTTGGCGTCAACGCCCAGCTGTTCGTCTGAAGATTTTTGCCTCATATGGCAAATTTCTTCATTTATAGTGCTGTCACACGATTGAACGATCACACGATCTATCGTGTGCTTGTGTGCACCCAGCCTCCGAGCGTATGGTCTTCACCCGCCGGAGAAGAGCAAAACAGCCCTGGTTAACGGCATTAAAAAACCAGGCTACTTCGGAAAACCGCTTTTTTCAAGGCATATTGTCCCGCATGCATCGCGAGAGGGGTTCACGGCGTTTACAACTACCGTGAGCCGATGATCATCTATCCTTTATTGATTCCCAGATGAGGCGGGCTCTGCGCGGGGCGTGAAGCCTTCAGGGTAAGAAAGACCGTATCCCACCTCGAAAACACACGTATCCGTTCCGATCTGATCGACGGATCCGTACCAGGGCGACGGCAGCCTGCCGCTGAAGTCGGCGCAGCCGCAGAGCACGTCGGATATGCCTTTTCCCTCGGAACCGGGAAGATAGCACATGACGATGCCGTCCCAGCTTCTGCAGTCTTCCTGATCAAGGATCACGTGCCTGCCTGCTACGATACAGGTCACCGTGGGTTTTTCCAGTTCCTTCGCTTTTCTGATCGCTTCGGTATTCTCCGGAAGACCGCACATGCCGCAAAGTTCGAGATCTTCCGTGTCGCCGTTCCATTCGGCATAAGCGCTTTCTCCCACACAGAGAAGCACGACGTCGGCATTCCCGGCTTTTTTCGGATCGGTGATCACTTCTATTCCATAGTCAGCGGCATAGCGCTCAAAGGCTTTCTGTATCGTCGTAACGCCGGGAACGTCTTTTTTCGGGCTGTTGTTCCACGCCATCGTCCAGCCGCCGCACTGCACCTGCCCGTTATCGGCCGCAGGGCCGGTGATATAGACTTTCGTGCCTTCCCGGAAAGGGAGGACCGCATTGTCGTTCTTCAGGAGGACCAGGCTTTTCTCAACCAGTTTTTCTGCGACCGCTCTGTATTCAGGAGATCCGGTCTCCGCCTGAACAGTCTTCAGGTCTCTGCAGAGAGGATCGTCGAAGATGCCCGCCTCCTGCTTCACCCTAATGATTCTTCCGACAGCGTCGTTGACGCGCTCCTCGCTGATCTCACCGCTGCTGACGGCTTCGACGATGATCTGCCGCGCCTCTTCGAAGCGGTCGGTCTCCATCAGCATGTCGATACCGGCGTTGACGCTTTTGATCACCTGTTCCTGATAGCTCGATCCGGTTATGTTCCCGACGGAGCCCCAGTCGCTCACGATAAAACCTTCAAAGCCCATTTCATTCTTGAGCTTCATGATATACTCTTTGTTTTCGTGCATCTTCAGGCCGTTGAGAGATGAGTGGCTGATCATGATCGTCTGAACACCGGCGTCGATCAGAGCCTGATAGACATCCAGCAGCTCATGGATCTCGGCGTCTGTAAGCCGGGCGTCGCCGCGGTCGATGAGCATATCGACGTCGCCTTTTTCACCGGTTCCGTATACGACATTGCCGTCGCCGAAATAGTGCTTTGCGCAGGCGACAAGGCCGCCGTCGATCAGACCTTTGACGTAGGCGGTGCTGAGCCTTGTGATCGCGGCAAGATCGGAACCGTAGGATTCGTAAGTTCTTCCCCAGCGGGGATCGACCGAATACGCAACACAGGGCGAGAAGTTCCACAGCATATGACACAGCTTTGCTTCATCCGCCGTAATGAGGCCGACCTGATAGGCAAGTTCTTCATCGTTGGCAGCGCCCTGGCCGATGTTATGCGGAAAGTAGACCGCATTGAGACAGTAATTGACGCCGTGCACATCGTCCTGTCCGTAAAGGTAAGGGATCCCGGCTTCCGACTCGATGGCAGCCTTCTGGTATCCGTCAACGAGCGTGCGCCACGCTGCCGCGTCGATACAGCCTGTGGTCGACAGGATGCTCCCGTAATCGTTTTGCTGCATATCCTTTTTGCTGACGTTGTAAACGGCCGGCTGGACCATCTGAGCGGCCTTCTGCTCCCATGTCATCCCGGCAACGATCTCTTCGGGAGTCATCGCGACATATTGCTGATACCGTTGCTCTTCACTAGCTGCCGCCTTCTGCGGCAGGTCGCTGCTTCCCGTGCCGGAACCACAGGCAGCCAGAGAAAACAGCATGGCCAATCCAAGCAATAACGCTGGTGCTTTTTTCATAGTTCTTTCCTTTTCAGATCCATGGACAGAAATGGATGATTTTTGCTTTCACTCATGATTATGAAATCCCGCAGGCACCGCTGTCAGGCAATGTCTGCGGGACTGTTGCGTTCAGAATCGCTGCCGTCACAGCAGCGGGAGCTTGTCCTCCACGTAGCGGAGGATGTCCGCCTTGTCGATCACGTCGTTGTGGAGGACCTCTCTGCCCTGCAGTCCGGAGAGGGAAGCGGGGATCTCCTTGCCGGTGAAAACGGCGAGCTGATCCATCTGCGCGAAAGCGTCGCCGGCCGGCTCCTCGCCGAGCGCTGAGAGCACCGCGGCCGGGAACTTGAAGGGAGACGCCGTCGACAGCACGACCAGCGGTGCCCCGCCGCTCTCTTTCTGCCGGTATTCTTTTGCCGCGTGCAGCGCCACGGCCGTATGCGTGTCGCACAGATAGCCGGTCTCCCGGAAACAGGTGCGGATGGCCTCACTGGTGCCCTCCTCATCGCAGCAGTAGCCGGAAAAGTCTTCCCGGATGCGGTTCATCGTGGAAGCGCTGAGCTTGTAGTAGCCGGAATTCTGCAGGCGCAGCATGTCGGCTTTGACCTGGGCGGCGTCGCCGCCGGAGGCGAGGAAGAGCAGGCGCTCCAGATTGGAGGAGACGAGGATATCCATGGAGGGCGACACCGTCTTGTAGAACTGGCGGCGGCGGTCGTAGCTGCCGTCGGCGAAGAAGTCGGTCAGCACGCGGTTGGCATTGGAGGCACACACCAGTTTTCCCACAGGGAGGCCCATGAGCTTGGCGTAATAGCCGGCCAGGATGTCGCCGAAGTTGCCGGTCGGCACCACAAAGTCCACGTTATCGCCGAAAGCGATGCGGTTTCGACGCAGGAGCGAGGCGTAGGCGAGGAAATAGTACACCACCTGCGGGGCAAGGCGGCCGATGTTGATGGAGTTCGCGGAGGAGAGCTTCACACCGGTGCCGTCCAGACGGCCGGGCTCGTTGAGCGTGGAAAATACCGCCTTCACGCCGCTCTGGCAGTCGTCAAAGTTGCCGCGGACGGCGCACACCGCCACGTTGCTGCCCACCTGCGTGAGCATCTGTGCCTGCTGCACGGCGGAGACGCCGTTGTGCGGGAAGAACACGATGATGCCGGTGCCGGGCACGTCGTGGAAGCCCTCCAGCGCGGCTTTGCCGGTGTCGCCGGAGGTGGCTGTGAGGATCACGGTCTTCTCGCGGACATGCTCTGCCTCGCGGGCAGCCGTGATGAGCTGCGGCAGCATGGAGAGAGCAACGTCCTTAAACGCGGCGGTCGGGCCGTGGAAGAGCTCCAGGATATATTCGTCGCCGACCGGAACCAGCGGCGTCAGCTCCGGGGAGCTGAATTTGCCCTCATAGCCGCGGTGGACCAGCCCGCCCATATCTGGGAAGCCGGGGAGCATGTGGGAGAGGATCTTCTCCGCCATCCCGAGCGGCTCCAGCTTGAGGCAGCCCTGCACGTCAAAGGGGCGGGAGGCGATGGTAGGATCCACAAAAAGCCCGCCGTCCGGTGCCAGACCCAGCAGCACGGCCTGTGCGGCCGTGGCCTTGAAATCGCCGCGGGTGGACTGAAAGATCGCGTTCGGATCCGCGGCAGATTCCGCGGAGGCGGAGCGTTTGAATTTGGAGAAAAGACTCATGGGAAACGGTTCCTTTCTTTCGGAAAGTGTCTTATTCTATGGCAAGCAGCTTCACGTTGTCAAGCCCGGGGACGCTGGAGAGCATGGCGTGCAGGTCCTGGATCGGCGTTGAGACGTCCGTGATATCCAGCGAGATGGTCACGCTCGCCTTGTTGTGGATCGGGGGCGACTGGCTGATGGTGAGCACGCTGGCGCCGAAGTCGGAAATGACGGACAGAAGAGAGGAGAGTACGCCGGGCTCGTGATCCAGCATCATGGAAAAAGCGGCTTTGCGCGAATCGGTGAGATCCGAGGGCTCAAAGACGTAATCCTTGTATTTATAATACGTGCTCCGCGAGATGCCGACCATCCTGACGGCCTGGCTCACTTCCTTTACTTTGCCGCTTTCCATCAGGCGGCGGACCTCGAGCACCTTTTCATAATACTCCGGTAAAATGCTTTTGTGTACGATGAGATAGCTGGAAAGCATGGCCATGACCTCCTTGTTTCCGCTTTGCATGGCAAAAAATAAATTTGCAGAAGGGGTTGTTTTTCGCGCTTCTTTATGATACACTGTCCCTCGTCAAAAAACAAGTGTTTTTTATACGCGGACAAATTCTTTTTTTGGAGGCATATCGTGAAAGTAGCAGTATTGGGATTCGGGACCGTCGGCGTGGGCGTCTATGAGATGCTCCAGGCGGCGGAGAAGCTGGAGGCAGGACCGGGTCTGGTCCGCCCCGGCAAGGTGGACGCACCTTTCAAGGTGAGCAGTATTGAGGAGATCGTGAACGACGCGTCGGTCGGCGCGGTAGCCGAAGTAATGGGCGGCGTGGAACCGGCCTTCACCTACGCGATGGCTGCGCTGAAGGCGGGAAAGCATTTTGTGACCTCGAATAAAGCCCTCGTGGCGGCAAAAGGCGTGGAGCTGAACCGAACCGCACGGGAGAACGGTGTGGCGTTCCTGTTCAGCGCGGCCTGCGGCGGGGCGGTGCCGTTCCTGCACAACCTGGCAAGGGCGGCGGAAACGGACGAGATCCTCTCCATCGGCGGAATCCTGAACGGGACTACGAATTTCATGCTGGATAATATGCAGCGTTTCGGCCTGGACTACGGCGACGCACTGCGGCAGGCGCAGGAGCTCGGCTATGCCGAGGCCGACCCGACGGCGGACGTTTCAGGTCTCGACGCGCTGCGCAAGATCATGCTTGCCTGCGCGGCGGCTTACGGCATACTGCCGAAGGAAGGCCTGCTGAACGAGGGCATCGAGAGCCTGACGGCGGAGGACGTGAAGGACTTTGCCGCGAAAGGCTGGGTCTGCCGCCTCGTGACCAGCGGCGCCATGAGCGCCGACGGCAAGCTCTCCGCGTATATCGAGCCGGTCCTGGTGCGTCCGGGTTCCGCGGAAAGCTCGGTACTGCAGAACTTCAACATGGCGCGCTACGAAGGGAAAAACGCCGGCGCCATCGCCCTGATGGGACAAGGCGCCGGCCGGTATCCGACGGCATCGGCTGTACTGCGCGACTTGAGCGGCATCCTCTCCGGCGAGCGCTACATGTTCCCGGCCTGCTGCGCGGAAGGCGCGGCTGACAACAGCGCCGCCGTAAACAGCTACTATGTCCGTCTCCCGGCTTCCTGCGCATCCCTTCTGCCGGCAGTGTCCGCGGAGGAGGAAGGCGCGGTCGTGCGGCTGATCACGGAGCCGGTCTCCGTAAAAGATATGCATGAGGCGGCGGCAAAGATCCGCGCAGACGGCGGATCGGTCTTCTTCGCTGCGGTGAAGGAGTGACGCTGAATGCTGAAAGTTGCAAAATTCGGCGGATCCTCGGTCGCAGGCGCGGAGCAGTTCCGCAAGGTAAAAGCAATCGTGGACGCCGACGAAAGCCGGCGGATCGTTGTGGTGTCGGCGGCGGGCAAGCGTTCCGGCGATGATCATAAGCTTACCGATCTTCTGTATCTCTGCCACGCGCATCTGACCTACGGTGTCTCGTGCGACGATATCATGAACACGGTGGAGAACCGGCTGGTGGAGATCCGCGATGAACTGGGGCTCTCGATGGATGTCGGGGCGGAGCTGGACAGGTTCCGTGCCCGCCTCAGCAGGGACACCTCGGTGGACGAGATCGTGTCGCGCGGCGAGTACTTCACCTCAAAGCTGATGGCGGAATTCCTGGGATTCGCTTTCGTCGACGCGGCCGACTGTGTGTTTTTCAATCTCGACGGCCAGATCGACCGTGAGCGGACCGATGCGGCGATTCGTACCGCACTGGAGGAGAATGGGAAGATCGTGATTCCCGGCTTCTACGGCAGACTGCCGACCGGCCGCGTGAGAGTCATGTCGCGCGGCGGCAGCGATATCACCGGTGCCGTCGCAGCCGCAGCTGTGGACGCTGACGTCTATGAGAACTGGACCGACGTTTCCGGCATCCTGATGGCCGACCCGCGCATCGTGCCGAATCCGGCGCCGATCGCGAAGATCACCTTTGCGGAGCTCCGGGAGCTTGCCTACATGGGCGCTTCGGTGCTGCATGAAGAGTCGGTACAGCCGGTGAAAGAAAAAGGCATCGCGCTGAACATCCGCAACACCAACAGGCCCGAAGACCCGGGAACCATGATCGTAGAGCAGGTGGCGGAAGCCGAGCAGTCAGACCGCTTCATCACCGGCATCGCCGGAAGAAAGAACTTCACCATCATCACCGTGAACAAGCGGAACATGAAGCTGAGCCACAGCCTGCGGCAAAGTCTCGAGGTGTTCGACCGGTACGGCATCCCCGTGGAGCATATCACTCTCGGCATGGATTCCTTCGGTTTTGTTGCATCGACTGCGGCGCTCGGCGACGCGCTGTACGATATCATCGCGGACATCAAAAAGAGCTGCAGGCCGGATGATGTACGGGTGCAGGAAAACATCGCGATGGTGTCCGCCGTCGGCCGCAAGATGAGCAGCCAGCCTGGCGTTTCCGGCAGACTGTTCCAGGCGCTCGGCAATGCCGGCGTGAACATCCGCACCATCGCTCAGGGCGCTGATGAGCTGGCGATCACCGTGGGCGTGGAAAACGAACAGTACGAAAACGCGATCCGTGTCATGTACGACAGCTTCGCCGGATAAATGATAAAGATTACTTCAGGAGGAGAATAAAATGAAAAAGTATAAGATCGGTATTCTGGGTGCCACAGGCGCCGTCGGGCAGGAGATGCTGAAGGTCCTGCAGGAGTATGAGATCCCCGTCAGTGAGCTGCGCCCGCTGGCCAGTGCCCGCAGCGCCGGTGTGCCCGTAAAATTCAACGGGCAGGATGTGCTGATCCAGGAAGCCACCGACGACAGCTTCGAAGGCCTCGACTTTGTGCTGGGCGCCGTCGAGGGCGATATGTCACAGCGCTTTGCACCGGCCATCAAAAAGAGCGGCGCCGTATACATCGACAACAGCTCCGCCTTCCGTCTGGATCCCGACGTGCCGCTGGTCGTCCCCGAAATCAACGGTGCCGACGCGCTCGAGAACAAGGGCATCATCGCCAACCCCAACTGCTGCACCATCATTGCGCTGATGGCGGTCGCGGGCATTGCCAAGCTCTCGCCCATTGAAAAAATGGTGGTCTGCACCTATCAGGCCGTCTCCGGCGCCGGCCAGAACGGCATCAGGGAACTGGAGCAGCAGATGAGCGCCATTGCCGCCGGCGAGCAGCCTGTGGTCAAGACTTTTGCCACGCAGATCGCCCTGAATGTGATCCCGTTCATCGACGCGCCTTACGGCAACGACTACACCAAGGAAGAGATGAAGATGCAGAACGAAGGCCGCCGCATCATGCATGCGCCGGACCTGAAGGTCAACTGCACCTGTGTGCGCGTGCCGGTGATGCGCTCCCACTCCATTGCGGTGACACTGCGCACCGAACGGAAAGTATCGGTGGAGGAAGCCAAAGCCGCCGTGGCCGCGTTCCCCGGTGTACGCCTCATTGAAGACTACGAAGGCCGCTGCTATCCCACGCCGCTGGATACCAGCAACCAGGATCTCGTGTGGGTCGGCCGCATCCGTGACGACCTGACCGATGAAAACGGTCTCACGCTCTGGTGCTGCGGCGACCAGATCCGCAAAGGCGCGGCCTCAAACGCCGTTCAGATCCTGAAATACGTTGCGGAAAACAAATAAATACTGAGAAAACAGAAAATGGCTCCGTATCCTCTTCACAGGAGAGGTACGGAGCCATTTTTTCAAGGTTATCACAGCTCTTTGACTTGCCGGCTGAATAACAGGGATATGGCGGTGACCGTGAAGCCTAAGGAACAGAAAGCAAGCAGGACAGTGCTGCCGAAGGCCTCCAGGAGCACACCGGCCAGCACCGATGCGATGGGGATCATACCCTGTGAACCGATGCTGGTGAGGCTGTTGACCTTGCTCAGCTTGTCTTTGTCCACGATCCGCATGATCGCTGTGGTGACAGGGATATTGATACAGGAGATCAAAAACCCGACCATGGCACAGCCCAGGCTGAACGCGAGCAGAAAGGCGTTGATCCGCGCCCCGCGGTCGACAAAGACCGCGTAGCAGACCGTAGATCCGATGATGAGGGCGGCCACATAACAGAGCAGGCGGGAAACCTCCCGGCCGCATTTATCCGCCTGCGGGCGGCCGCTGAGGATCGCCGCGCCGAGCAGTGAGCTGACGCCGAGGCATACGCTGAACACGGAGGACCAGAGCTCAGGCGTTAGAATACGATCAAAGAGATAGGACGGCGCATTCGCCAGATCTGTTTTGATAAAGTACGGAAGGAAATTCCCGGTCACCGGTGCAAAGAAGAAATTGATAAAAAGGATGGAGGCCAACAGGGCGAGGATCGCCTTTTGGGTCTTCAGGTAAGAAATACCGTCGCCCATGTCGTGCAGCGCGAGCCGGAGCGTCAGCGGCACTTCGGAAGGTACAAAATCATAGCGGATCAGCATTTCCGAGATGCCGGAAGCCACAAAGCAGATACCGACAAAGAAGAACAGGACGTGGATCGGCAGCGCGGCGTAGAGAATGCCGGCCAGGATGACGCCGAAGATGCTCTCCAGCGAACTTTTCATCGTAAAATAGGAGTTGGCCTGCTGCAGCTGGCTTTCCTCGACAATGTGCGGGAAGAGCGCGCCTGCCGCGGGATTGAAGATGCCGCTGACTGCGTTGCCGAAGATCCCGAGAACAAAGAGAATAACGATGTGCGCACGGGGTTCGGGGAAAAACAGCATGAGCACGGTGGCGAGGAGGATCACACCGCCTTTCAGAAAGTCGCAGACGTACATGATCTTCGCCTTGCTTTTTCGGTCGCCGAGCACCCCACCGACCGGGGTGAAAACCAGCATCGCAGCACCGCAGAGCGCCAGGTACAGTCCCTGCAGGAAGGCGTTGTTGCCGCTGATCTCCAGGATGTAGAAGCTCACCGCAAAGCTGTACAGGATCGCGCCAAGCTCGGATACCAGCGCGCCCAGGAAGACCAGACGGAAGTTGCGGTTTCGAAAGACGTTGTCTTTCTTCGGAATGTCACGTTTCATTTCCTGCCGCCTCCGCCCATTGATCGGCGAAGCTCTGATCCTTCAGTAGACTGATCAGGTTGGCAATACTTTCCGAAGCGGTCGCGCCGAGGATATCGTAGCATGTCGATTGCTCCATGTGCTCTGCAAAACGCATGGCTTTCAGGCTGTAATCCGGCATGGCATCGAAACGAAGCGCCATGGCATGGGCTTTCTTTAAGGAATCGGATGATTCTGCCTGCCTGCCGACCCTCGTTTGGACATAAGCCAGCAGAACAAGCATTTCCGCAAGTGTTTTTTCCAGGAAACCCGGTTTGTTCTCTGCCTTCAGTCCGGTGAGGAGACCTATGCCCCAGGAAAGGATATCCATGGCCGAAGTCCAGTCATTTCTGGAGCGAAACAGGAACACATATCCAAGAATTGCGGTGAAGAGAGTGGATGCTCCCGATAACAGTGCTTCCGACAGAAACGGGCCGGCTTCTTCCGGGGCATCCCGATAGATCGACAGGAATGCCCCGATATCGCCGCTGAAAATGCCTCCGGCATTGTTTTTCTTTAACAGTTCGATCGTCTTTTCCTGTTCACCGAGCAGAAACCAGACGGCCGACTGGTTTCCGCAGATCGTAGCGTCGCTGATGCGGGGATCGTCATTCTGCGGAAGCAGCATTTTTGACAGCTCAAACAGATCCAACGCCCGTTTGAGCTGCTGCCGGTCATGATTGCTGGCACCGTAAACAAGATAGACGGCTGCACATTCATATACAGCCCGAAAAGAATGGGGATATTTGCCCAACACCTTTTCCGCTTCAGAAATTGCTGTCGGATCCAGTGACTGGCAATAGGCGTTGATCCGTTCCAGGGCGGAATCCAGACGGTTATCCTTGATCCTGTAGCCGAGCAGTACATCAACCGACGTATCAAAAAAATCCGCCATTTCCACGAGCAGGTTCAGCTCGGGCTGTGATTGCCCGGATTCCCATTTGTAGACCGCGCCGACCGTCACACTCAGCGCTTCGGCTAACTTTTCCTGCGTCATCTTTCGCTGTTTCCGAAACGAACGGATATTTTCAGAAAGCGATAGCTTCATCTATTAAGCCTCCTTTGTCTGTTCCTGCTGTCATTATACTTGATAAATATAAAAAACAGAAGACACTATCAATACTAAAATATCAGAAAAATTTTTACCAGCAGTATGAGTTTAACGCTCCTTCTTGATGTATTGCAGGTACCGGTGTCCCTCAATGCCGATAGGTTGTTCTTCTTGAGCCGGTATTTTCAGGCAGGGGATGTAAGAGTCACCCCGCTGTTCGCACCACAATCCGTTGTTTTCATCATAAATGGTCTTTTCCATTGTGAAATCCTCCTGTATAATAGCTCTGTTAATGTATTCGCACATATGTCACTTATCTCCCGATTGTCACACCTTGTTATATCCTGTTATGGGCTTTTCTTGCCTTTGCTTTTTGGTACCTGGCTTTTGAGGAGAAACGGGAACTGTTGGGTAGTACCAGTCATCTCTTATATATTTGTCGGAAAAAGTAAATAAAATGAAGATTTACAGGGAGAAAAAAATATGAACATGAGAGGATTAAGCTGTATATTTCCGGTTCCGGATATAAAAAAGACAGCGGAGTATTATCAGACATGCCTGGGCTTTACAGCGGTTGAATACCTTTATTGCAGAGAGCCGCATATCTGTTTATACCTGGATAAGATTGAGATAGTCCTGTTACAGGCAAATACAGACCGAATTCAGCCCAACAGAGAACTGTATGGATACGGGTACGATGCTTATCTGTACACAGATGATCAGGAAGCTCTGGAAAAAGAGCTGGTCTCAAAAGGAGTTAAAGTAGTCAGGCCTCTGAGTACCACAGATTATCAGAACAGAGAGTTTGTGATTGAGGACATTGACGGCAGATGGCTGGCAATTGGCTTGAAAATAACCGCGCAAAGTGAAGATTCGCAGTTTTTCCGGAGGAGAACATGAGAGTATTTGCACTTGAGCTTAACAATGACATAAAGGGAATCGAGCAGAGAGACGTATACGTTGAAGGACTTCTTCAGGCGCTTCCTCGCCCGGATCTTGTCGTTCTTCCCGAACTGTCCCGCTGCAGCTACATGGCGAGCCAGGAGATCTGGAAATATGCGGATGATAACGGCCGTTCCACATCTGAATGGGCTGTACGGACAGCAAAAGCCTACGGGACGTTTCTTGGCGTTGGCTATCTGGATAAAGATAACGGAGATTACTACAACCGTTATCTGATAGCCGGTCCGGACGGTGTCTGCGGCGTCGTGTCGAAATCGGAAGGAGAATCCGCCGTGTTCAAACGAGGCGATTTCGGCAGCATTATCGAGACGCCTTTCGGGAAAGTCGGCGTGGGCATCTGCTTTGATTCCAGACGCAGACATTTCTATGAGAACGTGAAGAACGAGGAGCTGTCCATGATCCTGTTTCCTCACGGTGCACCGGCAGATCCGAAGACGCCGGAAAAAGAACACCGGGAAAACGACGAGCGGTGCATGCTGTATGTCGATGCGTTTGGCGTTCCTGTTGTATATGTAAACAGCGTAGGGAAACTGGAATACATGCCCGGTATGATGGGGAAGATGATGAAAAAACACGGATTCCGGATGAATGGGATGAGCAGGATCTATGCTCATGAGGCAACGCCAATCGATGCTGGTATTCCCGAAGCGATCGGTTCTGAAATCGAACTTTCCTCTAAACAGAGGAATAAAGATATTCCGTTTCACGGAGAAGATATCCTGCCGGGGAACTGGCTGTTCAAACATCTCATTCTGAAACCGGATACAGAAAAAGGAATTCGATCCTATGAAGAAAACAGATAACGTCCCGTTTGTAAGAATGCAATAAGAAACAACAGGATCATAGCTGCGTTCGGGACGCGAGGAAATGATGGATTGAACGAACGGGAACTCTATAAAGAACTGGGAACGCTGACAAAGGATAAGAACAGGTGAGAAGATGAACTTCAGTACGGCATGCTGAGAACGGATCTATGAGGTTATTGATCCTGTCTCTGTAACGAAACGGGAGCAGCGAGGTGAAAGGTATGACACACTGCGGAACACAAAAGATAGAAACAGAAAGACTGATCCTGCGAAGATTTTCAATCGATGATGCCGACGCCATGTATAACAATTGGGCGTCCGACCCAGACGTGACAAAGTATCTGACATGGACTGCGCACACCGGCGCTGATGTCAGCAAAGCGGTGTTGGAAGACTGGATTCCATTTTACTCACAGGAGAACTATTATCAGTGGGCAATTGTCCTGAAAGAACATGGAAGCGATCCGATCGGAAGTATTTCTGCAGTAAATATGAATGACAATATCGATATGATCCAGATCGGCTACTGCCTTGGAAAAACCTGGTGGCATCAGGGGATCATGTCAGAAGCCCTCAAAGCGGTGATGGATTTCTTCTTCGATGAAGTCGGAGCGAATCGCATTGAATGCCGGCACGATCCGAGAAATCCCCATTCCGGTATGGTCATGAAAAAGTGCGGGATGAAATATGAAGGAACGATGCGCAGTTCCGACAGAAACAATCAGGGCATTTGTGATGCAAGCTGGTATGCTCTGCTCAGATCAGAACGATAAACCGGAGTTTATCTGGATATAATCTATCTAGATATAAGAGGAGATAATCATATGAACATGAGAGGATTGTGAGGGAGATAGAACATGAAAAACCGGAAAGCAAAAAGCGCAATACTTATCGTGGTGTCTGTTCTTGGGATATTGCTCGTTGTTATTTTAGCAGCGCTGGCTGCACTGCATTTTAAGACTGCAGCCCTCAGGGATGATTATTCCTCGGTGTTCACCAACAAAAAGTATTCTGACCCTGTTGCAGCTGAAGGGATCGACGTTATTACCCAGGATGTGTCCTGCGGATACGCGGTTCTTGAAATGTTTTCTTCCTGGAGCGGACATGATGTAACGGAGGAAAGCCTTTATGAGGAATATGGGAAGGTCGTAACTTCAACAGGAAAAGCTTTCTGCGACGAAATGAATAAGCGGTTTCCGGAGTATACAACAGAGATGCACAAATACATGAAGGATACCGAACTGATCGATCTGGTGTATGACGATCTTTCAAAAGGCATTCCGGTGCCCTTTGAGTGGGCGGCTCTTTACGGAGATGAGTGGACGCTGCATTATTCGCTGATCACAGGCATGGACATACCGAACGACAGGATAACAGTTGCCAATCCTTATGGGTATATCGAAGAAATTTCTGTCGGTGAGTTTCTGGAAAGAACACGCTTCGATGCGTTTGAGGATATGCCCCTGTTCCTGGAACTGGGATTTGCATTTGGCGTTTTTGAGAAAAACACCGTGTTTTCAGTTCAATAAATCAGAGTTTGCACAGACGCTGACCAATTGCAGTTCATGAGGATATACAGATGAAGTACAGTCAGAAGATCATTCTGAAAAACGGTAAAGAAGCATGGCTCAGAAACGGTGACGCCGCAGACGGAAGAGCAGTTTTTGAGAATTTCAACAGCACCCATGCGGAGACGGATTTCCTGCTGTCGTATCCCGATGAAAACAGTTATGATCCGGAACAGGAAGCACGGTTTTTGGAAGAGAAAACAAAGAGCTCGAATGAGATAGAGATCATCGCTCTGGTCGACGGGAAAGTTGCGGGAACAGCGGGGATTGAGGCTGTAGGGAAAAAAGACAAGATAAAGCATCGGGCGGAACTCGGAATCAGCATCTCGAAAGAATACTGGGGGCTGGGACTGGGCACGGCTCTTACAGAAGCCTGCATCCAGTGTGCCAGAGACGCTGGATACGTGCAGCTGGAATTGAATGTTGTAGCCGAAAACACGAGGGCAATATCTATGTATCAGAAACTGGGTTTTACGGAATTCGCACGAAATCCCAGGGGATTTCGCTCGCGCACGGGCGGATATCAGGAATTGATCTATATGAGGCTGGAATTATAGGAAAGAACATGTCGATTGAAATATCGTTCCTTTTGGCGGAAGCTGTGTTTGCGGCTGCGTGGCTGCTGACCAGACTTGTGCTATGGATAAAAAAGAAACATATAGACTGGAAGCGGGAAGCGGTATTGCTGTTGATGTACATAAATTTTGCGGTTATTATTCGCTTTTCCTTCTTCCCGATGGCACGGCTGAATGGGGAAGTACAGCCTCTTCTGTTTGATTCGAAAACCCTGTTTCCATTCAGGGTAAACTTTGTCCCTCTTGTGCATCTGTTTGATTACGATAACAGACGGGATCTGCTCCTCAACGTCATCGGAAACACATGCATGTTTATTCCGAGCGGGATCCTTTTTCCAATCGTTTACAGGAAGCTGAACAACTTTTGGAAGGTTGTGGGAGCGGGAGTGCTGCTCTCTCTGTGTATCGAGATCCTGCAGCTTCCGTTCAGCGTGAGAGCAACGGACATTGATGATCTGCTGCTGAACACCGCAGGTGTGATCATCGGCTATGCTGTTTATTCTCTGGTCAGAAGAGCTGTAAAAAGAAGCTGACTATCGACAGTTTATTGGAGGAAAAAAGACTACGAGCAAATTGATTACATCAGTTGTTTTGTTTGTTCAGGGTTGTTTTTGTTTTTTAGCATCAGGTCGTTTCTTGAGCGCGGCTTTTTGCTAAACAATGCATACATCTATGCTTCAAAAGAGGAACGAAAAGCCATGAACAAAAAACCGTATTACAGACAGTCAGCGATTGTTTTTTTCGTTTTGAGTGCGGTTTTCCTCGTAATCGGCTTATCTCTTGTGCTTCAAAATGATAGGATTTCTCTGCTTGAGATACCACTGATCGTTGGAGTATCCATCTATGCGATTGCATCGACCGTGCGGATTAATAAGAGGGCAAAGAAATAGACAATTCCAGACTGTACAAATGTCGGCAGATCGGCGTTCGTAGGAGAAAAGAATGGAACGGGAAAGACTGAGTGTAAACGGAACAGAGTATGAAATAGAGCGGCTTCTGGGCAAGGGAAAAGGCGGATACTCCTGGCTGGCGTCCAGAGACGGAAGAAAAGTTGTGCTGAAACAGATTCATCATGAGCCGTGTTCGTACTATCAGTTTGGCGATAAGATTCAGTCGGAAATAAATGACTACAGAAGACTCTCCGCCATCGGGATCAGAATGCCGGCCATGCTCGATGTCGATACCGCCAAAGAAATCATCGTGAAAGAGTACATCGAGGGCGAAACCGCAGATGAACTGGTGATCCGTGACGGGATGAAACCGGAGTATCTCGAGCAGGTCAGGGAAATGTGCGCGTTGTTATACCCGTCACATACCAACATCGATTATTTTCCCACCAACTTTGTAGTCAGGAACGGAGAGCTCTTCTATATCGATTATGAATGCAACGATTATATGGAAGAATGGAACTTTGAGAACTGGGGAATCAAATACTGGTCGAAGACGCCGGAATTCCTGCAGCACTTTGAGAAAACAGAGAAAAGATCAGAGAATGATGGTCGGATGATTAAGACAGAGCGCTTATCGATCAGAAGAGTTATTTCGGATGACTGGAAGTCAATACAAAGAATATGGGCAGATGAAGCGGAGTCTGGCTATGCCCGGTATGACAAACCCAATGACCTGGATGATCAGGCTGTTATGCAGAGGATCAGAATGTGGGCTTCCTTTGCCGACAGCGATGAGCATATCTTTTACGCAGCTTGTCTGCAGGAAACTATCATCGGATATCTTGCGCTCCATCAGACAGAAGACGGTTACGAACTCGGATACTGTTTCCACTCGGACTATCATGGGAAAGGATACGCAAAAGAAAGCATTTCGGCAGTACTTGCAAACCTGAAAAAGAATGGCGAGGCACGTATTACTGCAGGCACAGCGTTGCAAAACACGCCGTCAGTCAGCCTCCTTCGTTCTCTTGGCTTCAGACAGATCGAAACGGAAAGGGTGTCATTCTACAAAGACCCGGAAGGAAATGACATTGTCTTTGACGGTGGTATCTTTGAATTGATATTATAGAAAGGATAAAAGAATGATCAGACTTGCAGAAGTGACGGAAGAAAACTGGCTGGACATCGCTGATCTCAGCGTGAATGACGATCAGCGGAGATTTGTTGCGCCTGCGATCGGTATTCTGGCGCGGGGATATGTTTACCGCGACTGCAACGCCAGGATCTATGCCATAGAAAATGACGGAACCATTGTAGGCGCGGCGCTGGTCAGAGAGTTTGCCGATGAGCCACTGGGATATGATCTGCAGCAGTTCATGATCGATCAGCGGTATCAGGGTAATGGATACGGCTCTGCAGCACTTGCGCTGATCCTGGATGAACTGCGGAAGGAAGGTCGTTACGACCATGTGGAAGTATGTGTGAAGAAGGACGACACAGCGGCGATTCGCCTTTATGAGAAACACGGGTTTGCTGACTCCGGCTATATCGACGAGAACGTACCGGATTCCCTGAATCTGATTTGCAGACTATCGTAGACGAATCCGGCTTTTGGGAGGAAATATGAAGATCTATATTGTTCGTCATGGGGAGACGGCACTGAATGCAAAAGCTGTCATGCAGGGGAGACTTGATGAGCCGCTGAACGAAAACGGCCGGGATCTGGCGATCCGGACGGGACAGGCTATGAAAGGTATTCATTTTGACAGCTGCATATCCAGTTCACTGAACAGAGCAATCGAAACAGCAAAGATAATCCTTCGGGAAAGCGGAAACGAACTTCCGATTCTTATAGACGACCGTATCCTCGAGATCGATTTTGGAGATATAGAAGGAAAAAAGATGTCCGAAATGGGAGAAGAAGGCTTGCTGTTTTATATGGATCCGTTTCATTTTGTCGGATTTCCAAACGGCGAAACGATTCGGGACCTCTGCGTAAGGACGCAGGAATTCTTAAAAGAACTGGTTGCCAGAGATGATGGAAAAACCTATCTGATCAGCACGCACGGCTGCGCCATGAGAGCGATGGTCAATTACCTGTCGGATGAGCCGGAAAACTATTGGTTCGGTCACGCTCCGTATAATTGCTCCTTCACGCTCCTTGAAGCGGAAGGCGGAGAGGCCCGGATCGTCGCTGTAGATAAGGTGTACTATGATCCCAGCCTGATCGTGGATCATTTTAAGCAGTAGGAGAATGAGCAGATGCCGGCCGAAGACGCCGGAATTCCTGCAGAATTTTGAGATAGAGATACAGGTGACAAGGGAGTAGAAATGGAGATCAGATTTGCCGGCAGGGAAGACCTGGAGAATATCGCCGGGTTGTACGTCCGCAATCATAAAACGGCATACAGAGGTCTGCTGTCAGAGGAATATCTGAACGGGCTGACCGTCCGCTGCGCGCTGGAAAAGTGGGAAAAACATCTGCAGGATGTAGATTCCGTCATCTGGACTGCCTGGGAAGGGGGCTCTTTTCTCGGGTTTGCCGCCGCGATGCCGGACCGGGAAACAGAACAGACCTGGTATCTGGAGTCTCTTCACGTCACGGAGGACGCCCGGGGAAAAGGCGTGGGCACCGCCCTGATCAGAACCGCCGCACAGTATGCACACGAACACGGATATCGAAAAATGAGCATATGTATCGTGCGCGGAAACGACAGTGCCGGGACTCTGTATCGGAGGCTTGGTGCCGAACATCATTCGTTTTTCGAGGACGATTTCAACGGGACCGTATCTGCTTCGGAAAAGCTAATTTGGGAAAAACTCCCATATGAATGAATAACAGAACATTTCCGGTCTGCAGGGCATCTTGCCCGGAAATGAGCGTTGATTTTCTGCGAATTATACTGTACAATAACATCACATAATCTGAGACAGGAGCTGAACCAATGATCACCATTGCAGCTATCGCCGGCTGAACTGAATAGAGGCGCAGGGCATGAGGAGGGGATTGCCCCTCTGGTTTGTTGCGCCGTTTTTGAGTAACTTTCGGATAGTGGGAACCGCAGGACGCAGCCACAACGGGAGCTGCTTCGCTGCGGTATTTTTGTGCCCATTTTCAGCAGCCGGTGTCATACAGGGTTAACTGCATACGGAATCATATGTTCAAGGAGGAATACTGATTATGATAATAAAATTGGAACCGATAAATGATGATAATAGAGAGGCGGTTTTGGCCCTTTCCTTGCGGGAGGATCAGCCTTTTGTGGCACGTAATGACGTTTCGCTGCGGCAGGCGGCAGAGACAAATGCAGATTATCCGGGTGTCGCGCGTCCGTTTGCGATCTATGCAGACGACCGGCTGGTCGGATTCTGCATGTTCGCTTTTGCTCCGGAGGCGGAGACTCCGGAAGACCGGTACTGGCTTTGGCGTTTCATGATCGATAAAAATGAACAGGGCAAGGGTTACGGCCAGGCTGCGCTTCAGGAGATTATCCGATATTTTAAGGAGAACGGTGCAGACAGACTCTACCTGTCCACCGAGCCGGAGAACGAGAGGGGCCTCCACATCTATCACAAAGCTGGCTTCCGGGAGACTGGCGCTGTCAGTGATGACGAGGCCGTCCTGATGCGGATGCTGAAGGGCCCTAACAGGATCATCAAAGATTTTTACGGCGTCGATGTGGATAGAATCATGCGAATCAGGGGAAAGAAGGGATACGGTGTCAGCATCGCTGCCCATGACGGAGACGGTGATTTTAACACCTACTGCTCCGGCAGCGGAAGATACGGTGAAGACTTCCCGGTGAACCCGGATATGCTTTTCCAGGCGGGGTCCGCATCGAAGCCTTTGTTTGCGCTGGCGCTGCTGCGCTACGTGGATAAGGGGATCATCGATCTTGACGCGGATATTTCGGACGTCGTGCCGGAGTTCGTCAGGAAAGGCCCTATGACCTTTGCTGCACTGCTTTCTCATACGGCGGGCTATAATCTGCACGGCTTCCCCGGCTACCGGGCGGATCATGAACCGCTTTTGCTCGAGGACGTGCTGAACGGCAAGGGCGTCACGCCGAAGCTGCGCCGGATCCGTCCCTACGGCAAACAGTATATGTATTCCGGCGGCGGCATCACACTGGCGGAACTCGCTTTCACGAGGATCACGGGCGTGACCTTGCGGGAGGCGTTCCAGAAGGAGGTCGCCGAGCCTTTAGGACTGAAGCGTACCGGCTATTTCCAGCCGCTTGACAAAGAGTTGATCGCAAACGCGGCCTTCGGCGGCAGGCTCGGAATCAAAGAGGACCAAGCCCACGGTTATCACTATTATCCCGAGCACGCGGCAGCGGGGCTTTGGACGACGCCGTCGGAGCTGGTCAGGATCGGCCTCG
>JAEEGJ010013064.1_pt1 | contig 20310 bp, 9 predicted proteins | sample 8958761 | NCBI WGS metagenome assembly JAEEGJ01 (sample SAMN16246546, study PRJNA631951) | gut metagenome | biome: gut microbiome; feature: rumen; material: RS-attached | host: Bos | place: Iran: Karaj | collected 2018-10 | reverse complement strand
ATGTTGAGGGCTCTCTTCCTCAGCAGGTGGCTATTGGCGATGATCTGGGGAACGTGAATGCGAGGCTGTACAGCGATGTGTTCAGTTCCTTTGCGTGCTCCCCGAGGGGAGGACTTAAGGCTGCAAGCGGTTTCGACAATAATGCGGAGATGAGTATCGAACCGTTCATACAGCAGCGCATGAACGGCAGCGTGAGGACGGTGAACCGCAGTGGGGTGACGGGCGGTGGTAGCGTGATGCTTGTCAATGGCATCAACTCCCTGTCGCGCAATGCCCAGCCGTTGGTGGTCATCGACGGTGTGGTGATGGATATGCAGTATGACCGCTCGATGATTCATGACGGCTATTTCAATAACATCCTCGCCAACGTGAACGTGAATGATATTGACAGGGTGGAGGTGCTGCGCAACGGTACTGCTATCTATGGTGCCAAGGGTGCTAACGGTGTCATCCTCATCACTACGAAGCGTTGCAGGAGTATGGCTACGAAGATCGACGTCACCATTGGCGGTAAGTTCCAGTTGCAGCCTCGCACCCCGCAGATGATGGAGGCAACGGACTATCGCACCTACGCCTCGGAGCTGCTTACTGGTCTGACTACGAATGTAGGGGGTATGAAGTTCCTGAACACCGACCCTGACTATTACTACTATAACCAGTATCACAACGAAACGGACTGGAAGAAGGAGGTGTATCGCGATGCGTTCACTCAGGCCTACGGTATCAACGTGCAGGGCGGTGACAACGTGGCAAGCTATAACGTGAGCGTGGGCTACAGTCTGGCTGATGAGACTTTGAAGGCAAGCGACTTTTCACGTTTCGACCTCCGCATTAACACCGATATCGAGGTGGTGAACGACCTTAACGTGAGGTTCGACGTGTCATTCAGTGATGTGGATAGGAGTCTCTTCGACAACAAAACGCCAACACCCAACACCCAACAACCAATTGCCACCAGCCCGAGCTTCCTCGCCCTTGTCAAGGCTCCGTTCCTGTCGCCTTACGCTATTGACATTAAGGGCAACAGGAGTTCATATCTTGCGGAGGCAGATGACTATGTAGCGAGTGAGTTGTCATCTTCTTATCAGTATATCTATGATGATATCACTATTGCCAATCCGACTGCAATACTTGCATACGGTGAGGGTGACAACCGTAACAGCTTCGGTAATCGCCTTGTTTCTTTCTCTGTTAATCCGAGATATAAGATTAACAAGAACCTGAGTGTGGAGGAGGCTTTCAACTTCTCGCTTGTGAACACCAACGAGGACTATTATCTTCCAATATCTGGTGTGCCTGACTTTGCCATGCCAAATCTGTCGGCAGATAACAGTTGGTATATCGCACATAATATACGTCAGTCAATGACTGCACGTCAGAATGCGATTCAGAGCGATACGAAGGTAAGGTGGAAGGTGATGGGAGAGGCAACCGCCAACACCCAACACCCATCACCCAACACCTTAGAACTGACCGCTGGTGTGCGTTATATCAATAATAGTTACAGGTATAACTTCCAGAAGGGATATAACACAGGTAATGACAAGACACCGAATATGTCAACAGGTCTTGCATATAAGACAACAGACGGTGCTGATGACAAGTTCGTGGACGTAACCAACTATCTCGTAGCCGACTATAACTATGCACAGAAGCTCTATGTAACCGCAGGACTCTCGGCAATGGCTTCTTCACGCTTCGGTAAGGATGCTGTGGGATTGAAGGCTCTGGGCGCGGTATGGGGCGTATTCCCAAGCATACAGGCATCATATGTTCTCACTAACGAGAAATGGCTTGCAGGGGTAGGGGGTATTGACTATCTGCGAGTGAACGGCGGTTTCGACATTACGGGTAACGATGATATCGACTATACAGCCTCACGTACCTACTTCGTAGCAAGGAAAATGCTAAAGGAGAACGTGAACAGCATCACGCTGGGAAATGTGGGTAACAGCCAACTGAAATGGGAGACAACACGTCGCGTGAACTTAGGCTTTGAGGGTAGCTTCATCGACAACCGTATGCACGTGGACTTCAACTGGTTCACCGGCTGGACGTCGGGACTCATCACACTTCGCCAGATGGCATGGACGAGCGGTCTTGACGCTAACTACATCAACGGCGGTAAGCTTCAGAACCATGGCTATAACATCGATATGTCATACCGAGTGCTCAACACAAGGGACTGGCATTGGGAAGTAGGTGCAAGTGTGGGTCACTACAAGAACAAGGTGACGGAGATTGGCACAGACAACAAGAGCATCCTGACGGATGTGTGCAATGGTACGGTCATCACATCGGTAGGCAACCCAGTAGGCTTGTTCTATGGCTACAAGACCGACGGCGTTTTTGCAACGGCAGCACAGGCACAGGCAGCGAACCTAGCCTATGTGGATAAGACAGGCAAGAGGATTGCTTTCGAGGCAGGTGATATGAAGTTCGCTGACGTATGTCAGGACGGTATCATCGACGAGAATGACCGTGTGGTTATCGGTGATCCGAATCCGGATATCTACGGTAACATCTACACACGTCTGAACTGGAAGAAATGGACTCTCGATGCAGCCTTCACCTACTCAGTAGGCAACGATATCTACAACTACGAGCGTAGTATTCTGGAGAGTGGAATGTATTTCTACAACCAGACAACGGCATTGAACCGTCGCTGGACAACGGAGGGTCAGGTGACTGACATTCCACGTATCAGCTATCGGGATGTGCAGGGTAATGCCCGTTTCTCCGACCGATGGATAGAGGATGGTTCATATCTCCGTCTGAGTAACGTTACAATAAACTATTCACTCCCTATCAGCAATACATATATTCAGGGAATCACGGTTTGGGGTGCAGCATACAATCTCTTCACCCTCACACACTACCTCGGTTCAAATCCTGACTGCTCAATGTCGAGCAACATTCTCTATCAGGGCATCGACTGCGGTCTCCTTGGTACAGGCAGAAGCTTCGCGATGGGAGTGAAGATAAATCTCTAACCCCTAACCCCGGCCCTTCCCCCATGATGGGGAAGGGAGAGGAAGGCGATGGGGACTAATTGAAAATTGAAAGTTGAAAATTGAAAATATAATATGAATATACTATCTAAAAAAATAAGCGAATGGCCCGTTCTGCGCCAGCTTCTTGCCCCTTCATGGGGAAAGATGCCCGTAGGGCAGAAAGGGGTTGCCCTTCTCTTGGCTTTAATGGCCTTTACTTCTTGCTCTGACATGCTCGACACGAAGAGCGACATGATAGAGTTTGCTGAGGATAATAAGCTGAACTCTCCGACAGATACGCTTTATAGCGTGATGGGTGTGGTTCGTGGCATACAGAAAATAGCCGACCGAACCGTCATCCTTGGGGATGTTCGTAGTGATCAGTTTGTTACTACAGAATATGCATCTACCGACCTTCAGCAGATAGCATCTTTCCAGGCAAATACGGAGAATGCCTATAACAAGATTAGCGATTACTACGCTATCATAAATAACTGTAACTACTTCATCGAGAATGCTGATACTGCTCTCCGTAAGTTGGGCGTTCAGGTATTCGAGAAGGACTTTGCTGCAATCAAGGCATTCCGCGCTTGGACTTACCTTCAGTTGGTGAAGAATTACGGAGAGGTGCCTCTCGTTCTCAAGCCAGTTCTTACAGAAGAAGAGGCAAGAAACGAGATGAACAAGTCATATTCTGACATCAACGCTATCTGTAGTTTCTTTATTGAGGATATCAAACCATACGTTAATACATATCTTCCACAATATGGAAATATTAACGGTCGGACAACAGAGAAGTTCTTTATTCCTGTAAGAGTACTTCTTGGCGAGCTATGTCTCTGGGCAGGTGACTATCAGCAGGCAGCTAATTATCTTTATGAGTATCTTACATTCAAGGACAAGCCTGTATATTCATATTCTGGTGGTGGATGTAGATGGTCTGTGACTAATAATGATTTTTCTTCGGCTTATAGGATTGATGGTTATTCTTCTTCAGTTAGTTCTCCAAGTGGAAACGAGCTTATAAGCTACATTCCTATGGAGGAAACGGAATTTGATGGTATCAAGTCTGATGTCCAGAACGTGTTCGGGTCAACAGCTATTAACAGATACTATTATCAGGCTGCTCCTTCAGAAGCTTACAAGCAGTTGTCAAAAGCACAGAACTACACTCTCTACACAGAGATTTCCATGACAGAAAAGGATACTGTATATGCTCCAAAAACTGGTCTTGTAAGAGATCTCTGTGCAGGTGACCTTCGCCTTTCATCGTCTTACTATCAGACAAAATACAGTACTTCTGAAACAAGTATTTATGGATCAGATTATGCTACGGCATATAAGATAAATCCAGAGGTAATTCCTATGTATCGCATACAGCAGGTTTATCTTATGTATGCAGAGGCTCTTAACCGTCTTGGCTTGCCAGAGTCTGCTTTCTGTGTATTGAAGTATGGTCTTCGTAATCAGAACATCGAAAGATACGTTTCTGAAAAGGAGCGTGAAAAGGCTGGTTCACTCCTTAACTTTGACGATGAGATATTTACAGATGCCCGTACCAAGGGAGTTCATTCACGTGGATGCGGTGATGTGGAATGTGATAACAACTACTGTGTTCCACAGCCAAAGAACAAACTCGCATCTTATGAGGATACCGTTCAGTATCAGATTCCTCTCGTAGAGCAGATGATTATTGATGAATGTGCTCTTGAATTTGCATACGAGGGAAAGCGTTTCTATGATCTTATGCGTATAGCCCTTAGAAGAAACGATCCTGCCTATCTCGCTGATGCTATTGCAAAGCGTAACGGCATGATGGATGAAGGTCTTCGTGCAAAGCTAATGGATAAGAGGAACTGGTATCTGCCGTTGAGGTAAGAGGTTTAAAGAGTAAAGTGTAAAGAGTAATGTAGATAGTATGGAACGATAAAATTTAGTCTCATTTTTTACTATCTACATTACTCTTTACACTTTAAACTTTACACTTTAGCCTCCAGGCGCAATAAATACAAGCCTATTTGCGTTTAAATGATTATAGTACTAATTAATAACGAATGATGAAAAAACTTCTATTCCTGCTTGCATTTCTCCCTATGGGAATTGTCAATGCCGCAGTAAAACTTCCACAGCTATTCCAGTCTGGAATGGTGCTTCAGCGTAACCAGCTTGTTCCTATCTGGGGAACAGCAGATGCAAATGAGAATGTGAAGATTACCTTCCGTGGTAAGACCTATACCACAACGGCGGGGGCTGACGGCAAATGGCGCATAGACCTCCCAAAGCAGAAGCATGGAGGTCCTTTTGAGATGAAAATTAACGATATCACCCTCACGGATGTTCTTGTGGGTGATGTTTGGATTGTGTCAGGACAGTCAAATATCGATACAAATATAGAGCGTATATACCCTCGCTATAAGAAAGATCTTGATGCCTATACAAGTGACCAGATTCATGTTTTCCAAGTACAGACCGACTTTTCTGTTGAGCGTAAGACAGATGTCCGTCCTACTTCTTGGATGCACGTGAACAAGGAGAATTGCTGGAAGTTCTCAGCTGTCGGGTATTTCCTCGGACAGTTGATGCTCAAGCGTACAGGCATCCCACAGGGTATAATCCAGAGCAGTAAGGGTGGAAGTCCTATCCAGTCTTGGATTGATATAGATTCCCTCAAACCTAGCGCTCAACACCCAATACCTAACACCTACTATTCCAAGTACCTTCTCTATACAGATAAGGACTATATAGCAGCTCAGTCAAAGGCTAATGCTATTGCAAGCAACCTCTGGACAAAGGTATTGGATGAGACCGACCCAGGCCTTAACGTATTCTCAAAGGCGGATTATGACGACTCTTCATGGAAGAAGGTAAACCAGTATAATAATCGCGAATGGGCTATGACTCCTATTGAGGGCTCTCGTCCTTCTACCCTCGGTTCTTTCTGGCTTCGTCAGCATATCAAAATAGATGCAGCTCATGCGGGAAAGCCTGCTACTCTCCACATGGGAACTCTTCACGATATGGATTACACATATCTCAACGGACAGCATATCGGTACTACTTATTATCAGTATCCTCCTCGCCGCTACAAGATTCCTGCTGGACTTCTCAAAGAGGGCGACAACGTGATTTCCGTACGTGTAATCTGTAAGAGTGGAATGGCATTCTTCTATAAGAAGAAGCCACATCAGATAGAGTTTGATGACGAATCACTCTCTCCTGTAGAGATTTCTTATGAATGGCTTACAAGGCGTGGTTCTGTTATGCTCGAAGGTGCTCTTGGTGGTAAGCTCGATACTGAGAATCAGGCTTCTATGCTCTATGACGGTATGCTTCATCCACTTGCACCATACGCTTGTTCTGGAATAGTATGGTATCAGGGAGAATCAAATACAGGTACTCCAGATGACTATGGTGTTCTTCTGAAGAAACTTACAGGAAACTGGCGAACACTCTGGAATCGTCCAGACCTTCCTTTCAATATCGTTCAGCTTGCCAACCACATGGAGCCAAGCGACCAGCCTCAGAATAGCTCTTGGGCAAAGGTTCGTGAGCTCCAGCGTGAGTTTGCCGATAATGATCCATACTCTACACTTACTGTCAATATTGATCTTGGAGAGGCTTCGGATATTCATCCTTTGAGCAAGCGCGAACTTACAGAACGTATTGTTCTCGGACTTGAGAATAGCGTCTTTGGCAAGAAGAATGTGCTTTCCGCAGAGCCTGTAGAGGCACACGTGGATGGTGGTAAGATAATCCTAACTATGGATCAGCCACTCGAACCTTGCGATAATCTTATGGAGTTTGAAGTCAAGGGTGAGGATGGAAAGTTCCATAATGCCCAGGCTTCAACCAACGGCAAGACCGTTGTCATAACACCTGCAACTTCTATCAGTTCTCAACCTGTCATCCGCTTTGCTTGGAAGGATAACCCAGAAAAGCATAATATGAAGGGCAAGAACGGACTTCCTGCAAGTCCATTCCAATTGGAAGTAAAGTAGCGCCCTTGATAGTTCGCTGATCCTTCGCTCTTCCTCCGTACCAAACTCGATGATCCTCCGCTCTCTCACCGACTTTGCACCGACTTTGCACCGACTTTGGTACGGAGGAAGAACGGAGGATCAACGGACTTACATGGGAGGTACTTGGGTTTTATTACGCAGTTACCTCCTTTTTGTTTTTTATTAAAAATTCAGCCTTGAGGGAGATGTCGAAAATATTAAGAACACGCTATTGTAGGTTTGATTTTGCTGAAGGATTACAGTAATTGTTGTGATACACGAATAAAAACCCATATTTAACCTTCTTTAACTTAAAAAAGACGAAATTAAGATAAAAAACGAGTATCTTTGCATTCGTCAATCAGAGACTTATACCGCTCTGCGAGCGACGAGTCCTATTGACTTCGTGCGAACTAAGTTTGCCAAGAAATTGCGTAGCAAAGACTCTGATGGGTTTTGCACGCGATAGCGTGATAATCATATAATATTGAGAATCTGCTATTTCAACCTATTTTTGTCATGTGATTAAATAATTATAACACTATTGTCCACTTAAATCGATAAAAGAATAGTTGTATCAAATCTTAATCAGAGAATCAACTACTTATGATATGCGATTTGGGAACTAACTATATATGAGGAATTGTTTTTTTAGTGGTAACTGGTGAATTGGAAACAATATACTTGTGATCGTAAATCATTAATTTTAAATAACTAACAAACATAATCTCTATGTCTGAAAAAATTAAAAACGTCCGCTATGCGCTTGTTGCTATGCTATTGCTCTTCTGTGCGGTAGTACAGGCACAAACTGTGAAAGGTGTCGTTAAGGACGATGCTGGCGAAACCGTTATAGGTGCGACTGTGCAGGAGCAGGGCGCCAAGAATGGTGTTGTTACTGACGTCAACGGAAAATTCTCAATCAAACTTAAAGGCAAGAGCCACAAACTTGTGGTATCATACGTTGGTATGAAGACCAAGATTGTTGATGTGAAGGATGAGTCAGATGTCACTATTAAGCTTAAGGATGACAATAATACTCTTGAGGATCTTATTGTTGTTGGTTACGGTACTATGAAGAAGAAGGACCTTACTGGTCCTATCGCAACCGTAGGTGGTAAGGCTCTTGAGGCTGTACCTGTTGCATCTGTTTCCGAGGCACTCAGTGGTAAGATGGCAGGTGTGCAAGTTACTACTACTGAAGGTTCACCTGATGCAGAAATAAAAGTCCGTGTACGTGGAGGAACTTCTCTTACTCAGTCAAACGACCCCCTTTATATTGTTGATGGTTTGGCAGTAGAGAGTATCAACGATATTCCTACATCTGACATCGAGGATATAACAGTATTGAAGGATGCTTCTTCAACTGCTATCTATGGTTCTCGTGGTGCTAATGGTGTAATCCTTGTTACTACAAAGAGCGGTAAGGCTGGTAAGATAAATGTTTCCTACAATGCTTATTATAGCTGGAAGAAACTTGCAAAGAAGGTGGATGTTCTTGATTCATACGACTATGCAAAGTGGCAGTATGAGCTTGCCCTTTTGAGGAATCTGGGAAATCTTGAAAAGATGGCAGATTACGAGGACTACTTCGGTAGCTATCAAGACATGGATCTATATCGGGATATAGAGACTAATGACTGGCAGGATATCCTATTTGGGCGTACCGGACACGTATTCAATCAGAGCGTCAACATCAATGGAGGTTCTGAGGATATTAAGTTTTCGTTCAATTATGCTCACATGAATGATAAAGCTATTCTGTTAGGCTCTTCATACAAGCGTGATAACTTCAGTTTGAAGCTTAACACAAAGCCAAGTAAGTCGGTTACTCTTGACTTGCAGGCTCGTTATTCCGATACTGACATTCGTGGTGGAGGTTCAAATGATGCTACAAGTACATACGACTCAGACAGACGATTGAAGTATGCGATGCTCTATCCACCTTTCCCAGTCAATCTTAGCACATCGGCAGGTTCTAATGGTGATGATCTTGGTAACCTCTATAACCCGGTAGTAGCTCAGAGTGATAATGACCGTAAAAAAAATCGTAAAAACTTGAATCTATCTGCGGCATTGGGTTGGGAGATTGTTAAGAATCTTAAGTTCAAATCAGAACTTGGTTATGAAGACTATACATTGTATGATCAGCGTTTCTGGGGGACAACAGCTTATTATATAAAGAATTTCCCTGCTGCAGAGAACCAAGGCAAGCCTGCTATTCGTATTGTTGATACAAAGCGCAATAGACTCCGTAATACAAATACAGTAAATTTCGATTTCAAGGGTATTTTTGGTAAAAAAAGCGCACATTCTCTTAATATCATGCTTGGTCATGAGTATATGATTACCAAACAGCATGATGTTACCGATGAAATACATGGATTTCCGATTGATTTTGATGCAGAGACTGCATGGAGGCTCACAACTATGGGAAAACCATATTCAATCAATGATTTCTATAAGAATGATGACAAACTTTTGTCATATTTCGGTCGTGTGAGCTATAACTATCTTGACAAATACTTGTTCAATGCAACATGGCGTGCTGATGCTTCTTCTAAATTCAATGTGAAGCACCGTTGGGGTTATTTCCCATCAGCAGCTCTTGCATGGCGTATTTCTTCTGAGAAATTTATGAAGAAAGCAGAGAAGTGGCTTGATGATTTGAAACTGCGTGTTTCTTATGGTGCTGCAGGTAATAACAACATTCCTGTTGATCAACTCATCCAGTCATATGAACCAAAAACTACAACATGGGTAAATGGTCTTGATAACTATATTGCAGTAAAAAAGATTATGGCCAACCCTGAGCTTATGTGGGAGGTTACTTACACGCGTAATGTAGGTTTTGATATTACTCTCTTCCGTAGTAAACTTTCCCTTACTCTTGATGCTTATATCAATACAACCACGGATGTGTTAATGGAGGGTCCTTTAGCAGGTATTGGTTATACTAGCCAGTATAAAAATAATTGTGAAACCCAGAATAAGGGATTTGAAGCTACAGTTTTATGGCATGCTGTTAACAAAAAGAATTGGGGTATTGATTTCAATGCTAACGTGAGCTTCAACAAGAGCCGTATAAATTCTATTAGAGATTTGGATGACTATGATACTCCGTCGCTTTGGGCTTCTACAGAAGTCGGAGCTGACTACAGAGTTGCTGTAGGAAGTGAGGTCGGTCAGATTATCGGTTACAAGAATCTTGGTCGCTACGAGGTTGATGATTTCGTTGGCTATAATGAGAAAACAAAGAGTTGGACGCTTAAGGATGGTGTAGTTAATGGAACACCTATTCTTGGTGATATTCGCCCTGGTACAATGAAAATAGCTTCTATCACACAACACTGGGATGAGGCTCAGGGTGCATGGGTGTGGAATTCTACAGGCGAGACAACTGATGCAAATGGTAGAATTGCAGATGGTACTATTACAGAAAGTGACAAAACGGAAATCGGTACTGTTAGTCCTGTAGCATGTGGTGGTTTCGGTATCAGTGCTCGTGCATACGGTTTTGATCTCAGTGCAAACTTTAACTATAGCATTGGCAACAAGGTTTACAATGCTAATAAGATTGAATATACGACTACATCTAAGTATAGCTATCGTAGTATGTCATCAGAGATGGCTGATGGTAAGCGTTGGACAAATCTCAATCCAGACGGTACTCTCTGTAATGATCCAGAACAGTTGAAGGCTATGAATGCCAATACTACAATGTGGAGTCCGTTAATGCAGCGTTTCGTTCTCACAGACTGGGCTGTTGAAGATGCTTCATTCCTTCGCTTGAATACTTTGACTTTGGGTTATACTCTTCCAAAGAGTCTGACTATGAAGGCTCATATTTCAAGTCTGCGTTTTTATGTAACAGGTTACAATGTATTCACGCTTACAAATTACTCTGGCTTGGATCCTGAGAGTGATTGCATACGTAAGGGTAATCTTACTCCTTGTATCGACTATTCTGGTTATCCTCGTAGTCGTCAGTTGGTTTTTGGTCTTACTATGAACTTCTAAAAGCATTATAACAATGAAAAAATATATAAAACTGTCTATATTCTCACTTGCTGTTGCAGGTCTTGTAACATCCTGTGATATGGATGCGCCTTCTAAATCTGCTTTCGATGTAAGTTCTGTATTTAGCGTATATGCCTTGGCTGAGCAGGAGATTATGTCGATCAATGTGTCTTTCGGTGAGACAAACTCATATCGTGGACGCTACCTTCCTTACTATGGTGTAAACTCTGACGTGGAAACCACATCGGGTACTTATCCAAGTCTGTCAAAGAAGAATGACGACAAGATGAGTCTCTGCAACTTCTCTACCTTGGAAAACAATGGTCAGATGAACACAGACAATAACGCATATGCTATGTTTTATGAGGGGATTGAACGTGCTAACCTTGCTATTGAGGGTCTTCGTTTGTATGGCAATATAGAGGAAAGAAAGGATATGGCACACCTTCTTGGTGAGGCTCTTACCATGCGTGCTGTTATATATAATGACCTTATCAAGGGCTGGGGTGACGTTCCTGCACGTTTTGCTCCTAACACAAACGCAACTAGGTTTTTGCCGCGTGCCAATAAGGATGATATCTATCTCCAGCTTCTCAAGGATCTTGAAGAGGCAGAGAACTATTGCTATTGGCCAAATGAGAGTCGCATCACAACGACAGCTGAGCGTGTGAACAAGAGTTTTGTGAAAGGTCTTCGTGCTCGCCTTGCTTTATATGCTTGCGGTTATGCACTTCGTAGTGATGGTTATCGTCGTAGCAACAATCCTGAGCTTTCTCAGGATAAGATGATGGCTATAGTAAAGAACGAGTGTCTTGATGTCATCAATTCTGGCAAGAATACTCTTGGTGAGTTTGAGGACAACTTCAAGAACCTTTGTAAGGATGGTGCAGATGGTACAGTTTCTCCTGCTTCGAATCTTGAAAGCCTTTGGGAAATCCCATTCTCTGCAGGTCGTGGCCGTGTGCTCTACACATGGGGCGTTAAGCATCAGGCAAAGGATCAATATACACAGCAGGCACAGGGCGGTGTAAACGGTCCAATGCCATATCTCTTCTATGACTATAGCAAGAATGACAAGCGTCGTGATATTACCTGTGTTCCTTACGAATGGAGTAAGACTCTTGTTGATGGCAAGGCTTCTCAGGATCTTCGCAAGATTACACAATGGTGCTTTGGTAAGCTCCGTTACGAGTGGATGGATCGTATAGTAACCTCTACTAATGACGATGGTATTAACTGGCAGTATATGCGTCTTGCCGATGTATATCTCATGGCAGCAGAGGCTATCAACTATCTTGAAGGTCCTATAGCAGCATGGGCTTATATGGAGCCTGTTCTTGCCCGTGTACTTCCTGCTAACGAAGTTGCAGATCTCAAGGCAAAATACACAGTTGACAAGGATGCATTCCAAAAGGGTATCGTAGAGCAGCGTGGACTTGAGTTCGCTGGTGAAGCTCTCCGTCGCGCAGACCTTGTTCGCTGGGGTATCATCGATGAGAAGATGGAAGAGGCAAAGCAGAAGCTTCAGGCACTTGCTAATCGTACAGGTGCTTATGCAGACTATCCTGCAAAGCTCTATGTTAAGACATATGACGAGAAGACCGATAAGGAACTTATCTCTGATTATGGAATGTACGTAGGCGATGGAAAGTCTGGTGAGGCTATCGTTGTCTATGGTCTTGAGAAAGGTCAGACCGATGAAATCGGTTCTTCGCTCAAGGAGGATGGTTTTACACCAAAGAACTGGTTCATCAACAATGATGAGAATGTCATTACCTCCGACTACTGGGACGGCATCTTCGTTAATAAGCCAAGTCTTAACTACCTCTGGCCTATATGGAAGACGTTTATTGACAAGAGCAATAATATGCTCAACAATGATGGTAACTACGGTCAGTTGTAAGATATAAAGGACGAAGGTCAAAGGACTATGGCTTTTGACCTTCGACCTTTCACCTTACAAGAGACCTATAAATTCAATATAAAATCTAAAACCGAAAAAATCCTTATATGAAAAAATCTATTATCAATAAATGCTTGATTGGCATTGGAATCCTTTCAATGGCGTCATGTAGCGATCCGATGGAGGAAATCACGAACATCATCTATGATAGAGAGTTTTCACCAATCAATCTTGAAGTGAAGAATGTTAAGGAAACGTCGGCATTGCTCAAGTGGAAAGCTTCAACAAGTGTTTCCGAATATACTGTTGAGCTGTATCCTGACGACAGCCTTACATTTACTTCTACTCCTATTTCCGTGAATATTACTGAAAATGAAATGCAGTTAGAGAACCTTACCTATGATACCCGATATAGTGTAAAGGTAATTGCCAAGGACACAAAGAATCCAAGTCGTAATTCAAAGGCTGCAACTCTATTTTTCCGTACTGGTGCTCAGCAGATATTCAAGGGTATTGAGGAAGATAACATTGGTGACAGAAGTGTGGTGGTTTCTTGGGCAGAAGAAGAGAAAGATGTTTCTGAGATTCGTGCTTTCGATCAGACAGGTGCTTTAATCGCTACCCATACTATTACTGATGCTGAGAAAAACTCTGGCACGGCGAAAGTTGATGGACTCAGTCCTGAAACCAAATATACCCTCAAACTTTATTACAATTCCAATGGAGTATTGAAGGAACGTGGCAGCAAGACATTCACAACGATTGTTGACCTGGATGGTGCTATTCTTGTGCGTCCAACGGATGATATTGCTGACCTTGTGGCCAATGCTAAGGATGGTGATGTATTTGCCCTTACTGGTGGTACATTTGTTGTAAAGAGTTCAACGGAATCTGTAACAGCAGGTGTAATTGTTATTAGCAAGAATGTTACAATCAAGGGTATCCGCCCAACACGTGTTCCTGTTATCAATGGTCGTTTCCAACTTGATGATGGTGCTTCCCTGACAATCAATCAGGTTAATATCGATGGTGAAGGTACTACGGGTGACCAGTGTTTCAATTACAAGGGAACAAACGTTGGTGGCATTTCTGTTGACAACGCAGAAATAAAGAACTTCAAGAAGGGTGTTTACTATGTTAATGTTCCTGCAAAGGTTCCTTACATCAAGTTCAATAACTGTTTAATTCATGATATTGTATGTGAGGGAGGTGATATGCTCGACTGTCGCACAGGATGCATTGATGAGCTTTCAATCACTAACTCTACCATCTATAATAGCTGTGCTGAGCGTGACTTTGTTCGTTTTGACGATGCTTCCGAGGCATTTGCGGGTGCGACTCCAAAGATAACCATAGACCATTGTACTATCAATGCTGCGGCAAACAAGAGTGGCAAGCGTCTTCTCTATGTCCGCTTCGTTGGTACAACAATCAACTGGACAAACAATATTGTGACAAATACAACTGCGGTTTGGAGTAACCAGTCAAAGACATCGGTTCCTACATTTGGAAATAATAATTTCTACTTCAACTGCGATAAATTGAATGTTCTTGATGGTGCAGAGGGTGGTAAGACAAACCTCTTTATCGACGAGAAGGCAACAGTTTTTGATCCTCAGTATACTGATGCTGCAGCAGGCAACTTCACGTTGAAGAATGAGAGCGTTAGCAAATTCAAGGCGGGTGACCCACGCTGGTATACTAATCAGTAAATCAATATATCTGTAAGGAGTGTGACAATTCGTTACACTCCTTCTTGGTAAAAAAAACTAAAATTTGGAATTTTAGTAAAGAAGTATTTGTGATTTATCGAATAATGTTGTATCTTTGCACTCATAGATAGAATCATAAGTAAGCTAACTTTAAATTAAACGGTATGAAGAAAATCTTTACTCTTATTGCAACTGCTCTTGTGGCAGTTAGTGTTAATGCTCAGAAGACAGAGCCTGTAGTCTATCACTTTGACAACAAGGCAGAAACTTATGTCTTGGGTGATTATGCTGCACCCACAACATATAAGATGGATGAAATAGAGGATTGTTTCTCTGTAAACTATACAGGTTCAGATGCAAAAAATCACAAGATGCAGATAAAGCTTGCTGCTAATGAGGGAATCTTTTTTGAGTATGGTAACAGCGAAAAAAAAGACAATGTTCTCAAAACAGGTGTTGATTATGTGGTGTTCGATTCTAAGAACTTCGTTATCAATGTACCTCTTCAAACAGAAGATGTTCTCACTATCAAGTTCTCTGCAAAAGGTAGTAAAGCAAGTACGATGGGAATATATGGTGAAACACCATGTATCGAGCTTGATGGATCTGCTTTGTCTGAGAACAATCTTAAGAGTACAGCGAAGGATGATTACAAAGTAATCAAGTTCGTGGCTACTAAAGGCGGTACGGCAAAGGTCAAGGAAACCACAGGTGGATTCCGTCTCTATGCTATCGCTATCAACTCTGACATCGATGGAACCACTACAGGTATCAGCGAGGTCGCTGCTGCTAAGTCAGCCAAGGTTCGCAAGGCTGTTGTAAATGGCCGCCTCGTTATCGAGACTGCTAACGGCACATTCTCAGCAACAGGTGCGCGTGTAAAATAAATGACATTTGACATTTGACACCAGATATAACGGGGTGGTATCACAAGATACTGCCCCGTTTTATTATTCCATACCTCTTTCCCTCTCCATACTTTTACACTTTTTATTCCAAAATTTTTGCAATCTCAAAAAATATATGTAAATTTGCCCAAAATAAATAAAAAGTTACCTTAAACACGATTTATGAAAAGAATTTTTACTCTGCTATCAATATCTACTTTGGCTATCACTACAGCCCTTGCACAGTTTGCCTCTGCCCCTGCTTTTCCTGGTGCTGAAGGTTATGGTCGATTCACCACAGGTGGACGTGGTGGTGCTGTATATCATGTGACATCACTTGACGATAATGTTTCCAATCCGGCTGAGGGTACACTCCGTTATTTCATCTCAAAGAAAAACGGACCAAGAATCATAGTCTTCGATGTGGCAGGAACAATTGAGCTTAAAGGTGCTCTCAAGATTAAGAAGGGTGATATCTCTATTCTTGGCCAGACAGCTCCGGGACAGGGTATTTGTCTCAAAGGCTATAATTTCTCCATTGATGCAAGCAACGTAATTGTACGTTTCATCCGTTGCCGACTTGGTAGCAATGGAGGTGATGCTGATGCCATGTCTGCAGCTCACAAGGATGATGAAATCCAGAAGAATATCATCATAGACCATTGCTCTATGTCATGGAGTACCGATGAGGTAGGCTCATTCTATGGAAATGAGAACTTTACCCTCCAGTGGTGTGTTCTCTCAGAGAGCCTGAAGACCAATCGGTATAAGAGCGGTACACATGGTTATGCAGGTATCTGGGGAGGTAAGAATGCAAGTTTCCACCATAATCTCCTTGCGCATAACGACTCTCGAATGATTCGTTTCGACCATGGCTATGTGTCATCGCTCACTGGTCCTGTGGACTATGTTAATAACGTAATCTACAACTGGGGCAGCAATTCTGCCTATGGTGGTGAAACGAAAGAAGGTGCTGAGGCTAAGACCTTCAATATTGTCAACAACTACTATAAACCAGGCTCAAATACTGCAAGCTCAGCCAAGACTCGTCTCATTAATCCTACAACTGCATGTGATAACTGCACGGGTACTGATGTGCCTGGAAAGTTCTATATTACAGGCAATGTCATGGAAGGTTCTGCTCTTGTGACTAAGGATAATATATGCACGGCAGCAATCAAGATGGATGGTAAGTCGTCTATCACTTATCAGGATTGGAAGAGTACTTGTGTGTCTGCAACCAGGTTCACATCCTCAGATGCTGCGTTCAACTATAGTCTTATTTCTCAGCATAAGGCAAGTGATGCGTTCTCAAAGGTAATAGAGTCTGCCGGTGCATCTCTCTCTCGTGATGCAGTCGATGTACGTATTACGGATGATGCAAAGAACGGTACAGGTATAATCATGGAGGATGACAAGAGTGATTTAATGGTATGGCCTACTCTTACGGGCGATAAGCTCGCAGATACCGATGGTGACGGTATGCCTGACGATTTCGAGATAAAGTACGGACTTGACCCTCTGCATGCAGATGCCAACGACTATGACCTTGATGAGAAGAAATACTACACCAATATTGAGGTATATGCAAACTCACTTGTAGAGAATATCGTCAAGGCAGAGCGTGCTAATGCGGAGGAAACATTTGAAGAGTATTATCCTGAGCTTATAGGCACTACATCACAGATATATTACTATGTTTCTTCTGAAAAGTCAATCAATACAATCGACTATATTGACGGAGCAAGACTTTCCCTCACGGGCAATAAGGACAAATCATACGGTGCTGCAAGTGAAATTACCTATAATGGCGCAAAATACAAGTCAGTCAAGCTCTCCAATGGTGCTCAGAACACTTTCTATGCTCCTGAAGGTAAGACTATAAGCAGTGTGAAGATTGTTGGCTGTAAGCATGAAGGTGTAGGTGATCGCGTCTGCTTCTGGTATGAGGTCAATGGTACAGAATATGGTACGTCAGAGCTTGTCGATGAAAAAATGGTATATACTCCATTCGAGAGTACAGCAACTATATCCGAGATTGCTGCCAATAAGCTTTGTGCAACACCAAATGTTCAGACCTTCGCTATCGACGGCAAGACAAGTTTCACTTTCACGAATGCAGGTGAGCAGTTAGACTTCATCCTTGATGTAACCTATGGTGATGCTGAGGCAACAGGCATTAGTGACCTCTTGGCTGTACCTACTGTAGCACGCACTCAAAAGGCTCGTAAGTACTTCGAGAATGGTTGTCTTGTCATCGAGACAGCTAATGGCACATTCACCGTTTCTGGGGCTCGAATTAAGTAATAACTAATTACAAATTTGTAATTACCAAGAGGAAATTGCACATTTTACGGCAAAATGTGTAATTTCTTCTTCTTTTATGTCTTTAATTCGCAAAAAATGTGTAACTTTGCACTCGCAAAATCGAAGACCGTGCGCCATCCTTTAGGCTGACACGCACTTTTTGCTTCGTGCGAAGGTTCTTTGCACTCGCAAAAACTAAAAAGACAAAAAGGACTTTAGCCTTTAGACATTAGTCCTTAGCCTTTATAAAAGGAAAATTATAACATCAATTAAACATATATCTCTTAATGTACACAACAATTACTGCCGCAGAGGCTGCGGCTCTTATCAAGAATGGTGATTCTCTCGGCCTTAGTGGCTTTACACCTGCTGGTGTGCCAAAGGCTGTTACACGAGAACTTGCAAAGATTGCTGAGGCTGAACATGCTAAGGGTAACGAGTTCCAGATTAATCTCTTCACTGGTGCAAGTACTGGCCAGTCAACTGACGGCGTTCTCTCTGAGGTTAACGCTATCAAGTTCCGTGCGCCTTACACCACAAACCCTTCATTCCGTAAGGCTGTAAATCAGAATCAGATTTCATACAACGACCTCCACCTCTCTCACATGGCTCAGGATCTCCGCTATGGTTTCTATGGCAAGCTCCAGTGGGCTATCCTCGAGGTTTCTAAGATTGAGGAGGTTGGTGATACCTATCATGTATCTCTTACTGCTGCCGGTGGTATCTCTCCAACCGTAGCACGTATTGCTGATAAGGTAATCCTTGAGCTCAACTCTTTCCATAGCGATAAGACAGGTCTTATTCAGGACGTATATGAGCCTCTCGACGCTCCTTTCCGTATGCCAATTCCTATCACTAAGCCAAGTGACCGTATCGGTAAGCCATACGTTGAGATTCCAAAGTCTAAGGTAGTAGGCGTTGTTGAGTGCAACCTCCCTGACGAGGCTCGTGGTTTCAAGGGCTCTGACCCAATCACCGACCAGATAGGTGCTAATGTGGCTCAGTTCCTTCTCAATGATATGAAGCGTGGTATCATCCCACCTTCATTCCTTCCACTTCAGAGCGGTGTGGGTACAACAGCTAACGCTATCCTCGGTGCTCTCTCTAAGGATGAGAACATTCCTGACTTCAACATCTACACAGAGGTGCTTCAGGATGCTATCGTTGATATGATGCTCACAGGTCGTGTAAAGGACGCTTCTACCTGTTCTCTTACCGTCAGCAACGAGTGCCTTGCAAAGATCTATGACAATATTGATATGCTTAAGGACCGTCTCACACTCCGTCAGTCTGAGATTAGTAACTCTCCAGAGGTTATCCGCCGTCTTGGTGTCATCGCTATCAATACTGCTATCGAGGTTGATATCTATGGTAATGCCAACTCTACACATATCTCTGGTACGAAGATGATGAACGGTATTGGCGGTTCTGGCGACTTCGAGCGCAACGCATACATCTCAATTTTCACTTGCTCTTCTGTTGCAAAGGATGGTGTTATTTCTTCTATCGTACCATTCGTTAGCCATCAGGATCACTCAGAGCACGATGTAAACGTAATCGTGACAGAGCAGGGTGTTGCCGATCTTCGTGGCAAGAGTCCATTGGAGCGTGCACATCTCATCATCGAGAACTGTGCTCATCCAGACTACAAGCCATTGCTCCGCGACTATCTCAAGCTCGCTACTGGCGGTCATACTCATCACAATCTGCCATGTGCATTCGCATTCCACGACACACTCCGTCGCAAGGGCGATATGCGTCTCACAGACTTCGCAGAATATGTAAAGGATTAAGTCCCGGAAAAAAATAATATAAGAAAATAGGTGTGCAAATCATGCACACCTATTTTTCTTTATCTCTATCTTTGGAGTGTTTTTATAAAACGATTCCCTTGTTACTCCCCATTATAATCTTTTCATACAAAGAAGAAACCCCTTCAAGGGTGAGGTTGTCTTTTTACCTTTCGATGTCTCTAAATGTAGGTCCAGATATTGACTATTTTATAATATTTCTATTTCTAAGTTCTATTATTAAATCTTTGGTAAATTCATCAGCACCAATGGAATTCATGTGACTTCCATCCGTAAAATAGTAGTCATTTCTCACATATTTTGGATTATTTGAGAAATCGATGAATTCAATACCCTTCTTTTTGCATAATTCAATTATTGGGGTAAGTTGCTTAGTATCCATTCCATACCAGATAGGCGAAACACAGAAAACGATTTTGTCTTCTAGAGATTCTGCGTATCTTTCCATATAATATAATTTCAGAGGGTCAAAATCATCCGTCACATTTCTTTTTGCCTGTTGATACCCTTGATCAGGCTTTGTTTCTATTCTGTTCTTGTCGGCTACAAAAAAAATGTGGGGTATCTGGCTTCTGTCTGTTTACTTGCTTTTCGAGTGTGGTAGTTCCTAATCGTCAAAAACAAAGTGGCAGCGACGCATTTCAAAATGTAGCACTCGCTCATTCTGTCGCTTCGATGA
>JAEEGJ010013063.1_pt1 | contig 20310 bp, 26 predicted proteins | sample 8958761 | NCBI WGS metagenome assembly JAEEGJ01 (sample SAMN16246546, study PRJNA631951) | gut metagenome | biome: gut microbiome; feature: rumen; material: RS-attached | host: Bos | place: Iran: Karaj | collected 2018-10 | reverse complement strand
GCTGGCTACCAGCGAGACTGGACTGAAGGGCGTTGAGGAAACACGCTTTATTCTCGACACACTGAAGACTCTCGGACTGAAGAACGAGATTCAGCTCGACCTGACTCTGGCTCGTGGTTTGAACTACTACACAGGTGCCATCTTCGAGGTTAAGGCACTCGACGTACAGATTGGTTCGATTACTGGTGGTGGTCGTTACGACAACCTGACTGGTATCTTCGGTATGCCTGGTATCTCGGGTGTAGGTATCAGCTTTGGTGTAGACCGTATCTTCGACGTGTTGAACGCACTCGACTGCTATCCAAAGGATGCTACCAACGGCACCCAGCTGCTGTTTATCAACTTTGGCGATAAGGAGACAGCTTACTGTCTGCCATCAGTTGCTAAGGCTCGCGAGGCTGGCATCCGCACAGAGATATTCCCCGATTCGACCAAGATGAAGAAGCAGATGTCGTATGCTAACGCTAAGCAGATTCCATTTGTAGCACTTGCTGGTGAGAACGAGATGGCTGCCGGCAAGCTGACACTGAAGAATATGGAAACTGGTGAGCAGAGTCTGATCACCATCGACGAAATCATCAAAACGATTCTTGCATAATCGTTGATATAACTATCCAATCCCCCTCCGCATGTTGGAGGGGGATTTCTACTAAAACAATTAAAACAATGAAGAAACTTACCTTTTTATTCTTTTGGGGCGGATTGTTGCTCTTTACGGCGATGACTCCCGACAAGCATACCACCATTTTTGTGATTGGCGACTCGACAGCTGCCAACAAGGATACAACTGGTGGTAAGCAGGAGCGCGGGTGGGCCATGATGCTGCAGGAGTGCTTTGATGCCGATTACATTGTGGTAGACAACCACGCTGTGAACGGTCGCAGTTCGAAGAGTTTCATCGACGAAGGTCGCTGGGACAAGGTTCTGGAGCGTATCAAACCAGGCGACTATGTGATTATCCAGTTCGGTCATAACGACGAGAAGCCCAAAGCCGACCGCCATACCGATCCAGGTTCTACGTTCGACTACAATCTGGCCAAATACGTACGCGAAACCCGCGAGCGTGGCGGCATACCCGTACTGATGAACCCGGTGGTGCGCCGCAACTTTTTTGTGGTAGCACCTCAGAACGACGACGACGAGAAGCTGCGCACATCAACCTTTAAGGATGGCGTAAAAATGATTGAGGGCGACACGCTTTACGATACCCACGGCCTGTATCGTGTGGCACCAAAGGATGTGGCCACCCGCATGAACTGCCACTTTGTAGATGCCAACACCATTACCCACAACCTGGAGCAGGGTTTGGGAACCGAGGCGTCGAAGAAGCTGCACATGTGGTATCGACCCGGCGAAGAGCCATCGGAGCCAAAGGGCAAGCAGGACAATACACATTATAATATATATGGCGCCAGAGTGGTAGCCAATCTGCTGGCCGATGCACTCTGTCAAGAGGTTCCCATACTGAGTAAATATCGTAAGAAATAACATAATTGCGCAACATTTTAAAATAAATCCTGCAAAATACTTGCGGGATTTATTTTTTATGCGTATATTTGCAGCAGAAGAATATTGTACTAACATAATATCATGTATTAATAACTAAACAAATTACAATTATGAAAAAGAAATTTATCTGTGCTGTTTGTGGTTACATCTACGAAGGTGAGAATCCTCCCGAGAAGTGTCCAATCTGTAAGGCTCCAGCCTCTAAGTTCTCTGAGCTGAAGGACGATGGCGACGTAACTTATGCTACCGTTCATCGTATTGGCGATGGTAAGCCCGAGGGTGTATCGGAAGAGATGATTAACGACCTGCGTGCACACTTCAATGGTGAGTGCGGCGAAGTTGGTATGTATCTGGCTATGGCTCGTCAGGCCGACCGTGAGGGTTATCCTGAGATTGCAGAGGCATTTAAGCGTTATGCTTTCGAGGAGGCTGATCACGCTTCACGTTTTGCTGAGTTGCTGGGCGAGTGCGTATGGGACACCAAGACCAATCTGGAGAAGCGTGCTGCTGCCGAGGCTGGTGCTTGCGAGGATAAGTTCCGTATTGCCAAGAACGCTAAGGCTGCCGGATTCGATGCTATCCACGACACCGTTCACGAAATGGCTAAGGACGAGGCCCGTCATGGTGCAGGCTTTGCTGGATTGCTAAAACGCTATTTTGGCAAGTAATCTACACAATAAATTAAAGAATAATCCGTTTTATCATTAAGATGAAACGGATTTTCTTTTTTATATCACTGATATTAGGCTTTGTGGCCTGCGCCGATGACAACTCGTTCTCGACCAGTACAGGTTTGCGCCTCGATTTTCCTTCGGACACTATCAAACTGGATACCGTATTCAGTCGTACGGCATCTTCTACCTATACCTTCTGGGTAAACAACCGCAATGACAATGGCGTAAAACTGCAAAGCGTACGCTTGAAACGCGGCAACCAGACCGGCTTTCGCGTAAATGTGGATGGCATGTATCTGGACAACAATAATGGTTCGCAAACCAACGATGTAGAGATTCGTAAGAACGACAGCGTTCTGGTGGTTGTAGAGATAACGCCGTATGAAACCTATCAGACTGCACCCAAAGAGATTACCGATGAATTGGTGTTTTTAATGGAGAGCGGTACCGAACAGAGCGTTTGTTTGAAGGCATGGGCTTGGGATGCCATCAAGTGCGAGCAGCCTGTGATTGAGCGCGACTCGGTGATAGAATCAGATAAGCCCTTGGTGATTTACGGCGATTTCATCGTAAAGGAAGGAGCACACCTCACCATCCGTAACACCACACTTTACTTCCACGCCGACGCCGGTATGGAGGTATACGGAACACTGCATACCGACAACTGTACCATGCGTGGCGACCGTCTGGATCGTATGTTCTCGTATCTACCATACGATCGGGTACCTGGACAGTGGAAGGGTATCAGATTCTACAACATATCAAACAATAACGTATTGAACACCACACAGATACGTAATTCTAATCAAGGTTTGATTTGTGATTCTTCAGCCATCGACAGCACGCATTATCGCCTTAAAATGCAGCAATGTGTGGTACATAATTGTCAGGGCGACGGCATAAAGTTAACTAATGCGCACGTGCGCTTGGAGAACTGTCAGCTGACGAATGCGATGGGCGACTGCGTGAATATTAACGGTGGAATGGTAGAAATAGTGTATTGCACCCTGGCGCAATTCTATCCCTTTACAGGTGGGCGTGGAGCAGCCTTGCGTTTTACCAACCAAACATCACCTTTATATAATATGATGTGCGAAGGCACCATCATCACAGGTTACGACGATGATGTACTGATAGGCGAACAGGCCAAAGATGGCGCAGCGTTTAACTATACGTTCACCCACAGCTTGCTACGAACACCCAAGATTGACGATACAGCCCATTTCAACGATATTATCTGGGAATCACCCGATGACGAGATTCAAGGAAAAGCCCATTTCATCAAGATTGATGAAGACAACCTTGACTACGATTTCCACCTCGATGTTTTATCGACGGCGGCGGGATTGGGATGTTATCGTTAAAATTCAGAGAAAGTGAGCGGCATCAGCTCTTTTATGCCATCAATCACATATACGTACTTTTTTCCGTACAGCAGAATGCGTATGGGGGCTTTGGCACGGGTCTCAGATTCGATGATGACCTGACGACATGAGCCACAAGGACCAACGGGTTCTTCTTCCAGATCGCCATGAGTACCACGAGCGGCAATAGCCAGCATACGTACGGGCTGATCGGGATACTGAGCACCGGCTGCAAACAAGGCGGTACGCTCGGCGCATAAGCCTGATGGATAAGCTGCATTCTCCTGATTGCAACCTATAATTTCAACACCATTATCCAAACGTACTGCTGCACCTACACAAAACTTAGAGTAGGGGGCATAGCTGCGGCTTGTAGCCTCGATAGCCAGCTCTACCAAGTGGCGTTCTTCAGCACTCAGTTCTTCCATGGCGTACACTTTAATTACCGACTTTAGCTCCAGTTCTCTCATAAAAATCCTATATTTTTCTGCAAAAATACAAATAATTCGAGAGAAATCATTACTTTTGCACAAATAAAATGCATAATATGAGAAAATTTATAGTATTCATAGCTTTTTTCCTGTCGGTTTCGGCGTTTTCGCAGATCAGATGGAATCAAGCCTATCAACAATATGTAGATCAATATAAGGACATTGCCATCGAGCAGATGCAGCGTTATCGCATACCTGCATCTATTACTTTGGCGCAGGGGTTGTTGGAGAGCGGTGCTGGTAGAAGTGAGCTCACCCGCACCAGTAACAACCACTTTGGTATTAAGTGCAATAACGGTTGGACGGGTCCACGTACGTATCACGACGATGATGCGCGTAACGACTGTTTCCGTGTGTATAGCAATGCCTACGAGTCGTACGAAGACCACTCGAAATTCCTGGCAGCCAACCAGCGTTACCGTTCGCTGTTTAATCTGAAAACCACCGATTACAAGGGTTGGGCTCGCGGACTGAAGGCTGCCGGTTATGCCACCAATCCCATTTATGCCGAGAAGCTGATTGAGATTATACAGATGTATAAGCTCTACCAGTACGACAGTGCCAAGGGCTACGATCACTTTATGGCTCAGCGCACCAAGGATCAGGAGGTGGGCGGTGCTTCGCTGCACTCCATCAAGATATTTAATAAAAACTATTATATGATTGCCCGTCGCGGCGATACCTTCAAGTCGATAGGCGAAGAGGTTGGCATCAGCTACCGCAAGATAGCCAAATACAACGAGCGTCATCGCAAGGACAAGTTGGAAGAGGGCGAGATTATCTGGTTGAAGAAGAAACAGCGCAAGGCACCAAAGGATTACAAGGGCCGACTGCACTACGTGCGCGATGGCGAGTCGATGTACACTATCGCCCAGAAATACGGTATCCGTCTGAAGAATCTGTATAAGATGAACCATCTGACGCCCGACTACCAGATTCGTGTGGGTGATGGTCTGCGCTTGAGATAAAAAATAGTAGAGGGCTCAATGCCCTCTACATCTATGAGCGGAATACGGGAATCGAACCCGCCTCCCAGGCTTGGGAAGCCCGTGCACTACCGATGTGCTAATTCCGCAACGCTGAATAAGATCTCTGATTTGCTGAGGAGAGCCGATAGCCGGACTCGAACCGGCGACCCACGCATTACGAATGCGTTGCTCTACCAACTGAGCCATATCGGCAGGTCTCCTTTAGCGGGTGCAAAAGTAACATTTTTATTTGGTACCTGCAAATTTTACGCCTTTTTTTTTCGTTTAATCCGTATTTTTTGTGGTTTCACTGAATATTCAGCAGTTTATGCATTTGCAGCGACAAGTGCCAATGCGGGTGCTGCAGAATATAATCAATACATTGTTGGGAAATCTGCTGGTTGCGCGCTGTATCGCCAGTATCGCAAGGCTGTAGACACAGATAGGCATCGCCGGCCAAACTTACATAACGCTCAGGATCGTGCTCGCCATCAAACACCACCTTCACCTCGTTGATGCGGGTTAATGCCAACGCAGGGACATTAGGTGCAAACTGATCCTTAGGCGACCACGTTACCCAATCGATAGCAGCGGGTAGGGCATGGGTACCATTGGTCTCGATGGCCACATAATAACCAGCCTGGTGCAGGCGTTCTACCAAAGCCTCATCTATCTGCAACGATGGTTCGCCACCAGTAATCACCACAAAACCACACGCCTGCCAACGACTGATGGCCAGAATAATATCGTCGGCCGACATAGGTGTGGCGGCACTGAAGTCGGTATCGCAAAAAGGACACTTCAGATTGCAACCGCTAAAACGCACAAACACCGCAGGACGGCCCGTATGATGACCTTCGCCCTGCAGCGAATAAAAGATTTCGTTAATTCTATACATTACAGCAAGAATTTGGCATCGATGGGGAACTGATTGTCGTAAGCCTGAGCTACGTTTCCAAACGACTCCTCGACGATGGCCTTATAGCACATAGGGAACTGCTTTACTACCCAGGCAGCAATATTCTCGGCTGTGGGGTTGAAAGGTAACAGTTCATTAAGATTGCCGTGATCCAGATAGCCGTGAATGGCTTTCTTGATGTGTCCATAATCGGCTACCATACCACTTTCGTTAGTCTCGGTAGAGGCCAGAAAAACTGTAATGGTCCAATTATGACCGTGTAAACTACTACACTTGCTGTCGTAAGGCAGCGTTAATTTGTGGCTACCGGCCACATCCATTTTCTTTGAAATACAATAAACCATAATCTAAAAGCTTCCACCGCATAAAGACGAGTGGGTAGGGAAAAACATTCTTTTTTCAGTTGTTTTGCAATATTGCGGCTGCAAAGGTACAAAATAATATTTTAAATATGTATGGTTTTAAGAAGATTCAAACATGCATTGTTTTGATTTTCATCAATAAAAGGGCTGTGTTCGCACACAAAACACACAAAGTATGCTCAAACTATCGAAAATCGTCGTACCTTTGCATCGTCGAAAGACATAAAGGATATTTGAGCATTTCCCATCAAACGGGAAAGCGGCGTAAGCCAAAAGGGCTACGATTTAGGATAACATTATTAAAGTAGGGCGGTAACAATAGCCGTTCCGAGTAAAGAAAAGAAAGGGTAAAAAGATGAAAAAGATATTTTTGACAATGATTGCTTTGCTGTGCATCACTACAGCTTTTGCAAAAAATGAGGCAGCAGCTCCCGAGTCAACAAACGTTGCTGCTTATGATTTGAACATCAATGTCAACAGACTCTCAGACGCTCTTAATCTGACCAACGATCAGAAAGAGGCTGTAGAGAACATCTACAACATGTTTAATACTGAGATGAGTTATGCTACACAGTACAGCAGTAGCGAGCGAGAGATTATGGTTAAGCGCGCTATCGAAACTGATGTGAAGCATATGAGCTACGTACTTAACGATGAACAGATGAGTAAGTACATGGCCATTCTCAATGCCACGATCAAAAACCGTGGAATAATAAAGTAAGAATTCATATTTGTTTTTAGTTAGTAATTGGTTAGTCTATTTCTGGGGTATTCGTGAGAATACCCCTTAAATTTTTTATGTCATATATGTATTTTACGGATTAACAGAATATCCTTCTGCAGATTGTAGATAAACAGCAGCAGTTGGTTGGCCAGATTATCAGCATTCTCAAAGCTCTTGGCTTCACTATATACGCTAATAGCAGGCGTGGCAGCCGACTTGTGAAGATATACCCAACGATCAGGGAAGTCAATCTTTAGTCCGTCAACATCGCTTATCTGTGCGCTATCGTCGTGTACAAACCGATTCTCAACTCTCTTAAGTACTGATTCTACATCAATACTGGGTGCAAGGTCGATATGATTTTTTACGATGTGGTAGTTGGGTAGGGTACTACGCAGCTGACTAACCGTGCATTGCTTTTGAGCCAGGCTGCTGAGAAAAAGCACAATGCCCACCAGTACACTGCTTTCGTAACTGTACTCGGGATAGATGATGCCACCATTATCCTCGCCGCCAATTACAGCGCCCACCTCTTTTATCTTTTCCACAACGCTGGTCTGACCTACGGCTGATGTGTAGTGGATGCCACCATGTTTCAGTGTTATATCGTGCAATGCCCGCGTGCAATTAAGACTGCTAACAGTATGACCTGGAGTACGGCCAAGCACGTAGTCGGCCACAGCAACCAGCGTATAGTCCTGACCAAACATAGTGCCATCTTCGCAAATAATCGACAAACTGCAGGTTTGAGTATCAACCACCAAACCAAGGTCGAACCCATCCTTTTTAGTACGATTCAAAATGCCATACTTATCGTTCTGCAGCATCAGAAAATCAACGTTAAGAGCGCGGAACAACTCTGCCAAAACAATGCAATCGTCAGAGTTAACTGCATCAACACATACATGGAACTTGCGCTCGCGAATGGCATCAGCCTCAACTAATTTTAAATTCAAAAGTGTTTCGATATCCTGTTTAATAAGAGCCATAAATTAATTTTCGTGTATTATTATATAATAGGTGTAGGATTATTTCTTTTCGTCCTGATGATATTTGATGCGATACTCCATCGGCGTCATGCCCGAGTGTTCCTTGAAGTACTTGCCAAAGAACGAGGCATTGGCGAAGTGTAGATCATCGGCTATCTGCTGCATGGTCATATCGGTATATCGCAATCTGTTCTCTATGGCCTGAAGCGTAAAAAAGGCCACTATCACGCTGGGCTTACGGTGCATGGTGTCCATCAGCAGTTTCGACAGATACTTGGGTGTAACATTCAGCATCTGGGCAAACTCATCCACGCGACGTATGCGTCCATCGCTCTGTTCAACCAACTGTACAAAGCGGTCGGCCAGTTTCCTGCCGTGCAGTCCGCTATTATTAATTAGGTTGTTATCCTTCAGCATATTATTGCCGCGACGCAGTACCGATAGAACTTCGAGCAGGAAGGCACCAACAATAGAATGCGTAATCTCGGGATAAAGTAGCTGCGAACTGTTACGTATGTGGTAACTAAGTTGCTTGAAGTAAGTCTCGAACAGGGCTGCATCGACGTCGCTCAGTGTTACCTTAGGATTATGCTTGAGCGGCAACAGATCGGCCAAACTATTTTTTACATACATATTCATATTCCACATTTCACCGCGCGAGAACCATAGCTCGCGACAATCAAAGTCGACCGACGACATAAACTTCTCAACCACCGAGTGGGCCATTAATAAAAACAAGTCGTTCTTACTTAACTGTACAGTATGACCGTCGTACTCAAATTGAGCCACACCGGCAGTACAGATAATAACAAGACCATGATCTAAGGGACGTACCCTGCCAGCTGGAACGCCACCAAAGTGCTCCATAACCACCAGTTCGTCGCTGTCGGCTATTCGTAAGCTGCCTGCTCCAGTTCTTGGTTTTAAGTCCTTGATATCCATATAATATTCGATATTTCACGTTGTCGGGTGCAAAAGTAGACATAAAAAATGAGAAACCAATGTTCTTTGTTTCATATTTTATGTTCGTCAGGTGGCATAGGATATTTTAATTACACTTTTTATTAGTATCTTTGCAGTCGATATAAAAAATATTTAGAAACAAGAATCAATTAATCAGTTTTATGAAACATCATCTCTACATCTGTGTTGCTGCTTTACTGTTAGCGGGAGCTGCTCCCATGCAGGCACAGAAGAAAACCCAAGCCAAAAGCAAAGGCAAAGGTACAACAACAAAAACTAACATTCTTTATGTAGAACCCGAGGAGCGTAACTACGCACAGAACCTGGGTGGACACATGTTCTGGGACTATACCGCCAAAGAAGGAAATGGCTTGCAAACCGACTTTAAAATCAGTAAAGAGGAGCATAAGGCATTGGTAGAGAAATACTCGTATAGCACATACGAGGAAGCTTACAAGAATCTGCCCGTACTGCCTAATCCATCAGAAGTTGACACACGTGAGAAAATGACCCGCTATACAGTATGTGTAGTTGGACCACTGAACGAGGGCGTGAATAATTACGAGCCCGAACCCGAACTGAAAGCAGAAAGCGACAGATTTAATAAGCTACGAATGGAGATTGCCAAGAAAGCGCGCAAAGGTCAGCCATTCGATACCATTCACGTAGACAAGAAATGGCCCCAATATAATAAGGTGCTCGACAAGATGAAAGCTGTTATTACATCGCTTTACAAAATGAATACCGACATTGTGCTTCATACCGAGGCTGCAGATTTCGACAGAGGATCGTGGCTGCTCGAGAAACAGGGCGGTGCACCACGATTCTATTACAATATTTATTCACCACTGGTAAAGCAGATAATTAAAGAGTGGTTCGGGTCGGCTGAGTGCAAGCAGGTGCAGGCCATCGAAGACGAACTGCGTGCCCGCGTAGCAGCCGAAAACCCCAAGAAAACACCCGACTGGTTTATAGAGGGACGTAAGCGCGAAGGCGAGATTGTAGCCCAGTACAACCGCAAGCTTTTACAGCGCTGGATTAAGAAATCGCCAACAGCAACCTTAGCATCCTATAAAAATGCCATAGCCAAACTGATAGCCTACAATAAAGAGGTAGAAGCCATACGTGGCAACGATGCCATCACACCCGAATATATCTCGGCACGCTATTCGGTAAAAGGCGGCTTAACCCAGCTGTTCGCCTATTATTATTACCTGATGGACCTCTCCGACATTCCCCTTGTACGCACTCCTGCCACACAAGAGGGCGCCAAGAAGTTCAAACTCGAAGATTCACCCTGGAAACTGTCGTATCCTTATAATTTAAGAAGAGAATAGCCACCAGCGATTGGGGGTAACGCCTCAATCATTAATAAAATTCTTGGTGGTCATATCATAATATAATGCCTCGAGCTCCTGTAGAGTCAAGTGCTCTACAGAGTGCTCGATTATTCGTATCAACTCTTCGCGACGAAAGTCTTCCGACTTCGTGAATTTATCCATGTATCCCATAATTTGTTAATTTTGGGCACAAAATTACACATAAAACTCGAATATTCAGCAAAATCTACTATCTTTGCAAGAAAAATTAAGATATAAAATATGGGAAAACGTGAATATATCCAGGCCAACAAGGATTGGCTGGAGGCTAAAGCAAAAGAGGAGGGCGTAAAGGCATTGCCCAAGGGTATATATTATAAGGTATTAAGCGAGGGCGATCAGACAAGTGCCCAACCAACGGTTCGCAGTATCATCACAGCACATTATACAGGCCGAACGATTAACGGCAAGAAGTTTGATAGCAGTCGTGGTGGTGTGCCTCTGGCTTGCAGATTGTGCGACCTGATCGAGGGCTGGATCATCGCTATCCAGCAGATGCATGTGGGCGACAAGTGGGAACTCTACATCCCAGCCGAAATGGGCTACGGTAAGTTCTCGCAGCCTGGCATCCCCGGTGGTTCAACACTCATTTTCGAAATCGAACTCTTAGGTATCTCATAACACTACCAAGCATCCGATGGATACCCCAAAGATTCTATTCCTACACGGATTCTACGCCAGTGGCCAATGCGTGCCAGCAAAGGCACTAAGGGAGGCATTCGATGGCGAGGCTATCGTACTGACTCCCGATCTGCCCATGCATCCCAAAGAGGCTTTGGCGTTTATCCGTGATATGTGCGACCGCGAAAAGCCCGATATATTGGTAGGTAACAGCTGCGGATCGTTCTACGCCCAGATGATTGCGCCTGCTATCGGCATTCCCGCTTTGCTTGGTAATCCACATTTCAAGATGACCGAGTTTCTGAAACCCCGAATCGGCGCCCAGCAATACAAATCGCCACGTGCCAATGGTAATCAGGATTTTGTTATCGACGAAGCACTTATCAATGAATTCGCTGAACTGGAAGCCCAGCAGTTCTCTAACGATTCATGCCGTAATCCCGAACGTATATGGGGCCTATTTGGCGAGCAAGATACCTTGGCCCACTTCGAACCGCTCTTCTTAGAGCACTACCAGCACGCATTCCATTTCCCCGGCGCCCACACGCCAACCGAACAGGAAACAAAAACATGGTATGTACCACTCATAAAAACACTCATGAGGGAATATCCTACGCAAGTATAGGGTATTCCCCCATTAAGTATAGGAGTTTTCATTTTCATATCCCACATAATCGTCATATCTTTGCAATGTGAATAATAACTTAATGTTGAACCATTTAAAGATTACGATTATGAAAATGACGATAGTTAGCACTAATCGGCTGATAGCAGCCATGATGATGATGGCAATGACAGCAGCAATGCCAGCAATGGCAGGTAATAAGCATCACAACAACCGCGATAAGAAAGTGGTTGCAGTAGTTGACAAGAAAAAGACGCACTTCGACAGGGTTGATAAGCATACTGCTCACTTCGACAAGAGACATGCATATCATCCTGAGATGAGAATCTGCACATTCAAGCTGAGTCGTCACGATTCTCCTACCAAGATGATGGCGCGGGCAGAGCGTATCAACGGTGTGAAGGATACCAAGTACAATCCACGCACTCGTGAGATAACCGTTCTCTACGATGCCAACAAAACTACAGCGCGTCACATCAAGCATGTAGTAGCATAGACTGGCGATGTTTAAAATCGGTGTAATTTTGTTTAATCTGCGCCAAATAATGTAGATTGAACATAAATAGACGATAAACAAACATTGATTTCCCGTTTTATGTGTACTTTTGCAGCATAGATAATATGGTTAAGGTTTATGGTTGATTAATTTAGTTTTTTAAGTAATTGTACGGAAAAGGTTCGCTGTGAAGCGAGCCTTTTCTCGTTATAATAAAAATAGCCACCAACGATGGCGGCTATTCATTATTTGCAAATCTGATCCATATCCTTGCGTTTCTTTTCCTTCGCCTCGTCGGCTGCATAACCGATAGGAATCAGCACGGCAGGCTCCTCATTCTCAGCAAAAGTAAAAAGCTGCTTGCATTTCTCGGCATCAAAGTTGCATACCCAGCAGGTAGCCAGACCTTGCTCTGTTGCAGCCAGACACAGATGCTCAACAGCAATAGCTATGTCGATATCGCCATGATGCTTGCCATCCTTGCGAACCCATTCCTCATCGTGCAGGATACTGCAGATAATATACATAGGTGCTGTATTAAACCAATCGCGACTATAGCACTCACGCAGATTTTCTTTTTCAGCATCGTTCTTAACCACACGGAACATCCAAGGCTGCTTGTTCACAGCCGAAGGAGCAAAGCGTACGCACTCCATCACGTAGTCGAGCTTCTCCTGTTCCACACTCTTCTCCTGATAGCTTCTGCAGCTATATCTCTGCTTTACTAAATCTAAAAAACTCATATTCTTGATTTTATTTATATTTTTGTTAAAACTTGCAACAAAGATATTCATTTTTCTGCGATTTTTCTTACTTTTGTGACCAAGTTTACATATCTTTAAGAAAATAGATGAAAGAATTACTGTTAGTATGCATCGGCAGCTTCTTCGGAGGTGGCGCACGTTATCTGGTTGGCAAAGCTGTTCAGTCGTGGATATTAGCAGCCTTTCCCTGGGGAACGATGGCTGTAAATGTGATTGGCTGTTTCCTGATTGGATTGCTATCCGGCCTGTCGCTCGGAGGACATATATCGCCCGCTACCAAACTGGTGTTGGTAACAGGTTTCTGTGGTGGATTCACTACATTCTCTACATTTATGAACGAGAATTTACTGCTGGGCCGCGACGGAGCAATGCTTTCGGCTGTGCTGTACACGTTGTTAAGCCTTGCCCTTGGTATGATTGCAGTAATGATTGGTTATCAGATTGTAAAACTATAGCATCGTTTCAAGAATATCTACCGCCTTGGTGATATCATCTTGAAACTGCTTATGATCGTGTAAGAAATCAGCCCTGCCACCACTGATGGCCTCAAACAGTTCCTGACTCATATCGTCGGCATAGGCAGCAATAGCCATCTCAATGTCATCCTTCTGCCAGTCGAGCGTGGAGTGAACATAGATGCGCTGCTTTTGATGCAGGAAACTATAGGCGGTCTCGATACTATCTTTTGTTATCATTTTGCTCTGAGTTATATCCAATAGGGCGGAACTGACGTTGCTCTTCGCTATACACATATCCATGACCGAACAGGTAATCTTTGATATCTGCGGGTTCAGTTCCAAAATTATAGCAAAGTGATTCCAGCGTGTCAAACTCCTCATCTCTCAGGAGCATGTTCACGCTCGAAACCAATATAGCGGGATCTTTGGGTAAATATTCCATTTTTAATATTCGTAATATAGTATTATTTATCTATGCCTAATAATCTTTCGAGTGGCTCTGTCCAGTCTTCATTATTCTCAGGAAAGAGCGTATGAATACCAAGTGCTTTCGCTGCTTCGATATTCTTTTGTCCATCATCAATAAAGAGCGTTTCTTCGGCTGAAGATTGCTGGCCATCGAGCATCATCCTGAAAATCTCTGCCGATGGTTTCATCTGTTTACACTCGTAACTCAGATAGAGATGGTCGAAGTAATATTCGATAGAGTGGCCATTGCCATCAAACTCGTTACTCTTGGCCCACTGCATCATATACGGATTGGTGTTGGAGAGCAGACATACCTTGTAGCCGAGTTCACGCAATCTCAACAGCATCTGCAGATTCTTTTGTGGTACAGCCTCAACATAACCATGCCAGGCATACTTACACTCATCGTGAGACAACTCACGACCCACAAGCTGACTCAGCTCTGCACGGAACTCTTCAGGCGATATCATGCCTTTCTCCAGATCGCCAAAAATGCCTTTCTGACAAAACGCATCCAGATGCTTCCTGGCATCGCGGAGACCAAGCTCCTCGAATCGCTTAACAGCCTGTTCATAGCTCAGGGCTACAACCACACCGCCCAAATCAAATGCAATATTCCTAATCATTATATTACTCATATCATATTGTAATAGACATCTCGGGCTGCAAAGGTACAAATAAAACGTGGTAAAACATCATCATAAACCTGAAACTATCAAAACATATCACAAAGAATTTGAAAAACGACGAGTAATTCAGGGATAATAACTACATTTGCATGCGAATTTGCAACACTTATAATTACAAAAAAATGAAGAAGACCATACTCTTAACTGTATTTATGCAGTTGATGATTACAGCGAGTGCTCAGACCATTGTACGAGGCAACGTAGTAAACGAACGCGGCGAGGCTGTAGAATATGTCAGCATTGGTTTTGATGAGGATAGTGTGGGCGTGATTTCCGACGCGAAGGGGCACTTTACGCTCACCATACCTGCGGGACGAAATAAGGACTTATCGTTCACGCATGTGTCGTATCAGGATGCTATCGTGCCTTATGCCACCTACAGCAAAGGAAATGATCTGAAGGTAGTACTAAAGGATAAAGTGATAGAACTGGCTGAGGTGGTAATCGGCAAGAAAAACAAAACGAACACGTTATCGGGGCGTTCGCTTGTAAGAATAGGGACAGTAGGATTCATAGGAAACATAAACGGCGACACGGAGTGGGGGCCGATATTCAAGAACAGCAAGGACTATGTACTAAGTGAGATGCTTCTGACCATAGCTAAATGTAAATATGATGAGTGTGTGCTTAGTTTCAATGTCTATGAGCTACAGGGCAAGAAGTTTATCAACATCATGAACAAACCCATATACAAACATATATCACCCGCAGACGATGGCAAGAAATTCAGCGTAAGTCCCGATGAACACATCGTGCTTAAGGGTAAAAAGAAATATTGTATCAGTGTGAGTGTGGTTGACCATAAAGGTAATGGTGGTATATTCTTCCCAGCCAACTTTAAAAGCAGCTACGCCCGCAACGCCGTAAAGGGTAAGATGAAAAAACTTCCAGCCTGCCCACCAATCGTAGTAAAAGGATACAAATTAGAAAACTAATAAAAACAAAAAAAGAGATAAGCTTTTGGACTTATCTCTTTTATTTTTAGTACACCCGCAGAAAGTCGAACCCATGCTGATTATCAGCAAGTTGCGAATTATTTTGTTACTAATCCGCATGTGGTAACAAATTCTTTTCAAACTGGTAACAAACGACTTAAGATGAGCAGCCGGTGATATCTCTATATCGTACTTAGTATTTCTAACTTTCCAAAAAGTTCGTAGAACTATGTTAGTTAGTTTTCTTACTATTTGTTGATGCAAAGATAGGTATTTTTTTTGTTACCACCAAATATATTTCTTACATAATTTGCAAAAAACACCTATTTTATTATATAGAGAGCATTTACAGACAAGTTTATGGGTCAGTAAGTTGGTTTGTGAGTTAGTTAACAGTTAATTAATGTATTATATTCTTAATTTTGTTAGTTGCGCATGTTAAAGACTTAGTTAGTTAGTAGCCTTTTTGAAAAAGATGCAATTCTATTGGATTTATTTGCTATATTTTTGTGCCGCAATTCTAAAGGAGTTGTCCTATATCACATTTTAACTAATAAAATTATAAATTACGAAATGAAACAAATTATCAAAAAATTAATTCCAAGTGGAAAGAGAGTAGGTAACGCATTTAAGTCCAACATTACTAATGGCCAATATATATAATATATAATATGTATAAGGCAGAGAAAATTAGGAATAAGGAATACTGGTTCAGGACAATCAAACCAGGTGATGTGGCAAAAGGCAAGTTTCCTACGTATGGTTCAATTACTTCACTCAACGTTCAGTTGACACGATTCAATAGATCTATTGGGAAGGAGAAAGGCGTCTTTATTCATGCCAAATATCTCTATGACGAACTTTGTGTGATACTCGTTGGTGTTACACTCGCACAGAGAAGAAAGGAACTTACTGACCCGGACTATAAAAATGAATGGCGCAAACTGATAAAGCAATGAGAAAGTCAGACAGACAAGTCGAAATTGACATGAGCGACGAACCAATGACTATTAAAGAAGCAGCTGAGTTCTTTAAGATTGATGTACAGGCTATGTACAAAAGAGTTCAGCGAAAGATGGTTCAATTCCACAAAGATGGAAGAAGACTCTACTTCTTTAAGAAAGAGCTGATTGCAGGCTTGAAAGCAAAATGATTCGAACTGGTAAAGTCCCTGAGTTACTTTCTGGGAAGACCGTAGCCAGGGCATATTTTTTTGGGCTATGCCGGATAAATGTCGAACATGCAATCAAGAATGCAACTGCATCAACGGACGTTATTGCGAGAGAAACAAACAGTATGTTGAATATTTAAAAATAATTATTTGTAATGAAAATCAGAATTCAAAGATACAAAGATAAGATTAAGGTCCAAGAACAATGGACTATTAAGGACTATATAAGGGCTATCATGTATTACCGAAGAAGCCAAGCAGCTCCAATCTTGGCGGCTGAGCTTTTAATGGAATGGTTCCCTATGATTAAAGAAGTAACAATTAACACTGAGTTGACAGAAAATGAGTAAGCCGGTAATACAGAAAAAGAAAACAGATACAGGTCATATAATCCTGACATTTTATGGGAGTTGCCAGAAAAAACAGTTGAGATTCAGAAACGAAGAAGAATTTCAGCTGTTCCTCGATTACCTTCTGGTGTTAGATAGGCTAGGGGCTACATCCTTAGAAAGGGTAGTATGATGTATATTATCTCTGCAATCAACAGACTGACAGGTGAACGGGAGGTCATTTCGCCCCCTCGTTCACTGGAATTAGCTACTGAGCTGATGGAAAAATTCAAAGAATCCAGTCGGAAGCACCATCAGTCTTGGAAAAATCCACGTATAGAGCCATGTCTTCCAAAAGAAGAAAAGGTATAGCTATTTTTGCAATAAAAAAATATGATAAAGCCTGAAACATTAGATAAGATAAACGATCAGCCTATTGTTGATATAGTATCAGACTATATCACGCTAAAGAAAGCTGGCGTCAATTATAAAGGCATTTGCCCCTTTCATGCCGACAAGAATCCTTCTTTCATGGTGAGTCCTGCCAAAGGAATCTGCCATTGTTTTGTGTGTGGAAAAGGAGGCAACGGCATCCATTTCATCATGGAGCACGAGCATGTCAATTTCTATGAAGCTTGCAAGATAATTGCTAACAAGTTCAATATAGAATTTGAAGAAAAGGATCCTACACCCGAAGAGTTAGCGGAGCAACAGAAAAAAGAGTCCATGCAGGTCATCTATTCTCGGGTGCAGGAGTTCTACGTAAAGTGCCTGCACGAAGATACACCAGAAGCCAAGGCTATGATGGCTTATGCTAAACACCGTTGGTCTGAAGAAGCCATCGAGGAGCGAGGACTGGGTTATGCACCAAAGGGTAACAAACGTTTTTTTGACTTTATCAAATCAACTGGCCTGAGCTGGGAACTTTGTAAGGAAGCGGGACTAATAGCTGAAAGCGACGATAGAAGCGAATATGCCTTCTTTCGCGACCGTCTGATGATTCCCGTACGCGACCGGTGGGGCAATGTAATTAACTATACAGCTCGCACTCTTTCTGATAATAAGGATGTTCAAAAGTATCTTAACGGCCGCGACTCGCTGTTATTCCATAAATCAAGCGTATTATTCGGCTTGGATACAGCAATGAAAGTGGGGGCACGCGAGGAGCTCTTCTACTTGGTAGAGGGAGGTCCCGACGTTATGAAAATGCAGCAGATAGGTGTGACAAATACTGTGGCACCATTGGGTACAGCGCTCACAAAGGAGCATCTGCACACACTTAAGCGGTTCCATCCAAAACTGTGCTTCATCCCCGATGCTGATGCTCCTGGCATAAAAGCGGTCATCAAAAACGGTCGTACAGCCATGGAAGAAGGCTTCCGTGTCACTGTCAAGGAGATTCCACCAAAGCCAGAGGAGGAGGGCGGAGGAAAGCAGGATGCAGACAGTTACTTCCAGAACAGAGAGCAGGTTAAACTGCTAGCTGAAGAGGACTTTGTGCTCTGGTATGCCAACAAGCTATTTGATGACATCGAGCGCAAATCTTCTACCGAGACGGACATTTCTGATATCGTCAAACAAATATGTGATGTTCTTATCCTGGAAAAGGATGAATATACGCAAAAGGCGCTCCTGGATGCCTTGGTTAAGCAGCACAACGGCCATAAAGGCCTTTGGAAAAATGCGGTTAACGAAGCAAAGCACCGCCGGGCAGAAGAAAAAGCAAAGGCGACGACAAAAAGGACGGGTATCGACCCGTTGATATATGGTTTCTACGAGGATCACAACTGTTACTGGAGCCGCGATGACGAAGGTAACGAGAAGCAATGGTCGAATTTCAAGATGCGTCCCCTCTATCATGTAATGGGTATCGATGATTCACGCCGTCTCTATGAAATTACGAATATCGACGGCACCACACGTATCCTCGAATTAGCTGCTGAAGAGCTGGTCTCGCAACCTAAGTTCATGGTGAAGGTAGAGTCTATAGGCAACTTTATCTGGAAGGTAGGTATGCCAGAATTGACCAAGCTGAAGACTTACCTTTTCGAGCAGACAGAAACGGCTGTTCGCATCCGGCAGTATGGCTGGCATCACAGCGGTTTCTTTACATTCGGCAACGGATGCATCTATCAAAACGAATGGTATCCGGCCGATGCCATGGGAATTGTACACTTACATGATGCAGAATCTCATTTGGATAATTACTATCTGCAGGGGGCCTCGGAAATCTATGCAGCCGACACAAGCTACTTTTCTTTCGAGCGGCAGTTTGTTCTCCCATCTACCCATGCAAGCATAGAATTAAAAGATATGGCCAGTCTGATGGCTTCTGTCTTCGGTGACAACGCTAAAATAGGTATCTGTTACCTTTTAGCTGCTCTTCATAGGGACATAATCACCTCATACACGGTAAACTTCCCAATCCTCAATCTCTTTGGCCCGAAGGGAAGTGGTAAAACAGAATTGGGCATCACGTTAATGCGTTTCTTTACAATCGGCGACAAGCCCCTTAACTTAAGAAACACTACAGCTCCATCGCTTTCACAAATGCTCTCGATGGCAGCTAACTCACTGGTACTGCTGGACGAATATAAGAATACGCTGGACATGAGGATTGTGGAAATTATCAAAGGGGCGTACGACGGTGTCGGCCGCTCACGAATGGATATGGACCGCGGCAAACAAATTGAGCGTACACCTGTCGACTGCGGTGTAATCGTCTGCGGACAGGAGATGCCAACACTCGATATCGCGATGTTCTCGAGAATGATTTATTTACCTACTGACTCTACGGTTCATGACCGCGAAGCAAAGGATCGCTTCAATAGGTTGTCTGATATCCGAAAGCTTGGGCTGCAGCACCTGACCATGGAGATACTCTCACACAGAGCCTTGTTTGAAAGTTCTTTCTATGATACATATAACGATGTTACTAATGAGGTGTGTGACAGCATCGATGGTAATAATGTGGAAGACCGCCTTTGGCGTAACTGGTCTATCATGCTAACTTGTTACAAAACTCTGAAGTCCACGCTTAATCTGCCTTTTGAGTACGACGATATTAAGCGGCTATGTATAGAGGGTATTAAACGCCAGAACAGTGAGGTGACATCTAACAATGAGCTTGGAAATCTTTGGAACGCGCTTTCTACACTTTACGACCAGGGAAAGATTTATCTCGATTGCGACTTTAAGATTAAGGTATTGAGAAGGCTAAAGACGGACAAAGGTGAAAGGGAATTCAAGGAAAACCATCGCGTGCTTATGCTGCGTCTGATTAACTTCGTTTCTCAGTACAAGCAGTTGGCCCAGCGTGAAGGTGAGAAGAAAATCATCATGGATCGTGACTCGATTCGTTATTACATGACGATAGGAAACGCGTATCTCGGACATAAGTCGTCCGAACGCT
>JAEEGJ010013061.1_pt1 | contig 20314 bp, 23 predicted proteins | sample 8958761 | NCBI WGS metagenome assembly JAEEGJ01 (sample SAMN16246546, study PRJNA631951) | gut metagenome | biome: gut microbiome; feature: rumen; material: RS-attached | host: Bos | place: Iran: Karaj | collected 2018-10 | reverse complement strand
CCTGTGCCTGAAGCAGTACCATAATCGTATATCTCTGTTCCTTTGTCAAGTGCTTATATCCCATTTCGTGCAATCCTTTTCTAATTCATGACAATAAAGTTATCTATTATCTTATCGTCAACATCCCAATTGTTGCACTTTGAAATAGAATTCAGCCTGGACATATGTATTAAATTAGTAATTTTACGCCATCACCCCCAATCGCAACAATAGTCGGTCAAGGAATCAACAACAAATCAATAAACAGCAACCTTATAGTTATGGAAAAGCAAAAGTATGAGAAACCGGGAATACAAGTGATTGAGTTGGAAAGACAGCAAGTCCTGGTACCCGCATCCTGGGGTCATGAAGAAGGTTAGAAGCCTACTCATGCAAAGGCAATGACTAGAAGCAAAATAATCGGTCAGCTTTGAAATGACAGTATTATTTCATATTTAATAGTTGTTTACCGCTTCAAGCAGCATGCATTACTAACCCCCTTCCTCAACCCTCAATTATCAAATAACTCAATCGGTTTCGGCCCCATCATAATTACTAACATGCAATAGCTGAACATCCTCAGCAATCTGAATCTCCTGAACTGCAGGCTTCTCATAATTCTTGTGATTGGTTGTTTCTGTTTTCATAATGTGATTATTAAAATGTGTACAATTTGTTTTTTTATTTAGTGCTGTCAGGTAAATATTGTGACTGCAAAACTGCCAAACGGTTTCAGCCCACTATCGCCTCCTTAATACACTCCACGATATACCAACTACAGCAGAGACATTTATCTGAACTCTGTCCACGTCCGATGCCCGCGCAAATGTTACTCATCCTATAGTTATACCCAATCTTCTCATGCTGATAGTAAGGATAACTTTCCCTATACTGAGTAGCATACATCATAATCTCACGCCATTCATCTTCACTTCCGATAAGTCCGATGCCTCACATCTTCTTCAACAGCTGCCCCACTTCAATCCCCTCCTTCTTAACCTCCCGAATAGTATCCGCATTAAAAATAGTCATAGAGATGTCTATCTTATATTCCTTAGGATCCAGCTTAATACACTTAAGCACATCCGTAAAAGAAACGCCATCGCAAAATTCAGCCACGCCATCCACTTCAACCTTACTATTGCCTGCAACCACTTTTACAGGCTTACACGTTCCAGTTACAAACGGTTTCCCGTTCTTATATACAGTGCCCTTAATATCACTCATATAAAAAGACTTGCCGCTATTATCAGTCATTACCCAAGCCAGCCCGGTACCAGAGCGCAAACTCTTGAGGCGGATCTTCTCCACCCCATACTTACCAAACTTGAGATCGCTCATTTGTACCGATGCCGTCTCCACTCCAAGCATAAGCATAACTGAGATAACCGTCAGCATTATCTTAATACGTCTTTTCATATTCCAATACAATCATAAAAAGGTGCCAAACGGCGCTCGGCCCGAAGGGACGCTTTCACCGCTCGACGCTTTGCGGCGCTTATTCGAGCGAAGCAAGTCTTAAGAAAGCGAAGCGACTGAAAGAACCGTCCCCAATGGCACCCAATGGCACCTTAGCGGAAGATGATAACCTTAACCAGATCCTTAACCACCCCGCCAGCTCCATGCTGAGAATCCGAAATCAAAATCAATGACCGCCCTCCGTCCGGCATTAACGGTCCTAGGCACATCCCCTCATAATCTGCAAATCGACCCGATGTGAGTTTGGTTGTGAAAGTGTACATTAGCGTCTTTCTCAATATTCCCGATGCACCATCAGTAGGGTTCACAACATACAGATTCATCTTAGAGAATGACTTCCTTATCTTATTGAGAGTACTACCCTTAGGTACATATACCTCACGCTCCAGAACAATAATGCGCCCGTCATCAAGAGCCGCCATAGCAGGCACGCCAAACACGTAAGACTCAGCTTCAGCCTCACTCTTAGTGGGTGTATCCATCTTATACAGATATCTGCCGGAAGGCATTAAGTCTGTCCCAAAACTCTGCAGCCGTAGCAAACCGGGAGTCTGGGCATCGTTAAGCAACACATCCTCGGTTGTGGTCCAGAACAACCCGGTGTATTCATTGTATGTCAGTGCCTCAAAGCCCCTGTTGCTCTTAATGCTGCCCAGTGCCATATCGCTGGGGACTGCCATTTGCCGCCCTGTTGGTATGCCGTTCAGACCGTACTCACATATTGACTGGTCTGCCTCAGCACTCACAAACAGTGTGCCTAGGCCTGTACTGTTTGCTCTGTACGCAACTCCCTCGTTGTCCTTATTGCTAATATCTGATGATGCTGTCCCCTCAGGGATAGTCATTGAAACAGTCCGAACCTTCCCATTCAAGCTCACACCCATGTCAACAAGCAAGATTCCACCACCGCTCCTCTTGTCATCAACCACTGCGTATCGCGTGCCGCCCAGATAAGTGATACCTGAAAAGTCACCACTTCCCAACTGTGGCGTTACCTTCTTGACATCGGTCTCTATTACGGTTTTGAAGGCGTAATCCGGTTCAGATGGGTTCACCCCATCTACTTCAGGCTGATAGATAACACATGCACCCAATAGCAATGTCAACAACATATCTGCAAATATCAGCTTTACGCCTTCAACTATCCAGCATTCATCAACTTCCTATTGGCATTCTTCCCCATTGCGGAACAAAGATGTATGAACAGAACTGCCACAAAGGGATGTCAACCCCATAGTTGCCACTCTCTTGACTCAGCACCACATCTTCTATGATAGAGCCATCATCATTGTGAGTAGTCACTCTAACCTTGCCTCGCAGGATAACGAAAGACTCATCCTTCGTTGGGTGCCGATGGATGGGTACCACAGTCCCTGGCTCCACCGCATTCAAAAACCGATGACACTTATCCTCCAGCGACTGATGGAGGTTATAGTTCATGCGCAGCTTGTCAGACTTTTGTGCCAGTCTACTCACGTCATCTAATAACTGTTTATCTATGATCTTAATCATACTTCTTACCTCCTACATCCTCCCTCTCAACCTATTAATCACCCCGTACGTCACGCCAGTCAGTGGACAGCTGGCGCATTCCTGCGCCCCTCTCCAGACAACAGGCGATTATCTCATTACGCTTCTCCTTGTCCATTTCCGGCACCTTGATAGAGTCCGCAATGCCATAAATATCCAGTAAGTATTGACGTATCTCGCGGTCTCCCACACTTATCCTTACACTCTCATCAAGATCAAGACATTGCACATCGTCATCCAACGGTGCCTCAACCAGTTCCTTCAGCTCGTAAAAACTCATCCGTTTCAGTATAGCATTAGTGGCACAAAGTCCCAGCGCCCCAGGCACCTCACCGGTATATTCCTTCCAGCTACTCCAGTCATAATCGCCCACCTTGCTCACCATCCCAGCCTTCGTCGGGTTCTGATGGATGTATCTCAGCAACGTCACAAAGTAAGCCAGATCGTTCACCGGTTCGCTCTTAAAACGGTCTTGGAACACGTGGCCAGAGCGAGAGTACTTCTGATTATAGTACATGGCATACATCACAGCCAGATGCTTGATGGTACTGCCTATATCCTCCTGATTCACGCGCAGCAACAAATGTACATGGTTCGACATCAGACAGTAGGCATAAAACGTGCAGAGAGGCGGCAGGCGGTTGCCCTGGTCATTGTACTGTTCCAGCATCAGTTGCATGCATCTGAGCATACGCATATAGTCCTCCGCATCCTCGAAGATATCCTGCCTGTTGATGCCCCGAGGCATCACGTGGTAGATACCCGTTCCCGATTCCTTCCTCGCCTGTCGAGGCATATATCACTTAATGACTTTTATTCCTTACAGGATACTTTAATCCCTTAATTAAGAACGGATCAAAGAACCGTCCCCTGATCTCTTTTGTCTAACCCTTAGCATGAGCTTCATCTGCCCAGATGAGGCTCTTTTTTTAACCTCCTCAAATTCAGATATCAGCAACATTTCGACAGCACGTATGTATCTTCCATCTCATCTCTGATAATCAAACAAGATTACTTTATCTGCAGGAGAAGAATAAGCTTCGGTATTATATTGATTTGTTGATGCATAGCAGACCTGTGTTTCAGGATAATCAAATGCAACATTCGCGACCGCCAACGTGGACAGTTTATTATTCATCGGGCTAATAATAATATTGTATTCTTCTTTATTTGATTCTATGATTTCCTTTAGGGCTGAATATGTACGATCTAAATAACGACATGAGAATTCAAACGTATTACACCCCCCTACAATACTAACAAGTCGGTCGAAATTTGCCCTATTAATTTCCGACAACGCCACATTATGACTCTCTTGAGGTGGTACACATCCCAAATATAGCTTATCTGCCTCAAATCGGTTGATAAGAATCTCCGCTCTTTCTTTTTCAAAACCGACTAAAACAATCAGTAATGTTTTCTTTAAGGATGTATAAGACCCCGCATATCCCAGTATTGTACGTATCTCGCTTACACCCTTTGACAACCAGATAACATTAATTCCGTCATCCTCAGATGCAGAATATCTGTCAGCAGGAACATAGCAAATGGAAACATCAATATCTTTAAATGCATCTTGCTTAAAGAGTACAAGTGCAATCAAAATAGTCTCTCGTGTAAAGGTTGATATGTCAAATAATATAGATTGGGGCTTTTTCTCTGAAATAACATCATGAAGTGTATCGTATATCGACAAAGGCTTATCTTTATCAAGAGGGACTGTAACAGCCTTATCTCCTAGAATATCAACAAGGCGATTATTGTTGTCTTCAGACAACTGGGCATAGCCGTTATAACGACAGACTAATGCAACATCTGTAGCATCCTTATTAATGGAAGATGCTACCGCCAAACATCTTTCTTCAAAACTTGCACTACATATTAACATATCATAGTGCCTGTCGCTATTATGAAACTCAATTAGAGTTTTTGTCTCTCTATGTTTAATCATTGCTCTCAAAGTCAGGATTATCAAATAAAGTTGGCTGATTGGGGACATCTTGGGCAATTCCCTTTGACATTATTTGCAAGAATTTCTTTTTACTCGTTAATGCAATCTTTAATGTTGAGCTGTCCATGAATTTATATCCAGCAAAGCTCATTGGATCTAGTTTGAAATGAGGAGATAGTACTCTACTGAGTACATACATTCTGTTTTTTCCTGTTCCATCTTTGTTACCGATGGTTCGCTTATGGATATAACCATAATGTTCACACATATCTAATATCTCATATAGTTCTTCGTCTGGACTGTCTGTCAATGCGACTGAGAATACGCGGCGTTCAGATGCATTGGAAACAAGAATCACGTGGAAAAGCTCTCCTAACGAATCTACTAGATTATAGAGTTTGTCAGCCTTTTCTAATGTAAAGTTCTTCATCCCCTGGTCTTTCCTTATTTCATCGAACTGTCCCTGAAGGAAAGTGTCAGAGTAACGCTTAATAACCTCATCCTGCACACCAGGCGTAATCTCTTTAATCTCCATATTGGGATTCTTGGCAACCATCACCGAAAACATTTCCTGAGCAGGGGCTAGGAAGTAACGGATGATACCCGAGGAAATTGCAACCAACTGGTCAAACCCCGCATAACTGTACGTGAATCCCGACTTATGATTCTTTTGCAAATCCTTTATAAAGTCTGGACGAGCATATCTTCGTGCAGCGTCGCCACTTGCGTATGGCCGTTCAGGATCGTAATTTTCCTTGGCAAGTTTTTTGGCAATAGCTTCTATCGCAACTTCCTGCTCTTCATCCTGTGGAAAAAAATTCTCCGGTTCTATCTTTAGGTTCAAATATTTCTCTAAACGTTTCCTGACTATCTCTTTGATACGGTCATTGTAATCACTTGTCTTACTGGAATAAACCGTACTTATATTGATTTCAGAATAGTCGTGTGGTGCATCAATCCGCTTGTCGTTGGCTGTCAAATGAGTCTTATAATCCAACTGAGCAGAAATTTTCAAACAAATATCCTTTGTACTACGATAAGAAACCCACGTATTCAGAACCTTAGTTTGCGCAAGATTTAGGTATCCCGCATCGTCTATTAGTATATAAAATGGCTTCTCTTGTGGAAATAGCGAAATTTGTTTCAAACCCTTAATGATAGGTAAAACAAAATCAACAAAATCAGTGAGTGCACCCGTATAAGGTGTTGCCAAGTCTCGGTTTAGAGCAAGGCGGTTGCAATACTTTTTGCATTCCTGCTCCATTGACTCTACAACCCTAATCATTCTGAGAAAAAGGCTATCACCGTCGCAATCATCACATTTCGCATCAATATCACCTTCAAATCCCGACTGCACAACAACTCCCACAAAGGTATCACGATAGAAAGACCTTATCTCATCCGTATAATTATTTAACTCGAAATTAAAGGTCTGACGAATCGAACCGAGGACGTTGGCTATCACAAAAGTTGATAACAGATGCTCATTGATAATCAATGTGGCATGATTCGACAGACGGTCAAGCTCTGTATTGTTTATATTGGTCTGTTTAATCCCAACATAAACGGCAAAATAATCCAAGTCACAAGCTTTATTACCAGTTTTCAGCATCTGGCAATCAGGCATCATATATCGAAACATCATGCTTTTACCGGAACCTCTTGGGCCATTCAAAAAAGTGTGGCCAATCTCCTTTACCTGCCAGAAATCCGGGAATACATCGACAAACAACTCCAGAATATCCTCTGCGGAGTTTGTTTCAGGAGTCTTGATTTCAAACGGATTATTATTCTTGATTTCCATCGGCTCTCATATTATTCTTTACAAATTCTCCATTGAGTTTAGAACCATTCTTCTCTAAGTCCTTACCACATAATGCATAGACATTTTCTTCCCTAACGCGTGGATAGCCCTTTTCTTCCAATCGATACCCGATGGTATCAAAAAAGGGTATAAAATTATCATCATCGTAAAACTCTATTGTAACGCTAACGGAGTTAAAACGGAGTTTGTCGGAAACAAAACGGTTATAGTATAGGCACTCATGAAAGGTTTTGAATGTCCTTACAAATATTTCATCAAGGAGATAGGTATCTACTTCTCCACCATCTTTTGTAGGCTTTTGGAAAACTTCACAACAACGGCTTTTATTCAGATTAAACTTCATTCTAATCTCTTGTGTATCCACATGAGGGAGGAACGAATTTAAACTAATCGAAAAAGCATGAAACAATCTGCTGCCTTTTACAATCTTATTCTGTTCATATAAGAAAGCAGATGCACGGGATGCATCATCTGCTATCTCGTCACCTAGCCTCAGAAGTGCAGCAAGTAAGCGCATACGAACACTAAAATTAGAGATGTCTTCTGACTGGGGTAGTTTCCCTATCGGATCATCTTTTCCAGAGTGAGCCCGTGCTATTTCATATACGATTTTCTTCTCAGGTGAGCCAACATTGAACTTGTTGTATTCTTTCAGGAACTCCCTTGCATTTAGCTCATGATGTTCTCTTCCTCCTATCACATGACCTGCATCATGAATCTGTATGGCAGATAGTAGGATAAAGCATTCAAATGGTTCCAACTTTACTACTTCCCTCTCTCCATCCCATAATATCTTTGAGATCTTTTCCATAACCATTTGAATGTGAGCAGAACTATGGTCGTTCAGATATATGTCACCATCATCCATCACCAATGTCATGGCCTTTGTTTCATTATGGACTTCTTTCTCCATAAAGTCCTTGAAAGTTTTATAGGCGCTTACGAGGTCATGTTTTCCAGGGAAACTCTCTGGTTTGTCTGCGAAACTGTAGAAATACTCTTCTAATGTCATAGTCACTCAATCGTGAATTGTCTTTTCTTCGTTGTTGATGATGGTTACCAGCGACTGTTTATTCTTCAGCAAATTGGAATAAATCGGATTAACTCTTGCACTCTTGATGTGCTTATCGTACTCTGCGATCAAATCAGTCACACATTCCTTCAGTGTCTTTCCTTCCAAATAGGATATTAAACCTTTTGTTGCGCACTCAGCAAAGACATCCATATGGCAAGGGACCACCCAAGCTGGCTTATTGTATCCAAAATAGCCTAAAACATAGGTCTCGTTAAATTCCTTCCCTATGCCATTAGCTGTATCACAGGCAAAAGTGTAGAACACTGAACTGTAGAAGTTTTTCACATTGTCGCCAGCCTCAACGTAATGTTCATCTCCACACAACAAAGCAGTGTCACAACCATGCGAGAAAGCTGCAAAGACATATTCATCCGCTTCTGAAGTATGTTGGTTAATGACATCTTTTGTCAACTCTGGGGTCATAATCGGTTTATACACAAATCCGTTAGTGACAGCAACTTCTCGTATCCTGTCGTAACAAGACTCAAAGAAGCGCCCCAATAATTTGTCCTCATTATCACAGGCAACGTATATTGGATTATCCATTATTCTCTTCTTTCTCCATCAATTCAATTGTCAGATTCACTAAGTCCTGGGTGAACTCTTTACCCTTGGCAGTATCTTTCCTTACTTCGTTCAGCATATCGTTCAGAGAATACGACTCCCCGTTTGTTGCTACGGCAAAAATTTCGTCATGATTACCTGGCTGTGCCATTATCCATCTTTCGAGAGCATTTGATAATGCATAATTTATATCTGCATCAGCATTCTTCACCAGCTTAACCATATTCTCAATTGACTCTGCCTTATCACGTATAGCATAGGTCTTATGATTGATGAGGTCAAAGAACTCCTCTGATTTTTCATCTACTGCCGTCCACACAATAACGGGAATCTGGTAGGACAATTCCCGTAATGCGGCCAATGAAGTTTGGCCTTTTTCACCGCCGGAAAGGAGCAGGTCAAGTATCATGATAATCCTGCTTTCAAGACTATCTGCTACTTGGGCAATTGCTTCTGTCGATTTATTGAAGAGGCGCACATCTGTGTAATACTGCCCCAACTTCACAATTAACGGATGATTGCTCTTTAATTCGTCATCCACAATGAAAATCTTTGTTCTCGACTTTTCCATAACAATCTTACTTGAAAGGTAATGTAATCAAAAACGTAGCGCCATGCTCTGGATATTCTGGTTCTACCACACGAATATCTCCTTTTAAGGCTTCAACCCTTTTCTTCACTGTAAACAAGCCAATGCCTGCACCTCCTTCGTTCTGAGTAGTAGTCTTGAAAATCTCAAAAATGGTCTCCCATTCGTCACGGGGTATTCCACAGCCATTGTCCGAAAAACGGATAGACATTTTGTCCGCGTCCACGAAACCTGTACACTTGATGATTTTTTCCCCGGAATTACGGCGTAGGGCTTTTACCGAGTTCGACAACAGATTTTCAAATATATCTTCAAAAAATTTCCTGTTGTGTGTTACTATCAACTCTTGTGAATACTCAAGTATCGTTTTTATGCCCTCTCGCTCAAGACGTTCTTTATATACATCTTTAAATAGGTATTTAATTACACCAAACACACCAAAGGTCTCAAAGTCACTCCCCGAACGCGCATAGCTTAGCATAAACTTCACGCCTATTGACAACTTCTCCATCTCAAAATAGATGCTCTTGGCATAGTCACCAAAAATGCTATCGTAATCAGGATTGGGAAAGTCTGTCTTGAAGAACTCTGCCATAGACTTTATATTACCTATCGTGGTTCTGACCATGTGTGAGAGTTCTGCTGCATAGTCCTGCAATGACAAAAGGCTTAAAAACAGATCTTCCTTCCGTTCAGCATCTTCTTTCAATTTTTCGTATTGCTGAATACCCTTGCTGACATTGCGCTGAACGGTACGCGCCTTCCTGTCAATCTCTGTCAACTTGGACTTAACCTCAGGACTCGCCTTCTCAGTCATCTGAGAAATAATACCTGAGATTTCCGTCAACCGGCTATTGGCATCAACAAGTTTTGACATCGTTCGGGCTGCATCCTTCTTTCTCTCATAGGCAAGATAACGTTCTAACGTCTGTATTTGTTCAATAATATATGACTTTAGATCGCTATATTCTTTACATTCTATAAAATCCTGACGATTGGTGGCATCTTTTATCTTAGGATTATGCTCCTTGGTTATATTGAGATAGCCAATCAGGTTATTTGAACTTATCTTATCAAAGAACCCAGAGTAACGCCTTTTGTCGATACCTAAGATGTCTCGTTTTTTTTCCAGGCTCGACTCGTTTTCAGCAAAAGGAGTGGTAATGATGCCGTCTCTGTATATGATAATACCATCTATACGTTCTCCTTTGTAAGCAGTCTTATATTTCCTAATTTCATTTTTGTCCAAATAATAGAACTCCATTGATACTGGGCCAAAACTGCGTTCTGCATAACTTCTTACTTCAATTTGTTCTTCCTTCTCATTAAAGAATAGGAACTCCTGTCTCTTTTCTTCGTCAGCAGTTAAAGCTCTCAACACATAATGATGCGCCGTGGATATATTAAAGTCATTTTTAACATCACGACCTGTATATTCCTCATATTCATTACTATCTAGAACGATACGGAAAGGATACGTTGGCTTCAAGATTGGGGAAACCAGTTTCGACAACTCGGTATAGGCACGATCAATATCCGTTTTTGACCATGTTTGTTCCAAAAGACCTAATTCTAATTTTATGACGGTACCATGCTCTTCCTTATTGCACAGTGCTATCCGGCACTCATTCTCTACTTCTGTGAAAAAAGTGTTCTTTTTTCGTCTGTTTGCATTATCTTGGTCGTTGGCTATCTCATCATATTTCCGCCAGTCCAAATCTAAGATGACTTTACGGGTCGTTCCTCGTTGCGTCGTCTCAATTCTCACCTTCGACCCCAATTTCTCTATGGCAAAGCGACCTACTCCTTTTTCACCAACGACTGTACGATAATATGGGGCTGGAGATACTTTATTGACTCGCTTGCTATTGGTTCCTATCACCATCCACTTGTAACGAATATCGTTAAGTGACATTCCCAAGCCGTCATCTGCAATACAGATGTAACTATCCCCTCCTATCTTACTTGTGTTGTGGAATGTGAGTACCACTTTATCAGAATTGGCATCATAACAATTCTTCACCAACTCAAAAAGAGCGGTAATTCTGTCAGTAATCAGTTCACGCCCCAACAGACGGAATGTGCTGACATCAAAGTTAAACTTCAACTTGAACGGCTTGGCCATATTCTAATATTTTTTCAAAAACCGCTTTTGCCAACAGTGGTGGCACGGCATTACCTATCTGTTGCTGTATATGCATCAGGGTTCCTGAGAAAACAAACTTGTCGGGAAAACTCTGTAACCTAGCTGCTTCCCTGACAGAGAGCCCTCGGTCCTGATTAGGGTGAATCAACATATTTTTCCGGTAATTAGAAATAACAATCGATGGCTCGTTATCTATTAGTCGCTTATAGATGCCACTATGACAATTAGCCGTATTTGCATAATTCTGCATCAATTCGACAGGAATAGCACGCCAATTCTCACCCTGGCCAATATAGCGGTATCTTTCTATAACATAGTCCTGATTCCGCGAGACAAAGTTTTGACGACTCCGCTTTGAACCTTTACGCATCAATCTTGCATATTCACTGGCTTTTCTAGCAGGAAGTTTATATGAGAGAGTTATATCCATCTGTCCGTTCTCCAAATCAGGCAGATCTCCTATCGCATCATTCACTGTTATTGTTGTTCCAAAAGGTTCAGGAAACTGGAAATCTATTCCCAAACGATTGCCAACCATAAAAAAACGGTTTCGCCGTTGAGGCACACCATAATCTGAAGCCCATAGAACTTGATGCTTTACCTGATAACCAATCTCTTGAAAACACTGCTCAACATGCTTAACCAACTTCCCGTTCTCAAAATGCAGAAATCCCTCAACGTTCTCAAACAGGAACCATTCAGGATTAAGTTCACTCACGAAACGCAAAAATTCCTCAAACAATGAGTTATTGGGATTTTGCATATTTCGAGTCATTGTGTTAGATGTTGAGAAACCTTGACATGGCGGGCCGCCAAATACTATAAACACGCTTTCATCATCGTGCAAGACAAGTTTTTCCTGAGGTCTTATATTGTGAATATCGTCCTCAAGTACCAACGTTCCCTGATGATTCCGTCTATATGTCGCAGCAGCGCTTTGGTCTTTTTCAACGGCCATTCTTATGTCATATCCAGCCATTTCTGCACCAAGGCTAAGACCTCCGGCACCGCTGAATATATCTACACCTATTGGCATATTTACCTCTTGATTGTATATAATAAAACAATTTGTGAAAATAGTGATTTTTCACTAAATGGAGCTGAGATTTACACAAAATTTGGAATTATTGACTTTTCTGTTAGGGTTCATATCTCAACATCATCACCGTATACCCACCCACCAGCAACGCCACAATCACTATTACAATCCATGTAAACCACTTCGACACACGCCCTAAAACAGTCTCTTCATTCATCAACCAGCCTCTAGTGGCAATAATGGCAGCAATAATAGAGATACCCACTTGTGCATACACTAGTGAGAAACTGCCAGGCTTAATTTCCTTATATAGTGCGGCAATAAACACACCAACAAACCCCAACATGTATGCAACACCCAATATCACAAGAGCAACATACCACAACCTCAGCGTCCCAGGCACCTTCACCATCAGTTTAAACTGCACTTCGTTTGGAGCCTCATTCCCCTTAATCGTAAAGGAATTGATTTCCGGATCCTCGCCAGCATTTTTCTCTACATAGCGCTTGTCATAAACCACATTTATATCAAACTTACCTGGCGCCTTGACATACAGCCACGAATTGCCGTTTGCTACTTTGGGATAGTCATATTGGTAATATTTCTCGTCAAAGAGCCTTGCCTGACATCTCTTTTTAGATGTGTCTACATCTAAAAAGTCATAAAATGTTATTTCCACGATGCCACCATCACTCAACTGTGCATTCTCATCCTTGCTGAAAACGAAACAAGGTATCGGTTTCTTGTCATCCCATATTTCTTCCCACAAAGCATATTCGCTTTGAGAATAATCCACCTCTCTTTTTAGGGCAGCAACATCGTTCTTCACAACTTCGAACAACGCGTCCCTTACCTTCTTGCCATCAGCCACGGTCACGCGCATGCCATTAAACAATACTTTCAACCAACTTTTGCGCTTGTCCGGCAGAAAAAGGAAGGTAATTTCGTCATCCGTCACTTTGTCCTTATCCGGCAGAGCCACCACGTCATACTCATAGCAAACCTTCACCCTGTTCGGGTTCTCAAACTCAAGGATTCGCTTTTCACGGATTATCCTGTCCGTCAAGCTATGGTAATACCTCGAATAGAACGCACGCTCGTCTTCCAGAAAAAGGTTCAGTGTACTCTTCTGCTTCAGTATAGCGTCAATAATTCTAACATCCATCAGATTCAAAAGTTTTTAGTGGACAATACATAGAACAGCGTTGGCATCCTCTCCCCTCTCCTAAAATGCAACTGTGACTTTGTGCACGTTTATTGAGCAACTCTGTATCCTTCTTAGATTCAATACCCCGAGCTACATCTACGATATGCGCCGCAAGCCTGGCAGTTCTGATAGCCTCAAGCGTTTCCTCAATAGTGAAATAAGGCTTTGTATGCTCACTCCTCGTTACACAATTGATGATATGGGCACAATTCCAATATCCCATCATAGATGCCCCTATGGCAGCAGCAATATGGTCTTCGTCTTCTGCACAGTCTGTAGGCAATGGCCCCAGTGGCATGATGGGTGCATCAAACCGCCTTAGCATTTTGCAGTGCTCTTCCAGCTTGTTCAAAGCAATATGTCCAACGTTCTCCACCATCACTTGTACGCCTTCCTTTTGCAGCAGTTTGCAATACTTCAACTGTTCCTCGGTTTCACGCAGATGAACCTTATCGCAGGCCTCATCTATCCCTGCTGGCCGGAATGTCGTTCCTAGGTTGATGACTATTCCGTATGCTTTTGCCAAATCAATAATCTGAGGCAGTATTGATACCCAAATGTTTTCACTATTGCTTTCTATTGCCTGCATTAGAACAATTGCTCCTCCACGACTGGTCACAGGTATCTTTCTTGTCCGTTTGGCTAATTCCAGCAAGTCCTCTTTAGCGGTCAAATGGATTGTCAAGAACGCCAGTCCGCTATCAGCCAGTCGCTTCAAACTGTCTACAGCAGAAATATTCGTTATCCGTAATGATGCAGGGAAGATATATGCAGGCACCATTCCTACCGGACATCCAAATTCACAGATTATGTCTTTGTATAGTGGTTCATCAAAATTTCCAATGGAGAGGTCCATAAAAGTATCTGGCAACAGGTTACTCTCCTTGATCGCTTTGAGCCGCTCTCGCTCATAGAACATCTGCCCGGGTGTATTTGCCCCAACATTACAATTAACCCTGACAGGCGTCTGTTCTCCTATTTGCAATCCACCAGAAATAGATTTCAGTTTAATACTAAAGCCCATAATACTCCCTCAAAAACCGCTGCACCGCCTCCTGCTGGCGCTGTTGGTTCTGCATCCACTCGTTGTATTCCCTCAACAAACGCTGAAAGTGTTCAGCTCTCTCCTGCCCGTCGATGGCATTGCACATCTGCTCTGCTATTTGAGGAGGAAAGTTATTCCTAATGAGAGCCTTCTGCGCCTCATTAGCAATCTTATTCCCAACTATATTATATAAGTCCTGTATGGTAATCATTCTAAATATATTCTTGCTTTTGGGTGTTACAACTCATTTTGCTTTTTGCGTATAAAAGTTAGATAATCATTACCTGTCTTCTCACATTTTTGGATTATTGATGACCATCATTGGAACAAAGTTGACATGGTTTCTATATTAACAGTACTCAACTTTATTATTGTTACGCCTTCGTTTTACAGTTTGTGCCAGGCGTCAGTCATCACATTTATTTAATTTCATACACCATAATGTGCCTCTAGCCTTTTCACAAGTTCATCTACTATCTGGTCATAATTGCGGAAACGCAACTGTGATAAATTACGCAGATTAAACCCTATGAACTTATCAACATCCCTATTCTCAGTATTGAATCGTGTATCTTCTTTGTATAATAGAATAATATTGGGCAAAAGGTCTCTCGTCTTAGCCAATCCCATCGCAAAACCTACTTCATGATAGACATTAATATTGGCACTACTCAAATCCGCTATTAATAATCCACTAGATGTAATGGCTTCTAGAATCCTATCAGGAATCGGGAAAGCACTTTGCTCCACATTACGGTCAATTCGAATAGGATGTGGATTTAGCAGCATATCACCATGTATCCGATTGAACTTGGCAATGGCTTCCTCTATCTTAACGTAGATTAGTTCACTTTGGTCATCGTTGAACTGCATCGAGATAAAGATGTTGTTCTTCTTAGTTTGATAGATTTGTTCAAACATCTCCACCAAATCGTTGGCCGCATCCTTATTAAACTCTCCCGACTCTTTAAGTTTGTTGATACCATTTTTCTTTGCCCAAGATACGAAAGCCTCTAGCTGATGCTTATTAAGTAGTGCGTAATATACCATAACACACAACATGGCGATGTTACCAGTATTCTCACCGAAGCCAGCATATATCGTATTGAGTGAAGAGATTTTCTTAGCTATTACTCCGCTATCGTCAATTGATTGAAGATACCCTTGGTATTCCTTGATAAAATAGTCGTGTCTCTTTTTCCGATATTCTGCAGTATCCTTTTTATTGATGGCGATATGCAAAGAAGATTCCAAACTGTCTAATAACTGACGATTCTCCCTGTAGGAATACGATTTCTCATAATCTATAATTTCACGTTCATCTTTTTTAAGCGACTCTTTTACCTGGGATATCCGACTTATCAAGTCCGACATCTCACTTTCACTTTTTGCAACAGCATCCTTTATTCGCTCTGAACGTTCTATCTCTTCTTCAAGTTCTTTCTTAATGACTTCTTTTCGAGTGTACAACAGCTGGGCTATGCGTAAACATGCTGTCCGATAGAACTCTTTCTCCGCATTATTCTCTTGTCTCAACCATGGTATTTCTCCATACTGCCCTTTTTCTACTTTTTCAATTAGTTCCAGCGTAAGAGGATATTCTATTTCCAGAATAGAACTATCAGGCATTGTTAGGTCCTTCAGTATCTTAAGGCTCGACTCGTATCTAAGCGGTTTTTGCTTAAAGTTGATATTATGGAAAATACCTGCCTCAAAATTGTCTGCTTCCTCAGCATTAGAGAATATAACAGAGAAAGGGATAACGGTATTTCCAAGTTCATCATAGTTTGCCCCCGTATCTGCCCAAACAGCATCATTTGGATCATCAAATGGTTCCAATCGATGGTTACCATCCACCCTAACCAAGTCTTCCGCATCATATTTGGTCAAATTCGCATGACGTGCCCTAAAACTATAATAAGGTATCCTCTCACTCAATACATGTAGCCCAGCCACATCTTCAACATCGTCAGCAGTAATATCTCTGTCCTCGTTTTCTAGATTGTTAAGTAAAGCGGTATAGTTTTCAATTCGACACGCCAATGTTACCTCTGGAAAATACTTATAGGTATATCGGCTGTCACTCAAAAATCTGATGATGTCAGCCTTATGTTCTGGATTAGCATCTCGTTGGTAAGCCTCTGGTTTATGTGAGATGGCGGCAATATCCTTTATAGGCGCATATCCCCTCAACACCACATAGTTTCCAAAAGCTTTACATATTATTCCCTCAAGTTTTGCCATGGCCAATAATCTCTAACAATTCATCAACTTTTCTACCAAAAGAGTAGAGCCATACAGTTTTTTACTTTCAATCATTTTAAAGGCATACCTTCTTCCCTTTTTGCATCTTGCCTCCCCAAAACTCTTATTCTCAAAGCTTTTTGCATCAACAGTAGCCAAGACATTATACGTCATAGCCTTTCCGAGAAGCTGTGTATATTTCAATTCGATTTGCGTCATTACATCTCGTCTTTTATCGTTCTTAATTTCTCCGAAACCTCCTCATATTCTTTTTCTTTCCCCTCCTTCACATCAAACAACATGATCGGATACTCGGGAACAATATCAGTTACTCGTAGTGAATATTTCTCGAGCATATTTGATACAAATTCTTCTTTACTCATTTTCGATGCAGACAACTGTTGACGTAAGTCATACAACAAATCCTTATGTCTTTCAACAATATGATTTGAGAATTTTCTCAGTAATAAGAACGATGATTTTGTTGTTCTCTGCTTGGTCTTAATAGCATCCTTGGGCAGTGAGACTATAGCTATCACCTTAAAGTGCGTAATCAGCCAGTCACGAACATATTGCATGTTTTTATTAGCAAGTAGCGCATCAGGTAATACAATGGCCAGTGTTCCATTATCTCTTAGGTTATGATAGCATTTCTCTAAAAACAACACCTCAATATTTTGCTTTATTCTAAGTCCTGCCTTAGTAGTGTCCATCACATCAAATCCAATGCCTTTTTGAAACAGCTCATACTCATCTGATTCTACTGACTCCATTTTAATCTGCCTGTCAGTTGGAGGTATTGAGATAATGGTATCAAATAGTCTGCTTTGAATATTTGCACTATTTACATCTGAATATCTATTGCTTATACCCTCCCCAACTTCAACGCCATCGGGTGAGCCACAAGTCAATATTCTTTTAATTTTGGATGTCTGAACATAACGCTGATTGATATCTACTCCACATATCTCTGTGATATTTTTCCCATTCTCCTCCACTAACAATGAATGAAGAGTCCCTCTTCCGTATGGCAAAAGAAAAGTTTCCCTGTTATTTACCGAAACAGATTTAACTATAAAGTTAAGGACATTTTTATTCACCTTTCCTTCACCGAGGACACGAGTCGAAAACATCTCATACCCTTTTCTTATACTATCACGCGAGCGTTCATCTGATATATGAATCTCTTGTAACAAAACCATTGCATAAAGCAATTTGCTCTTTTCAAGCGCAATATCATCAAAAAATATTCTTGGAAATGATTCTTTAGCATTGTCGAATACAATATTTATTTCTTTCCGAAGAGTACTTTTCAGTTCATCAAAACCGCCATCATTTGCCCATAAATAATTTAAGAGAGGGGTATTTTTATTTCCTTTGTATTCTATCAGTTCAAAATATAATACACATAACAACAACTTATTAATCTCATCGAATGCCTTCAATTGTTGCATACTCCCATCCTTCCATAGAGATTCATACGCCATATTCAGGCTCGTAAAGGTATCATCTTCACTATATGTCTGTTTAATTATAAACCCTGTCCCATATCTGAAAGGAATATCCTCAACTGGTCTTAATAAAGTTGAGATAGTTTTATCCACTAAAAAGCATAGACTTGAATGATAGTTAGTCAACATCACAAACACTGGCTCCAAATCTGTATTTTGCAAAATATGCGTTACCTGCTCTTTGGCATTATCCAAATGCATTTTATAACTATTAGGAGATTTCGCCTCAACAACGATAAAAGGTTTATTAGTGCCTGGGTAATTAACAATTAAATCGCACCGGTATTTGTGATTATCGCGCACAATATCCTTTGCTGAATAACCATATACTCTCTCCAGTTTGTCAATTACTTTATCTATAACCTCTATCTCATTCATATTTAATAGACATTTTGATTGTATCAATTTAAGTATTCTTGAAACTTTGATCTGTTAACTATTCACCATGCCGCCTGAACCATCACTCCATTCCCCCATCTCTCCTCATGGCATATTTCCTAACAGCGTCAATTTGCCATTCCTTAGCATTGTCACTGAAGATTCTCACGCCAAATGCAGCCCAAAGCATACCTTCAAAAAAAGCCTTTGCAGGATTTACCTCTTGTTTTGTATTCATGACAATCACTATCTTACATCATCCTTCTTACCTCTTCCATCGCAGAGGCAATATCTTCGATAGCCACTGATCCTCCCCACATCCTATAAACGTATAGTGGTGTAATGCCTCCTATATCCATTGAGCAAGAGCGCATTTCGCACTCGACAAACTGCTTAAGCCTATCCATCATTGTCGTATCAGTCATAACCCTGAACCTTGAATCCTTAACCATGAACCCTAAATTGTCATAACCCCAAACCGTAAGCAGTAAGCGGTAAACTATCCCTTCGTAAAACTCTTAAACTCCTTAAACCCTACAGCCTCACCTCTTTCTCCAGTAAAACACCCTTTCTTTGATGACATCTATCTGCCATTCGGTTATAGTGCCACACATAAAGTTAGCCCCAAGATAACCAGCCAACACTCCTCTGAAGTATTGTTCTCCCATTGTAATCATGATTTCTATTTCCTGCCCATTCTGAAAATCCATATTCATCCTCAGCCTCAGCCAACCCTTCGCCTGTACCGTTAAAGAATCAAGTACCGCTTGTGTGACTATCTTATGCTAAAATAGCGACATTATCTTTAATTCTCCTCCCGCGAGCGTTTCATCGCCCCATCAATCCGCTCCTCATACGCCTGCTGCTCTGCACGGCGCTTACTGCTCCAGTTGGGGGTGAGCAGATACTTGAAAGCCTGCCCAAGACCTTTGAAAAAAACTTTGAATGTCATGGTTTGATATTGCTTGCTGATTATGATTTATAATAATTGTCGACGATATAGATGAATGAGGTAGACGATTACGTGGCTTGCAGAAACCACGCTTCATACTCTGATGCTCTGAGGCCATCAGGGCCATCTTCTCTCCACGTGCAAGTTACTGCTCTGCTGCCATATCTTCTTTCTTACTGCCAAACAACTCTTTGAACGGCTTCACATCTTCTAACGAGTCTGAAGCTCCATTGTCTTTTAAATCATACATCAATTTAATGCACACTAATGGAGCAGTCTTTTCCCAAGCCATTTTTGCGTTAACAAACACATTGAATAATGAATAATTCAACGCCTCATCTTCACTTAATTGATCCACGCCTTTAAGGAGTTCAGCATTCTCTGATAGTTTTACCACACTTCCATAAAGTTTATAATCCTCACTTAGCAGCTTCAGCTCAAATTTCTTAATATTATTATCATTTGGCGCTGTATACGATAATGAAGGCATATCCTTTTTCTTCATAATAAAGAGTTTGTGCGCCACCAAATCTGAAGGTCCTCCATGTAAACGTATTATAGGAACGTTATAATAACTGTAACCTTCATCATTCTTTATTAGACCTTCTACCTTCTTATACAAATAATAATCTAGATATACATCAAAGGCGACTATCACATATTCTTCATTCAAAGCTAATCTACCCAATGCGAAGAAAACCTCCTCACTATTAATCTTAAAGTACTTCTGTTTCTTCTGATAAAAGACAGTCGCAAAGCCATGCTGAATATTGGTCAAGGATGCTCCTGTAACACTTTCC